>Ga0172380_10003482_pt1 | contig 21534 bp, 23 predicted proteins | sample Leawe162metaG_FD_119747 | JGI IMG/M metagenome (GOLD analysis project Ga0172380, IMG submission 119747) | Leachate microbial communities from a municipal landfill in Southern Ontario, Canada - Leachate well 162 metaG | ecosystem: Engineered > Solid waste > Landfill > Unclassified | place...
CCGCGTGAACTACGAGGTGGAGAACATGCGCGTCGGCGATCGCACCGACTTCAACCGCCTGCGCATCCTCATCGAGACTAATGGCACGATCACGCCGCGCGTGGCGCTTGAGCAGTCCATCGAAACGATGATTCACCAGCTGAAGGCGGTCATCGGTTTCCAGGAGACGGCACCGGCTGCAGACGAAGACGGCTTCTCAGTCAAAAAGGATGAGGACTCTATCGACCCGGCGAAAGTGAAAATCGCTGACCTCGAACTCTCGGCTCGCATCCAGAGCGCGCTCGAGGAGGCGGGTATCAAGAGCGCTGCAGGCCTTGCTCGCAAGACCGCAAGCGCGCTCAAGGAGATCGACGGCATCGGCGAGAAGGCGATCGAGGAGATTTCCGGCGCCCTCGCAAGCTTCGGGCTCACACTCAAAAGCGAATAATAACTACTTGTATGGCATTTACTAAAAAAGCACGCACCTTCGGCCGACCGACCAATCAGCGCAGAGCTCTTATGCGCTCCTTGGCTCGCTCGCTCGTCCTCGAAGAACGCATCTCGACCACGGAGGCGAAAGCAAAGTCACTGAGCCCGTTCATCGAGCGCTTGGTGACCTACGCAAAGAAGAACACGCTTGCCAGCCGCCGGCTTACCAAGGCACGCCTTGGTGACGACGAAGCAGTCAAGAAGCTCTTCGAAGTGGTCGGTCCGCGCTACGCGGAGCGCGCCGGCGGCTACACCCGCGTGGTGAAGCGCACCGTGCGCGGCGCAAACGATGCTCGCAAGCTTGCGTATATCGCTTTTGTCTAGTATTCATTATCATATCTATGACCAGTAACACGAAGCCAGAAGCAACTACCTACACGATCGATGCCACCGATCGCACGCTTGGTCGCGTCTGTAGCGAGGCGGCGCATGCCCTTCTCGGCAAGCGCTCAGTGCACTTTGCCAAGAATCAGGCACTGCCGGTGACGGTTGTCATCGAGAACGCAAGCAAGCTACATCTCCCGACACGCCGTACTCAGGGCAAGGTATATACCCACTACACCGGCTACCCGGGCGGCCTGCGCGAAGTGCGCATGGATGTGATGATCGACAAGAAGGGGATCGCTGACGTCGTCAAAAAGACGGTCGACGGCATGATTCCGCGCAATCGCCTGCGCACGCCGCGTATGAAGAATCTCGTCGTTACTGCATAAAGATATGGCAACAAACACTTTCACCAACGCCGTCGGACGCCGCAAGACCGCTATTGCAACGGTACGCATCACGCCTGCCGCGAAGTCGAGCCTCATGGTCAACGGCAAGACGGCAAAAGAATATTTCAAGACTGATTTGCGCACGAAGGTTGCTGAGGAAGCGCTCACGATCGCTGACAGCGCTGAGACCTATGCAGTCACGGCACACGTCGAAGGTGGCGGCATCGCCGGGCAGGCCGACGCGCTTCGCCACGCAATCAGCCGCGCACTCACCAAGGTAGAGCCGAAGACGCGCACGGTCCTCAAGGCCGCAGGGCTCATGAAGCGCGACCCTCGTGCCAAGGAGAGCAAGAAGCCGGGTCTCGTCAAAGCTCGAAAAGCAAAGCAGTGGAGTAAGCGCTAAGTCTCTTCTTCATCTCTTCTCGCAAAAACCGCCTCACGGCGGTTTTTGCTTTTAAAACAGTTCGTGGTATATTCAAACTGGAAATTTCCGGTCGTAGCAATCTGCTTGTACAAACCAAATCAGGAGGACACATGTCCAAGAAATCTAGCTGCTCAGACTTCATCGTCGAAGCGATTCGACAAACGCGCCCCGTGCGAAAGGGGCTCAAACCAGGTACCTCCAGTGGTAAAGCTGTTCGCTTCATCTTTGCGCTCGCTCAACAGTTCTATGGTGAGCGAACATTTCGACAAAGTGTGAACGCCCTTATCAAAAGCGGCGTCTTGCTCCTTGTCGCAGAGTCCACGGAGAGGAATCTTCTCGGCTGGTACCTCAAGAAATTTCCGCGGATCCCCAGTGACGTGCCACTGAAAGAAAGCTGGTGGTATTTCGACGCGAACGGGAAGTCTTGCCTCGGGGGGCCTGGGATACATGCCTATTGTGTGCACCAGATTTGTCTCTATATCATCGCTGACGGACTACCGGCTTCTGTCGCGAAAGTCATTTCGAGCAACATGGCGACGAGGGCTGGAAAAATCATGGCGTCTGTACAGCAAAAGAAAACCTGACACGACGACGTGCGTTTCCTGAAAGGCGGCGAGGAGCAATCCTCGCCGTCTTTTTGTTTTGACTCCTCACGCCAGTTCAGGCATAGTGGAGGGATGAAGGAATGGCATGGAGATGATATAGCACCGGAAGATGTAGTCATCGAACCGGAACAGGGCGAGGTGGAGATAGAGGGTGACGAGTCCGAGATTAAGATTGCGAAAACACGCGAGGAGCTCGCGGCGTGCCGCAAGGAAAAGCAGGAATACATGGATGGCTGGCAGCGAGCGAAGGCCGATTACGTAAACCTCCTCAAGCGCTTTGAAACCGAAGGTAAGTCCTCCGAGTTACGAGGAAGGGTGGGGGCAGTCGAGACGCTCCTCCCGGCGTTTGACGCTCTTGAGCGCTCCAAGGAGCATGGGGAGCTGCCGGAAGGATTCCTCGCCATCGCTCGCCAGCTAGAGAACGCCTTCGCCTCGCTCGGGCTCGAAGCGCTGGGAGCAGTCGGTGAGAAGTTCGACCCGGCGCGACATGATGCTCTGGGTCAGGACGCGGCGGAATCGGCAGAGGAAGATGATACAATCAGTGCTGTATTAGAGAAGGGGTGGCGTGTGGGCGACCTGATCATTCGCCCGGCAAAAGTGCGCGTCGCGCATTTCGGTTAAGTAACCCCAAGCCGGCAAGCTCCCAAAGAAGGCAGCGCTCCGGGCCGCTAGGCCAAGTCTTACTACCTTCTTTGCGACTTGCCGGCTTTGGGGCGAGGGTTGCGGTGCACAAAGCACTTCCGTAGAATACTTGTTGGCTTAATTTTATAAAACATATGGCAAAAATACTTGGTATTGATTTGGGAACGACGAACTCGGCGATGGCTATCGTCGAGGGTGGCGAGCCGCGTGTGCTTGAGAACGCCGAGGGCGCTCGCACCACGCCGTCTATCGTGGCAGTGGGGAAGACTGGCGAACGTACGGTCGGCACGCTCGCTAAGCGCCAGTCGGTCACGAACCCGCTCAACACGATCTTCCAGATCAAGCGCTTCATCGGGCACTCCTTTGACGAAGCCGATGTACAGAAAGATAAGGCAGTCGTCCCCTTTGAAATGCGCAAGGGAGAGAACGGCAGTATCGAGACCAAGATGAATGACAAGTGGTATCGCCCTGAAGAGATTTCGGCGATGATTCTCGGCAAGCTCAAGGCCGATGCCGAAGCGAAGCTCGGCGAGAAGATTACCGAGGCCGTCATCACCGTCCCAGCGTACTTTAACGACGACCAGCGGAGTGCCACGAAGGCGGCAGGTCAGATTGCTGGGCTCGACGTGAAGCGCATCATTAACGAGCCGACCGCAGCCGCACTCGCGTACGGCTTTAATAAGAAGAAAGATGAGAAGATTGCGGTCTTCGACTTCGGCGGCGGTACGTTCGATATCTCCGTGCTCGAAGTGGGAGATGATGTCATCGAAGTGAAGAGCACTGATGGCGACGCACACTTGGGCGGCAAAGACATCGATCAGAAGATCATCAACTGGCTCGCGGACGAGTTCAAGAAAGAGAGCGGTATCGACGTGCGTACCGACGCGCTCGCGCGCCAGCGCCTCGACGAAGCGGCTGAGAAGGCCAAGATCGAGCTCTCGAGCGCAGTGGAGACCGAAATCAACATCCCCTTCCTCACCTCTGACGCTTCGGGTCCGCGCCACCTGCTCATCAAGATGAGCCGCGCGAAGCTCGAAGAGCTCTCGAGCGAATTCATCGAGCGGGCGATGGCCATCACCAAGCGCGCCATCGAAGCGTCGCCCTTCAAGATTGCCGATATCCACGAGCTCATACTCGTGGGCGGCCAAACGCGCATGCCAGCTATCCAGGCGGCAGTCGAGCAGTTCTTCGGCAGGAAGCCGAACATGACAGTGAATCCGGACGAAGTCGTCGCTATCGGCGCGGCTATTCAGGCAGGTATCCTCCAGGGCGATGTGAAAGACATCCTGCTCGTGGACGTCATCCCGCTCTCGCTCTCCATCGAGACGATGGGTGGTGTCGCGACCAAGATCGTCGAGCGCAACACGGCCATCCCAACCTCGCGCTCTCAGACCTTCTCGACCGCGGCCGATAACCAGGCCTCCGTCGAAATTCATATCACCCAGGGTGAGCGCGCCATGAGCGCCGACAACAAGTCGCTCGGCAAGTTCATGCTCGATGGCATCCCGCCGGCACCGCGCGGGCTTCCGCAGGTGGAAGTGACCTTCGACGTCGACGCGAGCGGCATCCTTACCGTGAAGGCGAAGGAGAAGACGACCAGCAAGGAGCAGAGCATCCGTATTGAGGGATCGACCGGACTCTCGAAGGAAGACATCGAGAAGATGAAGACCGATGCCGAGGCACATGCGGCTGACGATGAGAAGCGTAAGGAGCTCGTCGAAGCGCGTAACATCGCCGACCAGGCCGTCTATGCTGCCGAGAAGGCGATTAAGGACAACGGCGAGAAAGTCGGCCCTGAGATTGTGAAGGAGGTGCAGGACAAGATCGATGCGCTCAAGACAGCGCATGGGAGCGAGGACGTCGGCACCATCAAGTCCGCGACCGAAGCGCTCTCCTCGACACTCTCGAAGATCGGCGAGGCGATGATGAAAAATAGTGAGCAGCAAGCAGGAGCAGGCGGCAGTAACCCTGATGGAGATCAGAAGCCCCCAGAAGAGGGTGCTGACCCGACCGACGCTGAGTTCAAAGAAAAAGAATAAAGTTTGGGAGAGTTAAACTCTCCCAAACCTAGATATGTGAAGGTCTGACCTTCACAACTCAACCCCCGCGAGCCTTTTGCTCGCGGGGGTTGACGTATTTTACCAATCGTGTATAATATATAGCAGTTTCAGACAGTACATTTCGTCCGTAATCTTGTGATATCTCAACTTGAAAAACAAAGGAGATCCAGATGAAAACAATGTCGTCGAAAACCGTTGCGTGGTCCTTTGGTCTGGCGTTCGCAGCTATCATCGCCTGCCTTGCAAGCGCATTCTGCACCGGCCGTCTGGCCGTCGTATCGACCGAGCGATTTGCGCTCTCCCGAGTCGACGCGCGAGGCGCGAGTACGGCCGAGTGCGAGCAGACCAAGTACCGCACGTATGGCGGCGAGACCGAGGTCATCATCGGACGCTCCGTGGGCTTACCCCACGAGACGAGCGGCGGCACGGTCATCCAGCACGCCAATCTGCGTTTCGGCGGCGCGCCGACCACGACACCAGTCGTGCAATGGTGGGGCAATGTCGCCTTTCATGGGCGCATTCTCAATGGCGGCAACAGCAACGAACCCAACTGGGTCACCTTCACTTGCATGGACCGCACGCGGCACATGAGCTAGGTGGTATTTCGTCTAGCGACAACGGCACCTCCGGGTGCCGTTTCTTTTTGCATACGACATCACAGAAGCGTATAGTAAAGGCATATGGCAAAGGATTATTACAATGTGCTCGGCGTTGAGAAATCAGCGACACAGGACGACATCAAGAAGGCGTTCCGTAAGCTCGCGCACAAGTACCACCCTGATAAGGGCGGTACGGATGAATCGAAGTTCAAGGAGATTACCGAGGCCTATTCGATCCTCTCCGATGACAAAAAGCGCCGCGAATACGATACGTACGGGCAAGCATTCAACGGAGGAGCACCAGCAGGAGCACAGGGGAATCCGTTTGGTGGGTTCGACTTCTCGCAGTTCCAACAGGGCTTCGGACAGGGCGGTGTCGAGTTCGACTTCGGTGATATCTTCGGCGACATGTTTGGTGGCGGGCGTAGCGGGCAATCGCGCACGCCGCGCGGGCGTGATATTTCCATCGACCTTGAGATTCCATTCAAGGACGCCGTCTTCGGTACGACGCGTACGGTCCTCATCGGAAAAGTCTCGACCTGCGACCTGTGCAAGGGGACAGGGGCGAAAACAGGTACCGACCTCGAGACCTGCAAGACTTGTAACGGCAAAGGTCGCGTCCAGGAAGTGCGCAATTCTCCGTTCGGACAATTCTCAAGCGTGCGTACGTGCGCGGCGTGCGATGGCACTGGCAAGATACCGAAAGAGAAGTGTCCCGAATGTAAGGGTCATGGTGTCTTGCGCAAGGAGGTTGAGATGAAGATACACATCCCGGCCGGTATCGACAACGGCGAGATGATTCGCCTCCCACAGCAGGGAGAGGCCATCAAGACCGGCGTCGCCGGCGATCTCTACGTGAAGATCCATGTGAAGCCGCACGCGATCTTCCGTCGCGACGGGTCGAATCTCACTATGAATCTGCCGGTCAAGCTCACTGATGCGCTCCTCGGCACGACAGTCTCGGTCGAGACCCTGGAAGGGAAGACACTTGAAGTGAAGATACCGCCGATGAAGCTCGCCGAAGAGTACCTCCGCGTACGCGGCAAGGGCATTCCGACGAGCGGGAACTCCTCCGGCGAGCTCATCATCCATCTCGAGGTGGCGCTCCCGAGCAAGCTCTCCGGCAAAGCGAAGAAGGTTGTTGAGGATTTGAAGTCCGAAGGTTTATAGGCGTTGTATACTGTCGGCATGTCTGCTATCGACGGCATCGCCCAAGTGAACACGCTCGCTACGAACACCGCGCTCTCGGCGTGGAGCTGGGCGAGCGATTTCCTCATCGTCATCATCCTGTTCGCGGCGCTCTTCCTCCTCGCTTGGTATATCGGGCGCGCGACGCTCGTGTCCATTCTGCTCGCGTTCTATGCCGCCTATGCGGTCTATGTCTCATTCCCGTACGCTTCGCTTCTTCCCACTGCGCCGGCACTGACCGCACTCGCCGCGCATATCGGTTTCTACGCCGCGCTCTCGTTCCTGTTCTATATCATCCTGCGCCGCGTCGTCGTGTCTGACTTCCTGTACGTCGGCATATTCGGGACGATTATACTCGCGTTCCTCGGCGCATCATTCCTACTTGCGCTCGCCTACCATGTGTTCCCGGTAGCCGATGTTTATAACTTCACCCCTGCCGTTGACGCGCTCTTTGCGGCAAAAGCATACTTCTTCTGGTGGTTCGCCGCTCCTGCTATCGGCCTCTTCTTCCTCGCGCGGTAGTAACCGCGTATACTAGAGTTCTATGCAACGCATGTGGCTCGATAATCTACCGCGCAGCACGAGCCCGTGGGACTTCGTGCTCTTCGTCTCGCGTCCGTACCGAATGGCTGCGCTCGGCGGCACTTTTTTCGTTGTACTTGGCGGCGTGTTGAACGTCGGTGTCGCGTATGTCTTCAAACTCATCACCAACTCTGCCTACGCGCTTGCGAGCGGTGGCAGTACGGCCGCCCTGTGGCAAGCGACCTTCGCCTATGTCGCCATCTCTCTGCTCGCGGTCGTCTTCTGGCGGATGAGCGGGTTTATCGGGATGTACTGGTCAGTCGGCGTGCGCGCGACCTCGCGTTATGCGCTCTCTTCATATGTGACCCGGCACAGTCACGCCTATTTCGCCGATCGTTTTGCTGGGTCGATATCGAGCAAGATCACGCAAGCATCAAACAGCGCGAAGGATATAGTCGAGTCAATCACCTGGAATTTCATACCGTTCTTCGTCTCAATCGTCGGGAGCTTCCTGCTCGCGTTCTACACGAGTCCTATTATCGCATTCATATTCCTCGCATGGGTGTTCGTCATCACCCCGATAAACGTATACCTCGTGAAGAAGGGTGTGCCACTCTCCGTGGCAACGCAGAAAGCCGAGACGGCGATTGGCGGCGCGACCGTCGACATGCTCACCAACATGAATGCGGTGCATGAATATGCGCATCGCGAGCACGAGCTTGACCGGCTCAAAGGATTCATTCTTGATCGAAGGACGTCCGGACTTGTAAATTGGAAGTTTCGCGAGTTCGTACGATTCGGCAACGGTATCCTCCAAGTCTTTTTCATCGGCGGCATGATTGCCGTAGCGACCGTTCTCACCGGCAAAGGCGTACTCACCGCCGGCGACATCATATTAATCCTGACAATCATACTCATGATTGAGGATAGGCTCACGTTTATCGGTAGCCAGCTCAATAACTTCGGTGACGCGTGGGGACAGGTAACGGAGAGCCTTACGGACATCGTCCGCCCGGTCGACCTGCCTGACACTACCGACGCGAAAGCGCTTACGCAGGTGCGCGGTGCGATTGTCCTCAAAGATGTATCGTTCGCGTATGATGGCACCGTCGTCTTCGACAAGCTCTCGATAGACATCCCGGCTGGAGAGCGCATCGGGCTCGTGGGGCGAAGCGGGGCAGGGAAGAGTACGCTCATCAAGCTCCTTTTGCGCCATCATGAAGCGACAAGCGGCACCATCACTATTGACGAGCATGACATTTCTCGCCTGACGAAAGACAGTGTGCGGCGCTCAATAGCCATCGTCCCGCAGGAACCGCTCCTCTTCCATCGTTCCATACGTGACAACATCGCCTACGGGAATCCGAGCGCGAGCGATGCAGACATCGCCCGTGCCGCAGAGCAAGCTGAGGCGCACGAGTTCATCATGCAGTTGCCAGAAGGGTACGCCGCCCTCGTAGGAGAACGTGGCGTAAAGCTCTCGGGCGGACAACGCCAAAGAATCGCTATAGCGCGAGCCATACTCAAAGATGCGCCGATACTCCTGCTCGACGAGGCCACCTCATCACTCGACAGCGAGAGCGAAGGCGCGGTGCAGAAGGCACTTCTCGCGCTCATGGAACACCGCACCGTTATCGCTATTGCTCACCGCCTGTCGACGCTCCGCGCGATGGACCGAATCATCGTGATGGATGAGGGGCATATCGTCGAAGACGGCACCCACGATGAACTTCTCGCTCGTGGTGGACTCTATGCAAATCTGTGGAATCACCAAGCTGGAGGATTCTTGGAGTAGCTCCACGTGGTATAGTTTCCCCATGTTTTCTTTCACGTCACCAAGCAGCCGCTCTGTTTCTGGCAAAGCGAACCTCGCAGAAGAACTAAAGTCACGCGGGCTCATCGAGCACTTCTCGGCGGAGCCGCAGATGATACTTGCCGAACAGCGTACGGTCTACATCGGCACGGACCCGACTGCTGATTCGCTCCACGTCGGGCACCTCGCGTGGATACTCCTCATGAAGCGGCTCGGCGAGGCCGGGCACAAGCTCGTCTTCCTCGTGGGCGGCGGTACCGGCATGATCGGCGACCCGAAAGAGAAGGGTGAGCGCCCTATGCTTGATGAGAAGACGGTTGCCGCAAATACGCGCGCGCTCAAGGCACAGTTGAAGAGGATCCTCGGTAGCACTTCTTTCAGGATGGTCGACAATGCCGACTGGCTCATGAGCACGAAGCTCATCCCATTTCTCCGCGACGTTGGGAAATATTTCACCGTGAATGACCTCGTGAAGCGCGAGGTCATCAAGCGCCGTCTCGAGACGCCGGACGAAAGCATTTCCTACACCGAATTCACCTACGCGCTCCTGCAGGGGTTTGATTACCTCACGCTCAATGAGAAATACGGCGTCGACCTTCAGATCGGCGGCTCCGATCAGTGGACGAACATCCTCTCCGGCGTCGACCTCATCCGCAAACGGCTCAGCAAGCAAGTCTACGCGTTCGGCATGCCGCTCGTGACCGATGCTTCGGGCAAGAAGTTCGGCAAAAGCGAAGGGAACGCCATCTGGCTCGACGGAAAGAAGACCTCGCCGTTCGAGTTCTACCAGTTCTGGATCAATCTCCCTGATTCAAATATTGAGACCTATCTCAAGGTCTATACCTTCCTCCCGCTCGCTGAGATTAACGCGCTCATGGAACTGCACCGCCGCAATCCAGGTGAACGACAGGCGCAGGAGACGCTCGCCCGGCTTGTGACCGAGATAGTGCACGGCCCTGCCGCGACCGCCCAGGCCGCCGCCACGTCTGATGCGCTCTTCGGGAACACTCCCTTTAGCGACCTCTCGCGCGAAGCCCTCGCCGTCGCGCTTTCTGAAGCTCCGTCAGTGACGCTCTCTAGGAAAGATCTCGAAGGTGGTGCGTCACTCGCCGAGATGCTCGTTGCTGGTGGTCTCGCGTCGAGCAAGAGCGATGCTCGGCGGCTCATGGCAGGGAAGGGCATCACGCTTTCTGGGTTTCCCATAACCGATCCCGATCAGAAGCTCTTCGTGGGCGACTTAGGCAGTGGCCATGCGCTCGTGCGTAAAGGAAAGCAGGGCGTTCTGATTCTCGTTTTGAAATAATTATCCACATAATTTGTGTTTATTTAGTAATACCGGAGTAGTCAATGTTAAAATAGATTGATGGCCCGGAGATGGACAAAAGAGGAGGAAAATAGATTCAGGAAAGAGCTGTATTTGCTCTATGTCACGCAAAACAAATCGATAGGAGAAATAGGGAAGGAGTTGGGCAGACCGTATCAGACCGTATTTGACCGATTACGCCGACTCAATATTGAAACTAACCCGAAGCAGAAAACCAAATACCGTAATCAAAGAAATGATGTACAGCTTCCGGAGCAATCCGCCCGGCTCGCAGAGTTTCTGGGCATTATGCTCGGCGATGGGCACATATCTCATTTCCAGACCATCGTGACCCTAGGAACGAAAGAGCTCGAATACGTTCAGTATGTGCAAGCACTCATGCAGGAGCTATTCAAAGTTAAGGCGACGATTTCTATCAAAAAATCCGGGTATCGCGATGTGTATATCGGTTCAACGCTCATTACCAAATGGCTCAAAGGGCAGGGGCTCGTCGAAAATAAAGTCGCGGCTCAGGTAGGAGTACCGGAGTGGATCATGAGTGACAAGAAATACATGGAAGCGTTTGCGCGTGGATTTTTCGACACTGACGGGTCCGTATATAACTTGCGTTTTGGCATCCAGATATCGCTTACGAACAAATCCGCCCCGCTTCTGCTCGCTTTACAAGACATGCTCAGAAAGCTAGGATACAAAGCATCGGAGGCGAGTGCGTATAAGGTATACATCACCAAGCGTGAAGATGTGAAGCGATTTTTTAAGGAAATCGCACCAGCAAACCTGAAGCACCGTCGCCGATTTGACAAGTTCGCGCGTCGGTATCCAAGTGGTTAAAGGATGGCGGCTGTAAACCGCCCCGCTACATGCGTTCGAAGGTTCGAATCCTTCCCGGCGCACAAAGGAAATCCCCGAAAGGGGACTTTCCATTTTGTGCGCCGGAGCACGCCTGGGAGGCGTGCGTGAAGGATTCGAAGACCTTGCGAGCATTCGTGCTCTGGCGAATCCGCAAGGTGTACTGAAGCTGCAAGTTTCGAAAAGCGTACCCGCGGTCCTTCCTGGCGCACCAGTTTCAGAATTTCTGTCGCGTTCTACATAAACTAAAACTACTGGATTCCATTGGCGTCCAGAACCTTGACGTTGCAGTATAGATGTGATATTAAAATAATGGACGTTCAGTCCGTTCCTCAAACCCTAAACCACGGAAAAGGAGCTTCAGATGTTTGACACTCAAAAAACCAAACTGCCCGGTGCTATGGGCTTCTACCACGAGAAAGGCTTTGTCCCAGCATTCAAGCAAGCGAGCAAGTTTGCCGGGAAAGACGGACACATCGGGACCATGCCGGATGCGATCGCTCTGCGACTCGCAACCCCGCCTTACAAGGAGCTTGGAATGACCAACTCCTCAAACCCGACGCCGTGGGATCGGTATTACACCACCCTGACGGCCGAGTACTTCGGTGTGCTCGCTGGTCGCACCTCCATCATCGTGGCGCACGGCATAGGTCCTATGTCCACCCTGCAAGGAGTGCTCGATGCCTATCGCTATGAGTTCGACGACAAGTCGCGCAATCATCGCGGTGGGCGTATCTCCCAGGCGGAGTTCGAGAAGTTGGCGCGTGGCGAATACGGCGACGTGTCGATCATCGATTACGAAGAATACCGCAACCGCTTCGGGGATCGTCAGTTCCGAGCCCCGTCTGGTTACCGGCGCGCGAGCGAAGCGAGTCGTGATCCAGTTCTGGTCGCACGTCTCGGCCCGCAGGCGCATGAGTACATCGCGCGTCATGCAGCTTTGGCTCGGCAGTACTACCAGAAGCAGGCAAGCATCGTGGTGGAAGATCCTTACATTCTCGATGTGAGCGATCCGAACAATCTGCCGTATTGGTGTCGTGAAGTCGAGTCGGGGTTGGCTTTTGCCCATCTCACCTCGATTGGCGGCATTGGTCTCGTTCATCACCAAAACGGTATGCAACTGCCGAGCTGGGCCTGCGATGTGGGGATCCACGAGTGGTGGAACGGTGTTCGAGTTCTTGGAGTGCGTCCGGGGTCAATCGGCGAAGTCGGCGACGGCCCCGATGCACGCCAGCTGCTGCGTCAGCACTGGCAAGAGCTTTTCGAGCCGAGCGGTCTCGACCGCGCGCCCGATGGACTCTTCGTTCTCATGCAGATGCCGGACAAGACGTGGTTCACGCAGATCCCGAAGAAGGGAGCAAGCGCTGACAGCTACGAGCCGGAGTTCTGTGTGACGTCGACGGAAAAGGTGGGAGAACTCGCACGGTTTTATACCGAGTCGAACTATCCTGTCCCGATCTTCCGCTACGACATCCGCGAGGCGCAAGCTGTACTTCCCAAAGAAGCAAACGCCTACGAACTCGTTGGGGATCCGACGCGTACCGGTGGTGCTGATAGTCAAGAGACCTGTCTCGTTCAGGGCTACCGCATCACGGTCGACTACACCAAACGGCTCGTACGGCAGGATGCACTTGCCAACAACTTCGACCGGATGATGCAGCTACACCAAGTTGCGTAAATCCGTTTCGACCCGCGCTCTCAGCCGAAAGGCAGGGGGCGCGTTTTTCTTTATACAACCATACAAGCGGTTCGAATCGCCTCCAGCTCGGCGCACCATACAAGGGACTAATCCCATTTTCGGGAAATCCTTTTAGTTTTCAAGTCTCTTTTCATAAAACAACCCCCGCTGAAGCGGGGGTTGTGAGTTTGCGGAATCACATCGGGAACCCTACGCAGACCCAGATGACCACGCTACTCACGAGGGTAGCGAGCAGGGCAGTGAGGACAAGGTTCGTTCGTGTTCCCATTTCGATTCGTTCGAATGTGCTCTTCTCCATGACTTCCTCCATATGATTGAGGGTGGGCTTCTGATAGAAACGTACGGTATCGGAAAAAGCGCGTCAAGACAGCAGATATTGTATACTCACACACAATGGATTTTTTGTATCGTCATGTACTCAAGCGAATTTTGTTCAAATGCAATCCTGAACCCGTACACGATGCGTTCGTCGTGCTTGGTGAGTTTGCGGGACGTTTCGCCCCAGCACGCACACTCTTTGGATTCCTCTATAACTATCGCGGTAGCGATATTAGCAAGACCGTTGATGGCATTACGTACCGCACCCCGGTTCTACTCTCGGCTGGATTCGATACCGACGGACGACTCACCCGGATACTGCCCCCGCTCTCGTTCGGTGGCGAGGAAATAGGCTCGACGACATTCCACCCCTGCGAGGGGAATCCGCGCCCGCGCCTTACGCGACTCATCCGCAACAGAAGCATCGTGGTGTATAAAGGGCTCCGTAATCGCGGTGTCGACGCACTCATCTCTCGCCTTACTCGCACGCCGCGCACTCCTCAGTTCGTGCTTGGTATCTCGATTGCCCGCACTAATGAGCCCGATGCAGCGGTCGATGCCGAGGCAGGGATACGTGATTATGTCGGTTCATTCTCGAAGCTCGTTGCTGCAAATGTGGGCGACTACTACACCATCAACATTTCCTGTCCCAATTCGTACACGGGCGAGACGTTCATAGAGCCCGCACTCCTCGCAGAACTCCTTCCTCGCCTGCGAGAGATTCCCTGCGCCAAACCGGTATATGTAAAAATGCCGATCAATATTCCCTGGGAACAATTCGCCATGTTACTCGATATCGCAGATAAAAATGGCATTCAGGGAGTCATCATCGGTAACTTGAATAAGAAATACAGCGATTTGAAATATCCCGAGGATGCACCGAAGGAGTACCGCGGAGGGCTTTCTGGCGCACCCTGCTTCGAGCTTTCAAACGAGCTCATCAAGAAGACACGCGCGGCCTATGGGAAGCGATTCACGATCATCGGCACCGGTGGCATCTTCACGCCAGACGATGCGATGGAGAAGTTCAGAGCGGGTGCCGACCTCATCCAGATCGTCTCGGGGATGATCTTCGAAGGCCCGGGACTCATGAAAGGTATTTGCGAACGATATACCGAGGAGCAAAAGGGAAACCCCGCCGGGGCGGGGAGTCCAAAGGGGTAGAGCCACATAGCGGCCCCGAGAGCGGCGCATACGCCGACGAAAAGAGCTGCGGTGATGGCTGTCTGTGTCGCGGCTTCGAAAGCCGCCATCTGTAACGGGTTCATGACGGAACCTCCTTTCCTCCTATACCGTAGCTCCCTGTAGAGAGCTGTCAAGGTATGGTATCGTACAACCATGTCTCTTCAGAAGCCCGTCCTCGTCTCCGGCGTGAAGCCGACCGGCGACCTGCATATCGGCAACTACTTCGGCGCGATGCGCCAATTTGTCGAGCTCATACAGACGGGAAAGTATCGCCCCTTTATTTTCGTTGCTGATTACCACGCCCTCAATACGATGCAGGATGCCGAGGAGATGCAGCGCCGCACGCGTGAACTGGTAACGGCCTACCTCGCCATCGGCCTCGATCCGAAAGAAGTCGTGTTCTTCAAGCAGTCGGACGTACCGGCACACACGGAGCTCTGTTGGATCTTCGACACCATCACCACCATGCCGTACCTCATGCGCGCGCATGCCTACAAGGATGCCGAGGCGAAGGGTAAAGAAATCAGCGTCGGCACCTTCAACTACCCGATGCTCATGGCCGCTGATATCCTCCTCTACGATGCCGCCATGGTGCCGGTGGGAGCTGACCAGAAACAGCACATCGAGTACGCGCGCGATACTGCGGAGAAATTTAACCGCATCTACAAGACCGACCTCTTCACACTGCCTGAACCGTACATCTTGCCGGACGTCGCCACCGTCCCCGGTACCGACGGCCAGAAGATGAGCAAGAGTTACGGTAATGTCATCCCGCTCTTCGCGACGCGCGACCAGCTCGCAAAAGCGGTCATGAGCATCGTCACCGACTCAAGCGGTGGAAGGCCTGAGAATGTCTACGCGATGCATAAGCTCGTGAGGGCCGAAAGCGAGCTCGGGAAGCTGTATAGCGAACATGCAGGCAACTACAAGATGCTCAAAGAGCTTCTCATCGAAGACCTCGACCGCTATCTCGCGCCGATTCGCACGAAGTACGAGAGCCTCATGCAAGACCCGGGTATTGTCGAGGAAGTCCTCGCGAGAGGGAAGGAAGAGGCGCGAGCGATAAGCGAAGCGAAGATGGAACAGGTGCGACGCGCTATCGGTGTGTCATAACCACTCGCCCCAGAGACCTTTACAAACTGCAATCAGTGTGCTTATGTGTGAATAGATTTATCTGCAGCGGGACACACTAGAGGCTCGTGCCAAAGGTCCTGTATACCTGTATAGAGGAGAAGAGCATGAAGAAACTGATCTTTGCAACACTGGTTGCCCTGTCTCTGGGCATGGCGACACCCCCCCTGTTTGCGGCAGATACTGAAAAGGCTTCGGTCTCTCAGGCAGATGCCACGGCTGTGCAGAAGGGTGTGCAAGAACTCGGCCAACTGTTCGGCGTCGAGAAACCCAAGAAAGAAGAACCGAAGAAACCAGAGGTGTCGAATACCGAAAAGACCGTTGCCCAAGTAATGGACAAGGCTATCGACAAGGTCTCCGACGTCGTCGGCGCTATGGCCCAGGCAATCAACAAGATTGCGCCGGATGTCTGGCGGATCATGATCAAACAGCAATACGCCAAGGCAATCATGGCCTGCGTCGTCCCAGTCGGCTTACTGCTGGTGATGATCGTGTACATGACGCTCGTCGGCAAGTACTGGAAACCCGCGAGACCTGAAGACCATGAGGGGGACAAGGAGGTCGAATGGGAACTCCGTATGGCATTCGTTCGCATCTTTCCGACAATCGTAGCCTGCCTGGCGGGACTCTGGTTCTTCAACCGCCTGGCCGATGCTGCAGCACTACTCATCAACCCCGAGTTCTACGCCATCCAGGACCTCCTGCGCATGATCTTGAACAAGGGCATGTGAGCAACCCATCGCGAGCAGAAAGGCTCGCCAGCACCCCGCAAATCGCGGGGTGTGCTATTTCACCAGCATCAAGCTGTCGCGCTTATCGAAATAAATAGGATTATGAGTGAAAAAAGATATGCTACTATACACTCATGAGTACTCCACGAACAAAAACTAACGCGGGTAAATTTGTCGCCAAGCGTTTTGATACAAAAATCTCTACAATAGAGAAGACTTACAACATTGACTTAGGCGTCAATGGCAACATGAAGCTCGGCAACTATTTGAAAGAGAAAGGATATCCTTCACTGTCAAAATTGCTGAAAGGCTAAATCGTGGCAGACGCTTCTCATTTTCCATTCGTTAAGAATACGATTCTTCGAAAGAATCTTGATGAGGCGTTCGATCATATCGTAACGCTCTTGCCATTTACCGAATCGCTGACATATAACGACCTTGCGAAAAGCGCCTTTCGGAAAACGATTATTATTTATACTGCTTCTATCGTAGAGGCGCTTCTGTTCCATTTACTTGATGAGAAATTCTCATCGGATGAAATCGCCGAACACTATAGTCATTGGGAACTGCAAGACAGAGTCGAGCTACACAAAATCAACGAGACGCATATGGTTGTCGCCGGTCAATATAAGAAAGTATTCGGTGAAAAAAGAAAAGAAAAACTAAATCTCGCACAGATCAACGGAATTCTCAAAGAGAAAGAGATCCTATCTCAAGATCTTTTCGACAAGATTGATGTCTTGAAAACACTCCGAAACGAACAACACATAGGCACCCATACAGAAGTAAAGACATACTCGAAAGCCGACTTGGAAAAGGCGTTCTCTGTTGCCAGCACTGTGAAGGATTTTGTACGTAAAAACGTCTAATCACGCACGTGAGTTAGGTATGATATTCTGTGAGGTATATATGGAACGAACACTCATCGGGGAACTCGGGCAGCAGGTCGGCAACACGGTTTCTATTTCGGGCTCCATTGCCGTCCGGCGCGATCAGGGCAAGATGGTCTTTTTTGATTTCCGCGATCGGAGTGGCCGGGTGCAGGGTGTCGTACTGCCAGGAAGTCCCGCAATCGAAATCGCAAAAGAAGTCCGTCCGGAATCCATCGTCTCGGTGAGCGGTATCGTGAACAAGCGTCCTGAAAAGAATATCAATGCAGGCGTGCAGAATGGCGACATCGAGCTCGAAATTACCGGGATCGACATCCTCTCGAAAGCGCGAGACCTACCCTTTGAGCTCGGTGCCGAACTCAACCTCGATACCCAGCTCGATTATCTGCCGTTCACCCTGCGAAGCGAACGTTCGCGGGCTATCTTCAAAGTGCAGGCGGAAATCATCAAAGCATACCGCGCATTCCTCAACACTCAGGGCTTCACGGAGTTCCAAGCGCCAAAGATTATCGGCGACGACGCCGAGGGCAGCGGGGAAGTCTTCGAGGTGAAATACCTCTACGGCAAGACCGCGCACCTCGCAACCAGCCCACAGCTCTACAAGCAAATCATGGTCGGCGTGTTCGAGCGCGTATTCACCACCGGCAACGTTTACCGTGCCGAGAAGCACAGCACGAGCCGGCACCTGAACGAGTACACGTCTATCGACGTCGAGATGGGGTTCATCAAGGACCATACCGATATCATGGCTATGGAGACTGAACTCCTGCGCGCGATAAGCGAGCACCTGGAGCGTACCTGCAAAGAGGAATTCACCCTACTCGGCGCACACGTCCCTGTGGTACCAGCGGTCATCCCGCGCATGAAATTGCGTGAGGCACAGGAACTCATCTTTAAGGAAACGGGGAAGGATACCCGCACCGAACCCGACCTCGAGCCAGAAGACGAGCGCTGGCTGTGCGAGTGGAGCAAGCGCGAACACGATTCAGACTTCGTCTTCGTCACGCACTACCCCGTCTCGAAACGCCCCTTCTATACCTACGAAGACGAGAATGATCAAGGCTTCACCAAGAGCTTCGATTTGCTCTTCCGCGGTATCGAAATAACGACCGGCGGACAGCGCCGACACGACTACGACAACCTTGTCGCCGGAGCAAAGATGAAGGGCCTGAACCCTGACAACTTCTCGTTCTATCTCCAAGCCTTCAAGTACGGCATGCCGCCGCATGGCGGATGGGGCATGGGCCTTGAACGCCTGACTGCCAAATTCCTCGGGCTCGCGAACGTGAAGGAAGCGACGCTCTTTCCACGAGACATCAATCGAATCGACACACTGCTTTCTACCGACTCACCCCATGCAGACAACGCTCCCGAAGATTAACTTCAATATAGAGACCGAGGCCTACCAGGGCCCGTTCGAGCTTGTGCTCGACCTGATCGAGGCGCGGAAGCTCCTAGTAAACGATCTCGCGCTCGCTTCCATCACCGAGGACTTCATCGAGCATATCCGGCAGCAGACAGCTTTCCCGGTCGAAGAAACCGCGAACTTCATCCAAATGGCAGCCACGCTGCTTCTCATAAAATCGAAATCACTCATCCCCGACCTCACCCTCACCGAGGAGGAGAATGCCGATATCGACGACCTGAAGCGCCGACTCGAAGCATACGAGAAAGTGCGCGAAGCGTCTCGCGAGTTAGCTCGCATATTCGGAAGGTCATTCCTGTTCCAGGCAGGGCTACGCGCTCCAGAACCATTTTTCGCACCCTCACGAGACCTTTCGAAGGAAGCGCTCGCAGAAGCGCTCGCGCGGGTCATCGCCGCACGCGAAGCAGTCGAGGAATTGCCTGAAGCCCGTGTGAAGCCGCTCATCTCTATCGAAGAGGTCATGGACACGCTTGCAAAGCGCGTCCAGAGCGCCCTCACGCTCTCATTCAGGGAATTCGCGGGGGGTGCGAAAGAGAAGGTGGAGGTGATCGTCTCCTTCCTCGCCCTGCTTGAGCTCGTGAAGCAGGGGGCCGTCGCGGCCGAGCAGTATGAACAGCATGGCGACATTCGCATTTCTCACACCGCCTCTGCCTCTGTCCCGCGGTACGGCTAAACACATACCTAGGACTGTCCTATGTAATTGAACAAGAACGTTTGCCCTAGGGGAGCGACACGGTTACAATAAGGACAATGCTCACGCCTCCTGCCGCCCTCGAAGCGCTCCTTTTCGCCTCCGGTGAGCCGCTTGAAAAGAAGCGTCTGTGCACACTCTTGAGCATCAAGGAATCCGAACTGGACATCACGCTCAAAGCACTCATCGAACAGCTCGCCGGCCGCGGAGTGTCCATTATCGAGACAGAAGGCGAGCTCGAGATGCGCACAAACGCCGAGGCGGCCGACATCGTGAAGAAGCTCCGCGAGAACGAACTTTCTCGTGACCTGGGGAAGGGGAGTCTCGAGACGCTCGCCGTCATCGCGTACCAGGAAGGCGCGACGCGGGGAGAGATCGATTGGGTGCGCGGCGTGAATTCGTCGGCTTCGCTCCGTACGCTCCTCATGCGCGGCCTCATCGAAGGGAAGGAGGACGAGACTGACAAGCGCCGGATTCGCTACGGCCTCACGACGGAAGCGCTCGCGCACTTGGGCATCACGAATATCGAGGACCTGCCGCGTGCGAAAGAGCTTCGGGCCGCGACGCGCGACATCGCTCTCGAACGAGAGTCAGGAGACGCCGCATAACTATGGATTCCGCCGAACTGCAGAAACTCGCCATATCGAGTCGCTCGACACGAGAGGCAGGCATCACGCTTCTCTTCGCGTCCGGCATCCTTGGGCTCTTCTTGCTATTCTCTCCCGCCCCGCTTGACCAGAGCGCGCCCGCTACCGCCACGGCGACTTCAACTACTCCGAATGCGTTCGCGCATGTTCCCATAGAAGCAGAGGCGGCAATCGTATTCGACCTCGCGACCGGCGAGACACTGTACGAGAAAAACGCCGATGCACAACTCCCGCTCGCCTCGCTTACGAAGCTCCTCACGGTCTATGCCGCCCTCGCAGCGCTCCCGCCCGAGACGCTGATAACCATCCCGGACAGCGTGCGGCTCGTGGAAGCGCCGCGCGTCTTTTCGATAGGGCAGATGTTCTCTCTCTCGGATCTCGCTCGTCTGACACTCACCGCTTCGCTGAATGATGGCGCCGTCGCCATCGCGAGCGCAACGGCTACGCACAAAGGGGAGTCCGTGAACAACATGCTCGCCTCTGCCGCCACCGCGCTCGACCTCTCGCAGACCTATGCTATGAATGGAAGCGGTCTCGATGTGAGCACGGCGATTTCAGGCGGGTACGGCTCTGCGTATGACCTGGCGCGGCTCGCCGGAGCGCTCGTGCAGCAAGCTCCCGACATAGCGCGTGCCACGACCGAAAGCACCGCGCAAGCCGTTTCCGAAGGCGGTACGCGCTTCTCCGTGAAAAACACCGATCCGATGGTCGGCGTGATCCCGCGCCTCCTCCTTTCAAAGACTGGCTATACCGACCTCGCCGGCGGCAACTTAGCGCTCGTGTTCGATGCGGGTATCGGGCACCCGATCGCGGTCGTCGTCCTCGGCTCATCGAAGCAGGCACGGTTTACTGATGGGACGGCGCTCGTCGCCGCCACGCTCGCGCACTTCGCGGGCGTCTCTTCGCTATGATCGTCTCGGATATCATCAAGGTGTTCATCCCCGCGACCGCATCATTCGCCGTCGGTATCTTGCTTGCGCCGCTTCTCACGCACTATCTCTACAAATATCGCGTGTGGAAAAAGGTAGTAGGGAAGACGGCACTCGACGGTTCGCCTGCGGTGGAGTTCGAGAAACTGCGCACTACCGTCCACGCCGGTACCGAGACGAAAACCCCGCGTATGGGCGGCATACTCATCTGGGCAAGCGCCACGATCGTCACGGTGAGCATCTGGCTCCTGGCCCGGCTCACGCCCTTGCCGCTTTTTGAGAAGCTCGACTTCCTCAGCCGCAGTCAGACGTGGATACCTCTTTTCGCACTCCTGGCGGGGGCACTCATGGGATTCATCAATGACCTCCTCGACATCCAGCCTGATGGCGAGCGGGGCGTGGGGATTCGTACACGACTTTTGTTCGTCACGCTCGTGTCGTCGTTCATCGGGTGGTGGTTCTATGTGAAGCTCGGCGTCGATGCTATCGGCATACCCGGAGACGGCACCTTCACCATCGGCGCGCTCATCATCCCGCTTTTCGTACTGATAACCCTGGGCATCTATGCCGGCGGCGTCATCGACGGTATCGATGGGCTCGCGGGCGGCGTGTTCAGCACGGCGTTCATGGCGTATGCTGGCATCGCGTATTTCCAAAACCAGATCAACCTCGCGGCTTTC
>Ga0172380_10003483_pt1 | contig 21533 bp, 22 predicted proteins | sample Leawe162metaG_FD_119747 | JGI IMG/M metagenome (GOLD analysis project Ga0172380, IMG submission 119747) | Leachate microbial communities from a municipal landfill in Southern Ontario, Canada - Leachate well 162 metaG | ecosystem: Engineered > Solid waste > Landfill > Unclassified | place...
ATACCATGCCGCTTCGCGCGCAGGGGCGCGGCCGCTCCAGCCTTCTCGCCTACGGCTCGAAGTCTTCCGCGGCCACGCCCCTGCGCGCGATCCTTCTCCACTTTCCGCGCGGGTCCCGATCACTTTCTCCCCGCGATGATCTCGAAATCGGACTCCCCCGATTTCCCGCTTTTATTGCGACGCGTAACACTTCTGATACCGTACGACAGAGGAACGCAACCCCTTCAAAGATGCGGGCGCAAAAAGGCAAAAAATGGGTGGTTTGCACGTTGTAACCCGTTGATTATCAACATGCGTGATTTTCAGAAAAAGCCTTTTTGCGCCCGCGTCTTCAAAGGCAGGTGGTAAAATGGCAACGCATGGCGTCAGGGAAGATTGCGCCAGAGGAGGAGACCAAGAGTCGCGAGGATCAGGCAGAGGACGAGGAATTTGATCCGGGCATTTTGGAGCTCGCGGGCCGGCAGCGGGCGGCGCTTGCCGTTGGATCTTGCGCTTCTGGCACCGCGGACCCCATTGAGGGAAATGGCCGGCGCGGCCAATTCCGCGCGAAGCTTGGCCTGTTGTTTTTCCTTTGTTCGTTTCGCTTGGAGTTGAGCCGGCAGGATGCGGAGTTGCCGCTCGAGTTCCTGTTCCTTGCGGCGGAGTTCATCCGCCGCCTTCTGCAGGCGAATCTCTTCCGCGGTCAGCCTGTTCGAGCGGGCAGGGGAGGGACGCGCCATGAGTTAATTTGCAGCGGGAAGTGTGGACAAGATCCAAACCAGCAAGCCGATGAGCGCGAGGACCTGAAGCGGAAGGGTGAACGCGAAGCCGCTTTTCAACCAATAGAAGAACCCGCGGTCCTCATACATGGCATAGTCGCCTTCCAGTCCGCCCGGCGCGGACATCTCCGGGGCGGCGGGTTCGACGGAAATCTTGGCCTGCGCTTTGATATATTCCGCCCGCGCGTCCTCCACCGAGCTGATGGCCTTGCTGAGTTCCCTGGGGAGATCCGCGCTGCTCCAGCTTCTGGCGTTGATCGCCTCGAGCTGCCGCAGGTGCTGGGTGAACGCGTTGTAAATCGTGTGGAGCTGTTCGAGGCGCTTCTGCGTTTCCTCGACTTCGCGCTGGACGACGACGAGCGAACGCGTGAGTTTGTCGAGCATTTCCGAGCGCCCGGTATCGAGTTCGTCCTGGCGTCGCTTGAGTTCTTCGAGCCGGCTCTTCTCCCGCTCGATTTCCTCCTGCTTTTGTTTGAGGCTTTCGAGTTCCGCGCGGACTTGCTGCACCTTGTCGCCGAGTTCCCCGGAGGCATCCTCGTCCAAGTCGAGGTAGGGATCGGGATCTTTGTTGTAATCTGCGGGCATTTTTAAAATGGGTTGTATCAGTTGTATCCATCGCTGCCGGAAATTCCAGCGAAAAGGGGAAAGGGAATGTTCAAGCGCCCGGATACTCCGCCGCGGTGCAAATCGCGGCAACAGTCCGGGCGGTTGCTCCCTGGTGAACTTCGAGACATTTCCGCGCGTTGGCCGTCATGGTCGCCCGGAGTTCCGGGTCTTCGAGAAGCCGGGCAACCGCCGCCTGCAGGCTTTCTGCATCGGTCACCTGAACGGCTCCGCCATGCCTGAGGAATTGGCGGCTCAAGGTGGAAAAATTCTGCATGTGGGGTCCGAAAACGACCGGCACTCCCGCGGCGACCGGTTCGGCGGGATTCTGTCCGCCTTTGGCGCACAGGCTCTTTCCCACAAAGACCACTGTCGCACAGGCATACCAGTCACGAAGCTCGCCGGTGGTGTCCACGAGAAGGACGTCCGGCGGCTCGGAGGGCGCCTGCCGGGTGCGCAAAGCGACATTCAGCCCGGATTTTTCCAGATGTGAAACCACTCCCTGAGCGCGCTCGAAGTGGCGGGGGACAAGGATCAGGAACAGGTCCGGATATTTTTTCCGCAGATCAAGGAAAACCGCCGCGAGCAGAACCTCCTCTCCCTCAAACGTGCTCCCGGCCAGAAGGACCGGGGCCTTGTCAGCCACACCCAAGGCACGGAGCACCGGACGAAAATCCCTCGGAGTCCGGCGCTCGGCGGTGCTCTCATCGAACTTGATGCTGCCGGTGACGACCAGGCGCTTCCTCTCGACTCCGAGGGCCGACCACCGGTCGATGTCATCCGGTTCCTGCAGGCAAAGCGCGTCGAGCTGGTTGAAGACAGGCGCGGCAATCCAGCGGGCCATCCTGAACCGGCGTTCGGACCGGGGAGAAAGGCGGGCATTGACCAGGATGACCTTCGCTCCGGCGGCGCGGGCCTCGCAGACGATATTCGGCCAGACCTCCGCCTCGACCAGGATCAGCATTTTCGGGCGGATCGTTCTCACGGCCCTTCGGGCGGTGAAGAAAAAATCGAGAGGATTGTAGAGCGGTTCGAGCCAGGGGGATTTCGCGCGCGCGGCCAGCTTGAATCCTGTCGAGGTGGTGGTCGAGAGCACGAATGCCGCCGTGGGATCCCCCCCGCGCAGGGCCTGGATGAGTTTCATGGCAATCATCACCTCGCCGACGCTGACCGCGTGGATCCAGATCCGGTTGCCGCCGCCGAGCTTCTCCAGAACCCGCGGCGAATAAATTCCAAATCGCTGCCAGAATTTGTGGCGGTATTTTCCCCGCTTCACCATGCGGACCAGAAATCCCGGAAGCAAAACCAGGAGCACGACCGGGAAGGCCAAATTGTAAATCCCGCGGATCAAAAACATCATGCCTTGAAAAAGTAGAGGACTTCGCTGCCCCCGTAGCGCCTGGTCCGTCCGGCTTGAAGCAGGCTCGCGGGCGGCTTCCCCCCGCTCTGTCTTTCCAGGACGAGGATCCCTCCGGGGCTCAGCCCGGCGACCAATTTCTCCGATTGGGCGAGCGCCGCGGCATGGTCCGGATCCCCGGGGTTTTTGGCATAGGGGGGATCCGCGAAGACGAGGTCGAACATTTCCTCGCCCGCATAGAGGTCCAGAAATCGGAAGGCGTCCAGGGACTGGACGCTCCCGTCCACCCCGGCCCGGCGGAGGTTTTCCCTGATACAGCGGATGCACCGTTCGTTCGAGTCCACGAAAGTTGCGCTCGATGCCCCGCGGCTCAGGGCCTCGATTCCCATCCCCCCGGATCCCGCAAAAAGATCGAGGACCCTCGCCCCCGGGACCAGGTCGCCCAAGCTCGAAAAGATCGCGGCTTTCACGCGGTCCATCGTCGGACGCACCCCATCGGGCGGAGCCTTCAAGGGACGGCCGCCGGCTTCTCCGGCAATGATCCGCATCTTCAGCCGCCTCCCGGTTTGCTTCCCGCCGGAGTCTCGTCCCTGGGTTTTTGCGGCGCTGCCCTGAACAGGTTTTTCAGCAACCCGCCCACGTCCTGCCCGATGCGAAAACCGGTCAGCCTGTCGAGGAGGTCGGTTTTCGGGCGGCTGACGGTCCCGGTGATCGAAAAGGGTATTTGTTTATACCCCGTCCGCTCGGACTCCTTGAAATTGTTCGCAAGGAGTCCCGCCAGGTCTTTGCGGAGCCGCTCGTTCAGGTGCAGGCGGGCCTGGAGTTTCATCTTTCCATCGAACCCGATCGGACCTTTTGCGTCCATCACGAGATTCTCCGACTCCAGGACCAAGGTGTCCGCTGTCACTTTGCGGTCGTGGATGCTGAAAACAGCCTCGGCGGTTTTGAGTTCGAGCATCCGGAGTTCCTGGATGCTCATCAGCTCCCCGATCTGCCGGATGATGTCCAGAGGCTGGAATCGCGCCTCCTGAAGCGAGATGTCCACCCTGCCCGCGAAGGTCTCGGGCTTCCCGGAAATTCCGTGAAAGTCGCCTCGGGAGAAAAGACTTCCGCGCGAACCCTCCCCGTCGATGCCCGCATCGGCGGCAAGTTTCCGGATCAAAATCCCTTCGGCGGCGGCCGCGAGGGAAAATTCCTTGTCCGCGCCGATTTCCAGACTTCCTGTCAATTGCCCCCCGGCCCAATCGGCACGAAGATCGGGAATGACCAACCGTCCGTTCTTCCAGGTGAAAGTTCCTCTGGCATGGTCGGGATGCACAAAAGCCCCCACCCCCATCTCGGCGATGCGGAATGTCCCCGCGATAGTCCGGTCCGGCAAAATCTCTCCCGACACCTCCACGCCCGTCAGAGTGAGGACCGGGGCTCCCTTCGAGTCGAAAAGCTGCGCCTTTCCATTGGTGACACGAACCCGTTTTACGTCGATCAGTGAAGCGGCCTCCAGAGGGGTTGGCGAGGGTTCCGGCACGGCGATCTCAACGCCCGCAGGCGGGTGTCCCGCCATTTCCGTCCGGGGAGTCGGGGAAGGAGACGTGGCGGATTCCGGCGTATGGGACTCGGGTTCCGGTTTGGCCGCGAGAAAGACGAGGAAGGGATCCGCGACAACCACCTCGCTCACGACCAGCTTCCCCTGGAAAAGCGCCAGCAGGGAAAACCGGAAATTCACCGATGTGGTTGCCAGGAAGGGCGGTTGCCCCGCCACGGAATTCCCGCGCAGCGAAACCCCCGTGATGCCGAATCCCGACCAAGGCGTGTAATAGGTACCCTTGATGCGGACCGGACCTCCCGCCGCCGATTCGGCCGCCGTCCGGATGCGTTTCTGGAGGCCTTCGGATTGCAGGTAGATGTTCAAACCCAGGATCGCCAGGGCATAAACCAGCAGGCACGATCCCGCTGCAACCAGAATAGACTTGGCAAATTTGCGCACTTGGGGAAGCTAACCGACCTGCTTTGAATGTGAAGAAAGTTCTTGTCATCCTCAACCCGGCGGCCAAGAGCGATCGCGCCCGCGCCATGAAGGAGAAAATCGAAGCCCTTTCGCCCCGCATCGTCGTGCGCATGACCTCCGCGGCCGGAGACGCGCGGGAGCTGGCCGGCAGGGCCCTTGACGAGGGTTTCGAAGCGATTGTCGCCGCTGGCGGCGATGGCACCGTCAATGAGGTGGCCAACGGCGTCGCGGGATCCGATGCGCGCTTCGGCATCCTTCCCGTGGGAACCATGAATGTCTTTGCCTCCGAGCTTGGCATCCCGCAGAACAACCTGGCCGCCGCATGGGGGGTCATCGGGGAGGGCTTCCTCCGGGAACTCGACCTGCCTATGGCGAACGATTCGTTTTTCGTTCAACTGGCCGGGATTGGACTCGACGCGGAGGTGGTCCGGCTCACCACTCCGGAATCCAAAAAGTCCCTCGGCCCCGTGAGCTACCTCCTGACTCTCGCGCAGGTCGCCGCCGTTCGCCCCCCGGTCGTTCTTCTGGACCCCGTCGACTCCCATCGCCGGGAAGGAAGCTTTGTCCTGGTCGGCAACGGACGCTTGTATGGCGGCCCATTCGAGCTCTTCAAGAATGCGCGCCTGGACGACGGGCTCCTCGATGTCCTGGTCTTCAAAAATCAAAGCCACTGGGATGTCGTCCGCTATTTCCAGGCGATCGCCTTTGGCAGCCACGCGGATCTGCCCGATGTGGAATACTTCCAAACGAAGGCGATGAACGTCCACAGCTCCGCCTCGGTCCCCGTTGAACTCGACGGGGAACTGGCCGATGTCCTGCCCTGCGCGTTCGGATTCCATTCCAAAAAGTTTTCCGTCATCGCCCCGCATCCGAAGTAACAATTCGGGCGCGCCCTCCCGCTCTGGCACGACCCGGCACCCGGCCGATCGCATCGGTGACCCGCCACTTCCTGGAGCATCACACCACCGCGCCTTCGCGCCTCGTCCCCTCCATGGTCCCGTCCGCATGGGAAATTGGGCGAAACAAGCTCTTCCCGCTTTTTTTCATGAGGGTTTGGATTGATTTCATCGCCCGGACCGCCCATAAGATTACGGTTCTTCGCATGCGTATCTCCCTGTTCTCCTTTCTTGCCCAAGCGGGATGTCTGGTTTTCACCGCGACATTATTCGCCCAGGCACCCGCGCCTGCCGCTCCAAAAAACATGGTCGGGAACCCCGGGTTCGAGACGGGATTCCGGCGCGACAATCTATGGGGCGGGGTGGATGCCTCCGGGGTGCTTGCGGGAGAACGGGGGGCCTTGCCGGTGCTGACCACGAGCGGAACGATTGCCGATACCAGCATGCCTGTCTCGGTCTCGGTCGCCGACCTGAACGGAGACGGGCTGCCCGACATCGCGTCCATGGACGTTGTGGGATATCTTCGGGTCTACTTCAACGCCGGCTCGAAAACCGAGCCGAAATTCACCACGGGCGAGTTGGCCGGTATGTTTCTTTCCCGGATCGACCTGACCGATCCCACCCTGCAGGGGATCAAGGATGAGAACGCCCGCCAGGGCCAGCGGATCCATCTCTGTGACATCAGCCGTTCCGGAAAAAAAGACCTCGTGATTGGAAATCTATCTCGGCGAGATCATGCTCATTCCCAATGCCGGGTCGGGAGCCAAGCCGGATTACCGCCAACCGTCGAATATCGCTTCCGTGATCATCCCCACCATGAAGGACTCCCTGAAAAAATGGGAAAACATGTTTGCCCCCGCCGTGTGGGACTGGAACAAGGACAGGAAGGACGACCTGCTTGTCGGCGAGGGGTCCTACTCCGCGAACAGCATCCACCTGCTTCTCAACCAAGGCTCCGGAGGGAGGCCCATCTTCGATGAAAACAACCGCAGCGTGCTTGCCTACGGGATGGGCCTCGAACAACTCACTCCCTGCATCGTCGATTACAACGGCGATGGTCTTTTCGATCTCGTTTTTGGAAAGAGCAATGGAAAAATTGCGATTCCCTTGAATTCGGGAAGCAAAACCGAGCCGAAATTCGGCGCGCCCGTGGAAGTCAAGGGAAGCGCCGTGACACCGGCCTTCAACTCGCCGTCCGGCCGGGAATGTGATTTCGGACTGGACCGGGGCAACTTCCACGGCTTTTTCTCGGTGGCCAAGGAGGCGGATGATCCCGAAGCCAGGCCTGCCGAGGGCGTCGCCTGTCTCAAAGCCGGGTATATCCCCAGCCCGAACACGATCATGCCGGTGCCCACGCGTTACAGCCCGGCTTTTGGCAAAACGTGGAGCGACTATGCGTGGGATTGGATTACCCGTGTGAGGCGTGACGGTTCCTCGAATTTTTTCAGCGCGGTTCAATCCGGACGCAGTCCCCTCAAGACCGGAACGAGCTATATCTTCTCGATGAAGGTCAAGGGCAACAAAGTCAACGCTGCCGCCGCGGGGATTTATTATCACGGCTACAAAAAGTTGAGCGAAGAGAAGATCGAGCGCGGGGACCGGGGATCCGTGACGGTGAAGAAAAACGAGGCCGAGCAGCGGAAGCAGGAACTCGTTCCGTTCAATGTGGGTTCGCAATGGACCGAGGTGAGGAAAGAACTCACCGTGAAGTTCGACGACAAGAACCTTGCGGATCTCACGAAAGCGACAAGTTGGTCCACGGCCATTCTTTTCACCCTGGGCCCCGGTTCCAACGGCGGGACCCTTTATGTCGACGACGTCAAAATCATCGAGAAGTAGATCGCCCGCCCCCGGGTTGCCTGACGATGAAATATGACGCCATCATCGTCGGAGGCGGCGCGGCGGGTTTGTTCTGCGCCTTCACAGCCGGGCTGAGGGGCCGCAGGGTCCTCGTTCTCGAGCACAACGACCGGGTCGGGAAAAAAATCGAGATCTCCGGGGGCGGGCGGTGCAATTTCACGAACCTCCATGCCGGGCCGGAGAATTTCCTTTCGAAAAACCCCGGCTTCTGCCGGTCGGCGCTGGCAAGATTCTCGCCGTGGGACTTTGTCGCCCTCGTGGAAAAACACGGCATCGGCCACCATGAAAAAAAGCTGGGGCAACAGTTCTGCGATGGGTCGTCGGGGGAAATCATTGCGATGCTCGTGGGCGAGTGCGCGGAGGCGCGTGTCGAAATCCGCTGCGGGTGCCGGGTGGAGGAAGTCCGGCAGGGGTTTTCGCTCGAAACCAACATGGGCGACTTCGGTTGCGATTCTCTCGTTATCGCGACGGGCGGGCTCTCTTTTGCCAAACTGGGGGCGAGCGATTTCGGCCACCGGATCGCCCGGCGGTTCGGCATGCGGGTGACAGACCTGCGCCCGGGACTCGTGCCCCTGACCCTGCAAGAATCGGATCTCCGCCTTTTCGGGCCGGTCAGCGGAGCTTCGCTGCCGGTGCGCGTGAAGAATCGGGGCCGCTCATTCGAGGAATCCCTGCTGGTCACGCACCGCGGCTTCAGCGGGCCGGCCATCCTGCAAATTTCGTCCTATTGGAACGAAGGCGACGTTCCCGTGTTCGATCTTCTGCCGGGGAAGACGCTTTCTTTTCGCCCGGGCGGCACGAGCGCGCCCGCCCTTTTCTCGGAGTTCTGGCCGCGCCGGTTCGCCGATGCGTGGTGCTCCCTGCGCGCTCCGCAAAAGCCGTTGAACCGGTGGTCGGACAGGGAGCGCCGGAACGTTCTGGAACTCGCGCACAACTGGCCGGTCGCCTTCGGTGGAACAGAGGGATACGCGAAAGCGGAAGTCACGCTGGGGGGAGTCGATACCGCGGGGCTTTCCTCGAAAACCATGGAATCCCGGTCCGTGCGGGGGCTCTACTTCATCGGGGAAGTCGTGGATGTCACCGGTTGGCTGGGCGGTTACAATCTCCAGTGGGCTTGGGCCAGCGCGCAGGCCGCCGGGCTGTCCATTTGAGCCGGCTATTCGGTGGACGAATTGGCTGCTACCCGGGACTCCCCGCAAAAACCGGAGCTTCCTCTCCCGGGGATTTGCGATCCTGTCAGCCGAGCGCCCGCAGCGCTGTCTGAAGTTCGGCGAGGCGGGACAGCCAATCCTGTTGGCGCCGGCGGTGTTCGGCGACGACCGCGTCGGGGGCGTTGTCCACGAAGGAATCGCTGGAAAGTTTGCGGGCGACTTTCCCGATCTCGGCTTCGGCTTTTCCGATCTCCCCTTGAAGGCGCCGGCGCTCCGCCGATGCGTCCACAACCCCGTCGAGCGGAAGGTAAAGGATGCCGATGTCGGTCGGGCAGGCCGCAAATCCGGCGGGAGCCTTCTCGCACAGGGTGAGCGATCCGGCGTGCAGGAAGAGCGAAAGAGCCGGGAGCGCATCGCCCACCCAATCGGCTGCGGGAGTAAACTGCCAGGCGAGGCGTTTGTTCGAGGGGACGTTGTAGGTCGCGCGCAGGTTGCGGGCCCGGGAGACCGCGGCGTAGACGGAATCGGCGCGGGCTTCCGGCGCGGCGCCCCCCGCCTTGGGCCACGGGGATTGCATCAGGCTCTGCTGCCCGAAACCGAGCCCGCTCCAGAGTTCTTCCGTGATAAACGGCGTGTAGGGATGCAAGAGCTTCAGGATCCGCTGGATCGTGAAATCCATGGTGGCCAGCGTCCCGGCGCGGCGCGGCGAATCGAAGTCCGCCTTCGCCGCCTCGATGAAGCGGTCGCAAAAATCTCCCCAGACAAAATCGTAGAGCGCCTGGGCGATGTCGCTGAAGCGGAAGGATTCGTATCCTTCGCTCACGCGGGAGATCGTGGCGTCGAGCTTGGCGAGGAGGTCGCGGGCGAAGATCGAGAGATCGTGTTTCGACGGATCGGCGGCGGGGTCCACCGCTCCCTGCATGAGGCGGAAGCGGCAGGCGTTCCAGAGCTTGTTGCAGAAGTTCCGGCCCTCGACGACCTGCTGCTCGTCAAACTTGATGTCCTGTCCCTGCGGCGCGATCCGGAGCAGCCCGAACCGGAGCCCGTCGGCTCCGTATTTGGCGATGAGATCGAGCGGATCGGGGGAATTCCCCAGGCTCTTCGACATTTTCCGCCCCTGCCGGTCCCGGATGATCCCCGTGAAATAGACACTGCGGAACGGGATCTCGCCCGTGTATTCGAGCCCGGCCATGATCATGCGCGCGACCCAGAAGAAAATGATGTCCGGCCCGGTGACGAGCGCGCTGGTGGGATAGAACTTTTTCAGCGCGGCGGCGTCCATCGTCCCGTGCGCCCAAAGCCACGACGAGAACCACGTGTCGAGCACATCGGCATCCTGCACCCATCCCTCTCCCGGAGACTCGATGGAGACACGGAATTGGGAATTCGGAATTGGGGATTCGGAATGAGTCGTCCCGCCATCGGCGGCTGAAATCACTTCCTCGTTTCGCGTTCCACATTCCATATTTCCCGAATACCACACCGGAATCCGGTGCCCCCACCAGAGCTGGCGGGAAATGCACCAGTCCTGGATATTTTCGAGCCAGTGGTCATAGACTTTTTCCCAGCGGTCGGGAAAGAAGCGGATCAGGTGGTCGCGCACGGCGGCGCGGGCCTCGGCGGTCTTGGGGTATTTGAGGAACCATTGTTCCGAGAGGCGCGGCTCGATCGGGACGTCGGCCCGCTCGCTGAAACCGACGTGGTTTTCGTGCGGCTCTTCCTTGACGAGGATTCCGAGTTCGCGGAGCTTGTCGACGGCTTCGACACGCGCCTCGAAACGGTCGAGGCCGGCAAAGTCCCCGCCCGCAAGCTCGTTGAGCGTTCCGTCCGGATTCAGGATGTCGATCACCGGGAGGTTGTGGCGGAGGCCGATTTCATAATCGGTCTTGTCGTGTGCGGGAGTGACCTTGAGAACGCCCGTGCCAAATTCGAATTCCACCGCATCGTCACCGATGACGGGGATGACCGCCGGGTCATCCAATGGAAGCGGCCTGCGGACGTGGAGTCCGATGAAATCCCGGTAGCGGGGGTCCTTGGGATTCACGGCGACCGCCGTGTCGCCCATGATCGTTTCGGGGCGTGTCGTGGCGATTTCCAGGAATGTTCCCGGGCGCTCCACAATCTCGACCTGGAAATGGTAAAGGTACCCTTTCTGCGGTTTCGGGATGACCTCCTCATCGCTGAGGGCGGTGAGGGAAACCGGGCACCAGTTCACCATCCGCTTGCCGCGGTAGATGAGGCCCTTCCCGTGCAGGTCCACAAAGACCTCCTGCACCTTGCGGGCGTAGGCCTCGTCCATCGTGAACCGCTCGCGCTCCCAGTCGCACGAACATCCCAGCTTCTTGAGCTGTTTGATGATGATGCCGCCGTGCTTTTCCTTCCACTCCCAGACGCGCTGGAGGAATTCCCCGCGCCCGAGGTCGTGGCGGGTTTTCTTTTCCTCCTTGCGGAGCTTCCTCTCGACGACCGTCTGGGTGGCAATGCCGGCATGGTCGGTCCCCGGGAGCCAGAGGACCTCGTGTCCGGCCTGGCGGGCATGGCGGGCGAGAATGTCCTGGATCGTGTTGTTCAGGACATGGCCGAGCGTGAGGACGCCGGTGACATTCGGCGGGGGAATGACCATCGAGTAACCGGGCTTCGGGGAAGCGGGGTCGGCATGGAAAATCCCCTGCGCGATCCACCAGGAATACCATTTGTCTTCCACCAAACCGGGTTCGTATGCTTTGGAAAGTTCGGACATCGAACCGGTCATTGTGGCCGAATTGGCCGCGGATTCAATCGGCTTTCACACGAAAAATCCCTTGCACCCGCAACCGCCCGCCCGCACGTTCGGCCCCGGTGCGAATCTCAACCGCGATTTTTCTGGTTTTGCTCGCCGCCATCCAGGCGGCTTCCGCGCAGTGGAACATCACCCTGCACGAGGGGCGCCGCTATGTCCCGATCGAGGACGTGACGAATTTTTACAAGCTCAACCCCCCGCGGATCGAGGGCAATTCGTTCACGCTGACCGGCCAGGGGAGGACGATCCGGGGGAGCGCCGGCGGCCGGGAGGTTTACATCAACAACGTCAAATACGTCCTTTGCTTCGACATGGTGTCCAAGGGCGGGCGGTTCCTGATCTCGGCGATGGATGTGACGAAAATCATCGAGCCCGTGATGCGCCCGGGAAAAATCAAGAACGCCACCGCCGTGCGCACCGTGATCCTCGACGCCGGACACGGCGGGCATGACAGCGGGGCGAGGGGCCCGCTGGGATGCGAGAAAGATGCCGCGCTGGATGTCGTCCTCCGCGCAAAAAAGCTCCTCGAGGAAAACGGCTTCAACGTCCGCCTCACACGCATGACCGATGTCTTCATCCCGCTGGAGAACCGCCCGGCCATGGCGAACAAATACCCGAACGCGATTTTTGCCAGCGTCCATTTCAACAAGAGCAACGTGGGGGGAGCCTCGGGGATCGAGACCTATGCGCTGGCCCCGCGGGGGGTGCCCTCGATGGATGAGGAAAACCTGAGCTACAGCGATTTCAGGCCCTACCCCGGCCATCAGCGGGATGCCGAGAACATCGCGCTCGCGACCGCCATGCATTCCTCGCTTCTGCGGCATTTGCGGCTTTACGACCGCGGGATCAAGCGGGCGCGTTTTGTGGTGATCCGGAATATTGATATTCCTGGCGTATTGTTGGAGGGTGGGTTCATGAACCACCCCCTGGATGCCCGGCAGATCTCCAGCACGGCCTACCGCGACGCCTTCGCCCGCGCCATCCTCGAGGGGGTCAACCGCTACAGGAGCGCCGTGGACGGACGGATGCAGTATTTCAAACCCTCCGCGGTCGTTGCCGCCACGGATGCCACCACGGCGCCGCCACTCAAGAAAGACTCCGGGCCGCCCGCCCCCGTCGGATCAAAAACCGACATCGGACAATCCGTCAACCAAGCGGCCGACGCCCTCTCCACCCCTCCCTGAAACTGCCGATATGCCAGAAGAAAACTCTCCCTGCCTCGACCCGATCGGTGTCTTCGATTCCGGAATCGGCGGGCTCACTGTCGTGGCCGCCCTCCGGGAATTGCTGCCCTCCGAAACGATTTTTTACATCGGAGACACAGCGCGTGTTCCCTATGGGGGTAAAAGCCGCAGGACCATCGAACGCTACAGCGTCGAGATCGGAGGGCTCCTGCTCGCGGAACAGGCCAAGATCCTCGTGGTTGCCTGCAACACGGCTTCCGCGCTGGCCGTGCCCAGGATGAAAGACATTTTCAAAGTCCCCGTGCAGGGCGTTGTCGCTCCCGGAGCCGCGGCAGCCCTCAAAGCCACGAAAAACAAGCGCATCGGGGTCATCGGAACCCGCGCGACGATTTCCAGCGGCGCGTATGAGCATGCGATTTGCGCGCAGGATCGGGAATCCCGGGTCTTCAGCGCGGCCTGTCCGCTCCTGGTCCCCTTGATCGAGGAGGGGATGTTTGACGATCCGGTGACGGATCAATTGCTCGGGCGCTATCTCGAGCCATTGCTGGACCGGGGAATCGACACGCTCGTGCTGGGATGCACTCACTACCCCCTGCTCCGCGGAGCCATCACGCGGGCGGTCGGACCGGACATGACGCTGGTGGATTCGGCGCGGAATTGCGCGCTCGCGGTCAAGGCGCTTCTCTTCTCGCAGGGACTCTCCGCCCCGCAGGAGAAATTGGGCCGGCTCCATGTGGCACTGACCGACTCGACGGAAGGGTTTTTGCGAACCGCCGAGAAAGCGCTCGGCCTGGAAATCGGGGATGTCGAACTCCGGGCGGTTCAAATCAGCGGGTAAAATGGTCCCAGTCGTCGCCGACGAACGGGGAAGCGCTTGAAAACAGCCGAATTTACCAGTCGGCGTTCGAGCCGCGGGTATCGAGGTGGGTGAAGCCGGGATACCGGCCGACGCCGCCCTTGAAGAGACCGGCCTTGCGCATGTCGCGCGCCATCGCGGCGACCTTGCGCGGCGACGAGTGGAACTTCATGTCGATCGCGTTGTTGCGAAGATGGTAGGAATGGCTTTTCGCGCCCGGGCAGGTGGCATTGTAGGCGGGGGAACGATAAACGGAGACGACCTCCCCGACCGGCTCGCCGAGACGATCACAAACCTTGTCCACGGCGAGAAGGGTGGTGCGGATATTGGCCCAGTATTGGCGGGGAGGAAGCGTGTTGTGAACCCGCCCGTGGGCCTTCGCGTGGGAATCCATGATTTGCTGCACGGAAATTTTCCGGAGACCCATCCGGCCGAGAAATTTTCTGTAAGCCTCGCCGTTGTATCCCACCACCCCGCGCATCGAGGGCGGAACCGCCAGCCGGTCGGACGTCCGTCCGGACTCGCCGTGGAGGACATCCAGAACGCTCCACATGGCATCCGCTTTGTCCGCGCCAGCGAGCATTCCTGCTCCTGCGCAAAAAATCAGCCCCATCAGGCGGCGGCGGGGTATCAGTAGTTGATCCATTTCTTTCAAGCCATAGAAGAAAGCACAATTCCTCGAAGCGCAAAGCGCTTTTTTCCAAAAAATCCCAGCAAGTCCCATGCCATGCGACGGAGAGGGTTTTGATCCAGCGCAAAAAAAGGCGTGGCAGTTTAAAGGAGTTCGTATAGGTCGGAAGGCGTCATGTTTCGGGAAGCGAAAAGAATTTTCCATGTCTGTCACCGGCTCACCCGGGCTGTGCCATTCCTGATTCTTTCGTTCTTCCCGTGTTCCTCGGCGTATCCGCAGGAGGGAGGGGAGATGCGGCCGGTGGCGGACATGTTCCAGCCGCTGTCCCGTCCGGCGGAGATGATTCACGGCTCCGCCATGCTGGTCCTGGCGATCACGGCCGGGATTTTTTTGGCGGTCACCGCCGTCCTGGTTTTCGTGGTGTGGAAATTCCGCCGCAGGGGACCGGAGGACGACCTCAAGGAACCGCCGCAGGTCTACGGCAGCACGCACATCGAACTCGCCTGGACAGTCGTGCCGATTCTCATCACCTTTGTCCTGATCCTCGTCACCAGCCGGACGATCGGGGAAATCCAGAACAGAAAGCTGCCGGAAAATACCGTGCGGATCCGGGTCGTCAGCCACCAGTGGTGGTGGGAGATCCGCTATGAAAAGGAGGGCATCGTCACCGCGAATGAAATCCATGTGCCGGTGAGCCGGCGCAGCGGGAAAGGAGAGCGGCCCACGGAGTTGATTCTGGAATCCGCGGATGTCATCCACAGCTTCTGGGTTCCCCAGCTTGCCGGAAAGACGGATCTGGTGCCGAACCGGAAAAACCGGACCTAGATCGAGCCGTTCGTCACGGGGACTTTCTTTGGGAATTGCGCGGAATACTGCGGCACCCAGCATGCGAACATGCTGCTGCGTGTGATCGTGGAGGAACCCGAGGACTACGAGCGGTGGGTGCGGAAGATGAAGCAGCCTGTTGTCATGCCGCAGGCGGAACTCGCCGTCCAGGGACACAAGGCCTTCTACGCGAACTCGTGCGTCAATTGCCACACGGTCGAGGGGACGACGGCCGCGGGAGTCTTCGGCCCCGACCTCACCAAGCTCATGACCCGGCAGACGATCGGGGCCGGCGTGGCTCCCCTGACCCCCGGGACGCTGCGCGCCTGGGTGCGGGATCCCCAGCAGCTCAAGACCGGCTGCCTCATGCCCGACATGAAGCTCCTCGACAGCGAAGTGGACTCGATCACCGCCTACCTTCTCACGCTGAAATGAACCCCGAAATGCCCGACGACAATTTTCAAATCCCGCCGCCCGAACGCATCGGGGAGGAGCGGGGGTCGCTCACCCGGATCGTCCAGGAAATGGTTTTCACGGTGGACCACAAGATCCTCGGCCTGATGTATATCGGCTCCGGGCTCCTGTTTTTCGTCGTGGCGGGGGTCATGGCGACGATGATCCGCATCCAGCTTGCCGTGCCACGGAACGAATTTCTCGAGCCCGATGTCTTCAACCGCCTGTTCACCATGCACGGCACGGCGATGGTTTTCCTTGTCGGCATGCCGATCATTTTCGGGTTCGCCAACTATCTCGTGCCCCTGATGATCGGCGCCCGCGACATGGCGTTTCCGAGGCTGAACGCGTTCGGGTTCTGGGTCTTCTTTTTCAGCGGGCTGCTGCTGTTTTTCAGCTACCTCGGCGCGCCCGGGCTCTATGCGGCGGGCTCGGCGCCGGATGTCGGCTGGTTTGCCTACTCGCCGCTCACGGCCAAGGCCTTTTCCCGCGGGCACAGCACCGATTACTGGACGCTCTCGCTCCTCTTGGGCGGCATCGGCAGCATCGCGACCTCGATCAACATCATCGTGACGACGCTCTGCCTGCGCTGCAAGGGGATGATCCTCGGCCGGATGCCGCTCTTTGTCTGGCTGTTCCTGGTCGTGGCGTTCCTGGTCATCATCGCGATGCCGCCGCTCTCCGCGTGCCAGATCATGCTCATCCTCGACCGGTATTTCGGGGCGCACTTCTTCGACACCCAGGCCGGGGGATCGGCGGTGCTCTGGCAGCACTTCTTCTGGATCTTCGGGCACCCGGAGGTTTACATCCTGATCCTTCCGGGCTTTGCCATCGCCTCCGAGGTGATTCCCGTCTTTTCGCGCAAGCCGATCTTCGGGTATCCGGTGATGGTGGCCGCGAGCGTGATGATCGCGTTCATCAGCCTCGGGGTCTGGGCCCACCACATGTTCTCGGTGGGGATGACCTCGATCGGCAACACGTTCTTCGCGATCTCGACGTTGCTGGTGGCGATTCCGACCGGCATCAAGATCTTCAACTGGATCGGCACGATGTACGGCGGGAAACTGCGCTTCGAACTGCCCATGCTTTTCTGCCTCGGGTTCCTTTTCCAGTTCCTGATTGCCGGCCTCACGGGCGTGATGCTGGCGATCGCGCCGTTCGACTGGCAGCTCACCGACTCGTATTTCGTGGTGGCGCATTTCCACTACGTCCTGATCGGAGGGCTCCTCTACACGATTTTCGCGGGGCTCTACTACTGGTATCCCAAGGCCCTGGGGAAGATGCCGGACTTCAAGCTCGGGCTCTGGCACTTCATTCTTTTCACGGTCGGATTCCACATGACGTTCTTCCCGCAGCACATTTCCGGATTCCTGGGCATGCCGCGGCGGATCTACACGTATGATGCCGGGCGCGGCTGGGATCTCTGGAACCTGATCTCGAGCATCGGCGTCATCTTCCAGGCCGCCGGCGTCCTCTTCTTCGTCTTCAATCTGATCTACTCCTACGTCAAAGGCAAAAAAGCCGGGGACGATCCGTGGGATGCCTGGTCGCTCGAGTGGGCGACGACCTCGCCGCCGCCAAGCTACAACTTCGAAACGATCCCGGAAGTGCGCAGCCGCCGCCCGCTTTGGGATTTGAAACACCCGGATGACCCGGATTGGAAATACGAATGACATCATCACTTCAGAACAAGCAGACCGATGCGCGGCGTTGTGGCCGTCCCGCCCTGTCGGGACGCATGGCGACAACAAGGGTCCGAAGTGTCTTCCAAGAACTGACATGACTGCCGCTCCCACCCAAACCCTGGAATGGAAAATGCCCTCGACCCGCAAGGTCGCGGTCATTTCCCTCATTCTCACCGAGTCGGCATTGTTCACGATTTTTCTCGTGGCCTACCTGTTCTACATGGGGAAAAGCCTGAACCGTCCGTATCCCTCGGAGGTTCTGACGTTTCCGCTTTGGGCCACCGTCGCGCTCCTCTCGAGCAGCGTGACGATCGTCTTTTCCGAGATCGCCCTGCATCGCGGCAAGAAAGGGGCCTTTCACCTGTGGTGGGCCATCACGATCGCCCTGGGCGCCTACTTCCTCTGGTTCACCGGAACGGAATGGAAGCACCTCATCTTCACGGAAAACCTCACGCTGGCGACGAATGTCTTCGGCACCACGTTCTACTCGCTCGTCGGTCTCCACGCGAGCCATGTGATCGTCGGGCTTTTCCTCCTGACCCTCATCCTCGTCCTGAGCCTGCTCGGCAAGATCCCCGGCGACCATGCCGAGCACATCGAGATGATTTCCTGGTATTGGCATTTCGTGGACGCGATCTGGATTGTCGTCGTCACCGTGGTTTACATCATCAGCATCCGATTCTGACATGTCCGAAGATCCCAACAAAATCGAACTTCCCGCGCCGACCTGCTGGCCGATCGTCGCCGCCTTCGGCCTGTGCCTGGTTTTTGCCGGCCTTGTCACGAGCCTGGTGGTCTCCGCTGTGGGGCTCCTCACCGGATTGATCGGGGCCGTGGGTTGGTTTCTGGATGTTTTCCCCCATCCCAAGCACGAATATGTGGAGTTTGCGCTTCCGCAGGACAGGGCCTCGGCCATCAAGCGCTCCCAGCGCCGGGTCGAGCACATGCATTTCGGGGAAGGCGGACACAGGCTCCGCCTCCCGGTGGCCGTCCATCCCTATCTCTCCGGAGTGAAAGGCGGGTTGGCCGGGGGGGCCGTCATGGCTTTTCTGGCGTGTTCGTGGGGAGCGGTTTTTCATACCATCTGGTATCCGATCAACCTGCTGGCGGCGGCGGGCGTGCCAAGCCTGGCGATCGCCGGGGTGCAGACCCTCCAGGAATTCAGTGCGCTGGGGCTGCTGGTGGGAACGGTGACCCATTTGACAGTGTCGATCCTCGTCGGCCTTCTCTATGTCGTCCTGCTTCCCATGCTTCCGGCCCGCTTCGAGTGGTTCTGGGGGGGGATCATGACGCCGATCATGTGGACCGCGCTCGTGGCGGCATCGATGCGGCTCGTGAATCCCGCCCTCGCCCAGCATGTCGATTGGCCGTGGTTCATCGTCTGCCAGGTCGCGTTCGGCATGGTCGGCGGGTATGTCGTCTTCAAGTCGGAAAAAGTGGAAACCATCCAAAGCCTCCCGCTCGCGGCCAAACTGGGCGTCGAGGCGCAACACAAGGACCCATGACCCGCACGACGCTTCTCCTCGTTTCTCTCCTCGCGCTCGGCGGTTGTGACTGGATGCCGGGAAAACCGGATCCGGCTGCCGGATGGAAACCGGCTTCCGAGACATCCGATTTTGCCACGCTCTACAGGCAAAATTGCCTCGGCTGCCACGGCATCGGGCCGGTGGTTTCCGGATCGATCTCCATGGACAACCCGGCCTACCTCTCGGTCATTCCCCGCGAGACATTGCTGGACGGGATTTCCAACGGCATCCCCGCCACGGCGATGCCCGGCTTCTCGGCTGCCGCAGGCGGAACGTTGACAAGCGGGCAAATCGAAATATTGGTCGACGGCATCCTCGCAAAGAAACCCGTGACGCAGCAAGGCCCGCTTCCTCCTTATGCCGCAAATTTGGGGGATCCCCTGCGCGGCGCCACGGTCTTCGCCGCCGCCTGCGCCTCCTGCCACGGGCCAAGCGGCGATGGCGGGGAAAAGGCCGGCTCGGTCGTCAGCCCCGCCTACCTCGCCCTGGTCAGCAACCAATACCTGCGCACGATCGCGATCGCGGGCCGTCCGGATCTCGGCTGTCCGGACTTTGCAAACAGAACACCCGGCAGGCCCATGACGGATGAGGACATCGCCGACATCACCGCATGGCTCGTCTCGAATCGAAAAAACGAATTTGGCAAGCCGCTCGCGCCACCACAGCCATGAACCTGATTCCCAAAGAAGCGTGTTCAATTTTCAGTGGTTCAGTGTTCAGGAAAACAGTGTTCAGGCCGGGAGGGGTCTCTGTGCTGAACACTGAAAACTTATAATTTATTAGGATGAACGAAGAACCCACAAAACCCTGCGCCTGCCAGGCCGCGCCGAAAAAAACCTCCCGCCGCGACTTTCTTCTCGCCGCCGGATTCGGGCTCAACGCCGTTGCGGGAGCCCTGATCGGCATCCCGCTGGTCGGTTACGTCCTCTCCTCGTTTTTCAAACCGAACAAGCTCGGGAAAATCTCGCTCGGGCCGGTGGACAACTTTCCCGAGGGCAAGACCCGTTTTGCCCACTACAAAAATCCGATGCACCGCGAATGGGACGGCCAGACCGCCGACATTCCGTGCTGGGTGCGCCGGATCAAGGGCGACGACTTCCAGGTCTTCGCCATCAACTGCACACACCTCGGCTGCCCGGTGCGCTGGTTTGAGGAATCCAAGCTTTTCATGTGCCCGTGCCACGGCGGAGTGTTTTACGAGGATGGCGGCCATGCGGCCGGGCCTCCCCCGCGCGGGCTCTACACCTACGAGGTGAAAGTGGAGAACGGGGAACTCTTCATCATGGGTGGCGTGATTCCCAACCTTTCGAACCAGAACGTATGAACAAGCTGATCGATACGGCGCGGGGGGTCTTCCTGTGGGTGGACGACCGGCTTCACCTCTCCAAGCTGTATGAGTCCACCGCCGGACACCATGTCCCGCAGAGTTCCGGCAGTTGGTTCTATGTCTTCGGCAGCGCGACCCTGCTCTGCTTCATGATCCAGCTTGCGACCGGCATCATGCTGGCCATGGTCTATGTGCCGTCCGCCGCCGAGGCTTACACGACACTCGAATACCTCACCTTCCAGCAGGACCTCGGATGGTTCCTGCGCGGCGTCCACTATTGGGGATCGAATTTCATGGTCGGCATCATGCTCCTCCACATGACGCAGGTTTTTCTTTTCGGGGCCTACAAATACCCGCGCGAAATCACCTGGATCACCGGGGTGATCCTCATGGTCCTCACCCTCGGCCTCGCGTTCACCGGCCAGGTGATGCGGTTCGATGAGGACGCTTACTGGGGGCTGGGAATCGGGGTCGCCATCATGGGAAGGGTCCCCTTCCTCGGCGAACAGCTCGTGAACATGATGCTCGGCGGCCCGATCATTGCCTCCGAGACATTGTCCCGGTTCTTCGCCCTGCACGTCTTCGTGCTGCCGGGCGGTGTGCTGGCCATTGTGAGCATCCACCTGCGGATGGTCCTCACCAAAGGCATCAACGAATACCCCCGGCCCGGCATGCTCGTCCGCCGCGAGACCTACGACAAGGAATACGCCGCCATTCTGAAAAAAGAGGGCGTTCCCTTTTTCCCGAAAGCCATCAGCAAGGACCTTGTCGCCGCCGCGATTGTCATTTTCGGAATCCTGGCATGCGCCTGTTTCTTCGGTCCCAAAGGCCCGCTGGGGCCGCCGAATCCTGTCCAGATCGACACTCTTCCCCGACCCGATTTCTACTTTCTGTGGATCTTCGCCATCGCGGCGCTGATGCCCGATTGGATGGAGACCGTCGCGTTGTTGGGCGGGCCGGTGATCATCGGCCTCATTCTCTTTGCCCTGCCGTTCTTCAATGGAACCGGCGAGAAAAGCTGGCGCCGCCGCCCGGTCGCCGTCCTCACCGTCATCCTCACGTATGTCTCGCTGGGCCTGCTGACCTACCTCGGGAACACCTCTCCCTGGTCGCCGGAGATGGATGCCTGGAAAGCCGACCTCACGCCGAAAAAATTCCTCGAAGGGCGCGCGCCGTTGGAACTCCAGGGATCGCTCGTCATCCAATCCATGCAGTGCCGCAACTGCCATGCCATCGACGGCATCGGCGGAAGCCGCGGGCCGGACCTTGCGGATGTTGGCGCGAGGCTGACCAAGGACCAACTCATCCGCCAAGTGATCCAGGGTGGCGGCAACATGCCTGCCTACGGAAAAAACCTCACCCCGGACCAAGTCGATGCCGTGGTGGCCTACATGGTCTCCCTGCGGACTCCGGGCGTCGCTCCCGCGCGCGATTCCTCGCAGCCGGGGCGGCCCCCGATGGAGTAGGGCATTTTTCAACCCTGGTAGCCCATCTAGTATTACTCTGTTAAGTATTATTGACATTTTGCGAGATGCTGCCACCCTCGGCGACATGAAAGTCGCCACCCCTGATTCCGAGCACAGCCATCGCTACCTTGCGGAGTTTCTCGATCCACTGACATCCGTGCTGGGGCGCAG
>Ga0172380_10003484_pt1 | contig 21528 bp, 25 predicted proteins | sample Leawe162metaG_FD_119747 | JGI IMG/M metagenome (GOLD analysis project Ga0172380, IMG submission 119747) | Leachate microbial communities from a municipal landfill in Southern Ontario, Canada - Leachate well 162 metaG | ecosystem: Engineered > Solid waste > Landfill > Unclassified | place...
AAACCGCAGATAAGGCAATTCTGAAACAGGCGCTCATTTCGGTTTTTCTTTTTGAAAAATTACGACTCACTTTGCTCGGGCTAAAGCCGAGTAATTTTTCAAAATGTCAAATCCTCATTCACTCGCTTTCAGAATTGATTGTCTGTATGCTCCGAGCTGATAGTTGAAAGTCTATCCGTTCTGATTGCTGGTTTAGAATTTCTGATTTTGGATTTGTTTAGAGTTTAGGTATTAGTGCTTAGAGTTTTGCAGTTAGGACTTTGGGGTTCTAAATTTAAAATTTAGAATTGAATTAAAATTTAGAAATTAAAATTTAAAATTCTTTGCTGTATAATATGTGGACATGGATTTTATTCAATTTTTTCATATTGAATGGCTAAACCATCTCACCAATATCCTGGTCGATATCGGCGAGAAATATAAATATCTAAATTTTTTTATTGGCATGTTTCTTGAATCAATCGGGATTCCTTTTGCTTCCATGCCGGCCTTTGCTTCCACCAGTTATCTCTTGGCTCAAGGCAAATTTAATTTTTGGTGGGCGGTTCTTATTGGTGGCCTTGGTAATGCCCTCGGTTCCTCCGTCTCTTACTACCTCGGCTACTTCTTCGGTAATGCTATGAGAAAAAGGAGGAAAGCAAAGAATACTGTTGTCCGTTATGAAAGACTGGAAAAATACATTAAAAAATACGGCACCAAAACAATCTTTTTTGCCCAGATGTTTGGATTTACTAGAGTCTTTATTTCTTTTCCGGCTGGACTCCTAAAAATGAAATTCTCTAAATTTTTTGTAGCCACCTTTACGGGAGGAATGATCTTTGTAATTTATTTTGCCTTTGGCACCACCTTTTTGATTGGGCTCTACGACAGATTTCTGTATCCATATATTGGACTCTCATTTTTGAGTTTGGGTATTATTTTGGGATTTGGTTATGCTCTTACCCATTTTTCTCTTCATTACGGGAAAAAGGCTCACGCTAAAATAAAAGAAAAGATTAATAGCGATGAGCAAAATAACAAAAATTAGTGTCCAAAAAAATACCGAACGCCTAAACATATATCTGGACGGGGTGTTTGCTTTTGGCATAAGGCAGGAGTTACTTGGAGACTATGACCTCCGCGTTGGTAAGGAATTAAGCAAAGGCGAGATTGCCCGGCTAAACAAAGACGACGAGCTGAAAAGATGCCTCGACAAAGCTTACCGCTATCTTTCCTACCGACCACGATCGGAAAAGGAGGTGACGGACAAGCTCCTGGAAAAATATCCACAAAAGACGGTAATGGCCGCCTTAAAAAAATTAAAGGAATATAAATATGTGGACGATAGTGCCTTTATAAAATTTTGGTTAGACTCTAGAGCCAGCTCCCGCGGACCGGCATTATTAAGACTCGAACTCTCACAAAAGGGGGTATCCAAAACACTAATAGAGGAATCCCTCTCAAGCATCGACAAAGAAGCGCTCATCGAAGATGCTCTAAAGTTAGTTCGGGGAAAGAAAAAGTATCGTGACTTGGATGCCAACGATTTATATAAAAAAGTAGCCCCCTTTTTATCAAGACGGGGCTATGGTTATGATATTATAAAAGAGGTCATAAGAGTTATAAATGATAAATAAATCAGTTTCCGTGGTCATACGTACAAAAAATGAATCCAAAAGGCTTAAGTCCCTTCTGGAGGAAATTAAAAAACAAAAAACTATCTCAAATATTGAGATAGTAGTCGTTGATACCGAATCAACGGACAATACCCCCGAAGTGATAGAACAATATGGCGCTAAAAGGGTGACCTTAAAGCAGAGCGAATTTACTTACCCAATATCAATGAACGCTGGCGTTTCAGAGACTAACGGTGACATTGTAATATTGACCGTGGCACATGCTCTTCCTATCAGCCACGAATGGATTGCGTCGGCCCTGAAACATTTTGAAGTAAGCGACGTCGCTGGTGTTTTTGGCCCTTGCCTGCCCGATAAAGCTGCAAATTTTTTTGAAAAAACGCACTACTGGGCCGTTTATTTAGTCCAGAGGATGATTGGGGTAAAAGAGTTCAGGCGAGTCCGTATGGGAATTTTCGGTGCAACCAACATTGCCATCAGAAAGGATCTTTGGAATAAACATAATTTTGATGAAAGATATGAAATGGGTGGAGAGGATGGAGAGTGGGCCAGGTGGGCATTTAGGCATGGCTATAAAATCATTCGTGAACCCGGCTTTGTGGTAAGACACTCTCATAACCTGGGACCTTATAGGTACCTGAAACAATTGATTCTGTGGAGTAAAATGAAAAATCCCATGCCCTTTGACCAAGATAAGCTAATAAAAAAATACTAGAATACTTGTAATAAAAAAGAACCCAGCAGTGGCCAGGTTCTTTTTTATTATCCTTGTGCGATAACTCTGTAGGCGAAAGCAAATGCAACAGCCCACAATAGTATCAAAGTCATAAGCCTCCTTTTATCCTCCCAATTAGGACTGCGACCAATTATAGACCTTCCAAAATCCATGTCAAGCCCTATTTAATGACTTTATAAAGCCATTAATTCAATTATTAAACAGGCCAAATTATTCAGCTAACGGAATTTCAGCGGGCATAGCCAAAGCACTTTTTTCTTTGATTTTACTATCTCGAACAATTATTTTCTTTTCCTCAATTTTCACTATCTGAGAAGCATCGATTAACTGTTGCTCCTTTAATATCCCGGCCAGGAAGAGAGGCTTTACATAAAGTTTTTTTAAGACAGCCAGGGTCATATCAAGGGTTGCGTCCTCGACCCTACCTAGATGCTGACCGCTTTCACTGTAAACCTGAGAACCGATAATCATAGGCTCATTTTTTAGCACTTTATCAATCTTAACAACGTCATCCGCCGCCGATAAAGAGCTTAGACCCTCAACTATAATAAGCTTCTTACCTAGTCCCTTAATCTCATTGGTAGGAATATAGGCATCCTTATTTTGATGAACAGGCCTGGCGACAAAGCCAACTAGAGAGCCATTGTCTGGATCTATCAAAACCCTGGTCACCCGACCAACAATAACCCTTTCCTGAAAAAGAATTATTTCGGCCCCAATTAATTGACTCATGAATTTGACCATGCTTACATTATACATTACACGACGATTCAGTTTTGAGTTTTGAGTTTTGATTCAGTTGAGATTTTGAAATTTAAAATTAATGCTTCATTTCAAATTTCGAATTTTAAATTCCTGCCCGCCCGAAGCCTTAAGGCGAAGGAGGGTCAAATATATATAATCGTCCCACAGGGACTCCATAAATGGTGCAATTGGTTATTGGTAATTGAAGTTTGGGCTGAAACCGGATTGACCATTTTTACGTTTTAAGCTATAATCCTTACAAGTCTTTCAGCTCGCAATAAATTAAAGATGCGGGCCGCTCCACTCCTTACGGAAGCAGAGTGACCGACTTGGAAAGGATTTTTTTTATGGAAACAAACGGAAATTACGAACTGCTCTACATTGTTCATCCTGATTTGGAAAGCTCTATCGACAAGAGTATCGATCGGGTTCGTTCATATGTAGAGAAACGAGACGGTAAAATTATTTACGAAGAAAATTGGGGAAAGCGCAAACTCGCTTACCCAATTAACAAAACTGATGTCGGTATCTATGTTCTGTGGTATTTCAATGCCCCAAAAAATAAGATTGCCAGCATTGAAAAAGACCTCCGAATCAATGAAGAGGTTATGCGCTTTATGCTCCTTGTCGCCGAGGAAAAGAAAGAAGCCAAGCCAAAGAAGGAAAAGCCAGCCGTAGCCAAGATCGTGACAAAAGTTGAGGCCGCCACTGCGACAAAGGCTAAAGCCACAAAAGAGCCCAAGGTACCGGCCGAAACAGAACGTGAAAGAATGAAGAAGATTGACGAGAAATTAGAAGCCCTGCTTGGGGAAGAAGAGCCAAAAAAATAAACATAAGATAATTTTAGTGATATAATTTTCTTAATTACCAATCTAATACCCTAGCCTGACGAAACCCTTCGACAAGCTCAGGGCGGGGATAAACCCCGGGAGCAAAATATGAAAGATCTAAACATGGTTTTCCTAATGGGCAACCTCACTCGAGACCCAGAGCTACGCTACACTCCAAACGGTCAAGCCGTAGCAAATTTCACCATCGCCACTAACCGAGTCTGGAAAGACGCAGAAGGTGAACAAAAGGATTCTGCCGAATTTACGGATATTGTTGTCTGGGGCAAGATTGCCGAGAATGTAACCAATTACCTCAAAAAGGGACGTCGAGTCCACGTAATCGGAAGGCTCCAAACCAGAAGCTGGGAAGCCCAAGATGGTTCCAAAAAATACAAAACCGAGGTCATCGCTACAGACGTTACCTTCCTAGACAGAAAAGAAGCCGGGAGCAGTTTTGAGGGGGTAGATAGTTCCCCAGAAGATGATTCCAACCAAGATAAGCCGAAGAAAAAGAACGAATCAAAAGAAGAAGAAATTAATATCGAAGATATTCCATTCTAAGAAAGGCGTGAAATGATCGAAAGAAGAAAAAAAGTCTGTAAGTTTTGTGTCGACCGAGGAAACGAGGTTGATTATAAAGACGTTAAGACAATCCAAAAGTATATCAATAGTTATGGCAAAATAGATGCTCGCAAACGAACCGGACTATGTCCAAAACATCAAAGAAAACTAGCTATAGCCATTAAGCGAGCCCGTATCATGGCCCTGCTGCCATTCGTCGGAAACTAATATGCTGTCCATTACCGACCTAAAAACCGGCGTCGTTTTTGAAGAAAATGATGAACCTTGGCTTGTTTTGGAGTATCAACATTCTAAAACCGGAAGGGCTGGGGCCGTCATGAGAACTAAATTAAAAAATCTGGCTACCGGGGCAACGGTTCAAAAAACCTTCCAAGGCTCAGACAAGTTTGTCCCCGTTCAATTAGAGCGGAAAAAAGCCCAATATCTTTACGAAGATAATGGGTACGTGTTTATGGACTCTACTAGCTACGAGCAGTTCAATCTTCAGCCAGAAATTGTCGGGAGCTCGATGAACTATATAAAAGAAGGTGAGGAAATTCAGCTTGTTTTCTATAAAAATAAGCCAATAAGCATCGACCTCCCTATCAAGGTTAAATTAAAAGTAACTGATGCGCCGGGCACCGACAAGGGCAACACAGCCACCGCCGCCACCAAACAGGCAACCCTAGAGACAGGGTTTGTTGTAAATGTGCCCTTATTTATCAAAACCGGAGACAGTCTGGTAATCGACACCCGAGACGGTTCTTACGTCGAGCGCGGTTAAAATAATTTAATATGAAAAAAAGACTCGATATTCTAACCGCTGAAAAACTGAACATTTCGAGAGCCAAAGCTCAAGCCTTAATTATGGCCGGAGCTATTTTTGTAGATGAAAAAATGTTTACTAAATCAGGGCTGAATATTGAAGAAACATCAGACATTAGAGCAAGGGAGGCCTTTCCCTACGTTTCTCGGGGAGCCCTTAAATTAGAGAGAGCCGCTCAAGAATTTGGCATTATCTTTAAAGACAAAATAATTGCCGATATCGGCGCCTCCACCGGAGGTTTCACCGATTATTCCCTCCAACATGGGGCCAAGAAAGTTTACGCCATTGATTGCGGCTACGGTCAGCTTGATCAAAAACTTAGAAATGATAAACGAGTTATTAATATGGAGCGCACCAATATCAAGGACGTTGAGGCTCTCCCTGAATCAATCGACATTTTTGTTATCGATGTTTCCTTTATTTCGTTAAAAAAAGTATTACCACAAATACTCACCATCATTGGTAATTGGAATTTGGAAGTTGGAAATTCCAGCGTGATAGCGCTGGTTAAGCCTCAATTTGAAGTTGGTAAAGGAGTGGCCGACAAGTGCCGAGGCATCATAACGGACGAAAATATCCAGCAAGAAGTTATAGCTGATATCAAAAACTTTGCTACAAAAAGTGGCTTTATAATAGAAGGCCTCACCGAGTCGCCTATCAAGGGCGCCAAAGGCAATAAAGAATTCCTACTTTACTTGTCATTGCGAGCGTAGCGCGGCAATCTAAAGTATCTCTTCACGCCTGTAAGCGTCTGTAAGGGTTAAACCCTTACAGACGCGGCCCGCATACTTGTAAAGGCATAAACGCTTAAGTATTATGTATTTATGCCCAGCAAAAACAGCGTTAAAAAATATGTTGAAGATGGTATCTACCATGTATACAATCGTGGAGTAGAGAAGCGTGATATTTTTTTGGACAAAGAAGACTATGCCTTTTTTTTGTTTTTATTAAAAACATATCTCCAAGAACCCAGTGATGGTCTGAAAGGGTTCAACCCTTTCAGCATCCCTTACAGAAACTCCGCCATAAAAAGAGGGGCCTTTTCCGGCAGAGTGAACCTCCTTACCTATGCATTGATGCCGAATCATTACCATCTTTTAATAAAAATATCAGATATAACGGCCCTAACAGAGTTCATGAAAACAATTATGACTATCTATGTTATGTATTTTAATAAAAAATATGACAGAGTGGGGTCTCTATTCCAGGGAGTATACAAGGCAGCTCTTATCGAAAGTGATGAGTGCCTGCTACACGTTTGCCGATATATACACCTGAACCCTCTAGTTAGCGAAAAAGCCAATAATAATATCGGAAGGTCGGTTAACCTTAGAAAAATAATTGATTCATATACAAGTTATGATTTTTATCTAGGATTTAAAAAATCAGAATGGCTAAAGACAGAGTTGATACTCTCCTACTTTTCTGACAGTACTAAATTTAAAGAGTTCACAGAAGAGGCAGAGTGCGAAGACCTTAATTTTCTTGGTAGCAATGCGTTAGACTAGAAAGTTTTGGTAAACAGTATGAAAGGGTTCAACCCTTTCATACTGTTTAATTAGAGAACTTAAAGACCATAACGTCACCATCTTGAACTATATAGTCACGGCCCTCCAGCCGAACTTTGCCCTTTTCCCGAGCAGCACTCCAGCCTCCCAGGTCTACTAAATCTTGCCAATTAACAACGTCTGCCTTGATAAAACCCTTTTCGAAATCGGTGTGAATCACTCCGGCCGCTTGGGGTGCTGTATCGCCCTTTTTAATAGTCCAGGCTCGGACTTCTTTTTCGCCGGCAGTGTAATAAGACTGCAAGCCCAATAGATCGTAGGCTTCACGAATAAGAGTATTTAGCCCCGGCTCTTTAATACCAAGCTCAGCCAAGAATTCATCCCTCTCCTCGTCGGAGAGATCCGCCAACTCCGCCTCGATCTTCGCATTGATAAAAACCAATTCCTCTTTTGAGTTTTGGGTTTTAAGTTTTAAATTATTTTCGTCTACGTTGTAGACAAAAATATGTGGTTTGGCCGATAACAGCTGAAAAGATCTGAGCCACTCGGGCTCGTGCTCTCCCTTTGCCTCGATCTCACGAGCCGGGGTTCCTGATTCTAAAGCTGTCTGCACCCTCTTCGCAAATTCATGCAAAGGACGGGCCTTTGCATCACCCCTAGATTCTTTATCCAGAGCATGGACTTTTTTTTGCATTGTCTCTAAGTCAGCCAAAACTAACTCTGTTTTAATTGTTTCAATATCCGATTCGGGGTTTACGTCTCCAGCCACATGAATAACGTCGGCATCATGAAAGTCTCGAACTACCTCCGCAATAGCGTCACATTCACGAATGTTTGCCAAAAATTTATTCCCCAAACCCTCCCCCTGGGAAGCTCCGGCCACAATTCCGGCGATATCAACAAACTCCACTACTGCAGGGATGATCTTTTCGGTATTTACAGCTGTAGCCAATTTTGGCAACCTATCATCGGGAACTGAGACAATGCCGGTATTCGGATCAATGGTACAAAAAGGGTAATTTGAAGCCTCCGCCTTATTCTTCGTTAAGGCGTTAAAAAGCGTACTTTTGCCAACATTTGGCAATCCGACTATTCCTATAGATAATCCCATTACGTTAGTATATAGAATTTAGTATATAGAATAAAGCATGACGCTTGACATAATAATTACAAAGCCTAATATTATAAGTAATAAATAACCTTCGGGGGGAGAAAATGAAAAAGTTTTTTGAAAACAAGCCAAGAGCTTGGTTTGTTGTTGCGTCCGTAGTGGTTACCATACTCACCTTAAGTGGGACTGCTTATTTCTTACTAAATAATGGGGAGGTCGCTCTAAAAGAGGGGGTCCTGGCACAGGTCGGGGATGACGAGATCACCCAGGAGGAGCTAAACGAACAACTCTATGGCCTAGGGTTTTTAGATGACTTAACCGCCTATACTGAAGAAGAAAAAACACAGATGCTTGATTACCTAATAGAAAAAAGCATAATCGAGCAAAAAGCTGCCACATTAAACATCGTCGCAACCGAAGAAGAGATTAATGAAGCTATTGACGCTGGGCTCGAAACCGGCCCAAACAAAAACGACGGCCTAGATCAGTACTCTAATTACAACGAACATCAAAAGACAATCACCTTAGATAATTTTCGCTTCAAGGTGCTGAAACCAAAAGTTCAAGAATCAACACTGGCCTGGAATGTAGGCAAATTTATTGTCTTTCGCTATGATCGTTATAACCTAGACCTAGATGATGAGATTAGGATAAAGACTGAGAGCACCCAGGATTACGAAACCAAAAAGAGCTCCCTCAAAACCCTGGCTCTCGAAAAAGCGAATACGTACGCAGAGAAGCTTCGCTCTGGCTCAGAATTTTATAGCATCAGAGATGAGGTAGCCCGGGACTCCCAAATTGGTTACCCCGCTATCGCACCCCAAACTCCATTCATGTCTGGCACAACCTCAAAGGCAGAATACTTCCTAGATGAAAAAAATCCAAATATACCTGGCTTTGATTCATTTAATAATCAAGCCTTCGCAGTTGACCCTGGCAGCATTTCTGAACCATTCATCATTACGGACGATACCGGAAAGGAGCTTGATTATTACCTTGTGTATTTATCTGAGTCGAAACACGATGGCTATAAGTGGGGTTATGCCTCATGGCTAGAATCCGAGAAAACGAGACTTTTGGCTCAAAGCTCTCAAAAGCAGACCTCACTAGAATTAAAGCTTGCCAGCAACATTGCCTATGCGGCATATGGTGACCCTTGTGGTGTTTCTAGCCATTACTACCGCTATACTGTAAATACTGTTTATGTGGCAAGAAGTGGCGCTGATGTGTTTATTGGTTACCAACCACTCAACTTTAATACCGGCTGGGCAGAAGCCTTTTGTAATGGCAGCACCCTTCAGGGTTACTACAACAGTGCCACCGGCGTTGACCACTCCTATATAACTAACTCCGGAGCAGATGGTTCCCTGCACATAGGTACGTCCGGTGATGACGTTGTAAATGGCTACGTAGACTGTAACAAAACAACTCGCTTTACCATTAACATGCCAGGACATACAGTTGGGCTACCAGGAACAATAGAAACCGGGGCCTACTGGACAGTACAGGCTGGTCTTCCTGCAAACTCGTGGGTTATGAGCGATGCGGCGAATTGGTATATTACCTGCCTTAATAACGATACCAACCCCGCAGGGGCCGGTGCCTGTACTTCGTATGAGGCTACCGACACGGCTAATGGAACCACCGGTTGGTATACCTATCGCTATTACCCCAATTGGATCCCTTACTACACCCTCACTGTAACAAAAAATGGCACCGGAACAGGTTCTGTCACAGGGACCTCGATAAATTGCGACATAAATAATACTGATTGTACCGAGACCTGGCCAGCTACTACCCAGGTAGTTCTAACTGCCACGCCTAGCTCTGGCTCAACTTTTGCAGGTTGGAGCGGCGGCGGATGCTCTGGAACTGGTACTTGTCTAGTTACAATGGACGCTAGTAAAACCATCACTGCTACCTTTAATGCCAGCGCAGTCGGTCTTTCCTGCTCGGTTAGTCCAGCCTCTGGGCCGGTTCCTTTGGTAATTACAGTTAATGCAACTCCCATAAACTTACCGACCAACGTATTCGACTATAAATTCCAGTTAGTTGGTTCCACAACGCCTGAAGAGCTTTTAGGACGCGGCGCCTCAATCTATTATTCACTGCCAAGCGCTGGAAGATATAATGCCTGGGTTCGAAATGCAGGCTACTTGTCTAATCAATGGGTCTCCTGCACACCGGCCGAGGTTACTGTTACCGATCCAACCGATTCAGATGGCGGAGAGGTAGCCCCTTAAACCTAACTAAAACTTGGCAAAATTCAAACCAAACTCTATAATGAATATAGGAAGGGGGATTCGAGTCTAATTCGAAAATATAAATGAGTATATTAGGAGGGAATAACGATCACTTTGGCCTAGATATCGGCACCAATCACGTTAGATTGGTGGAGCTTTCTGGTGGCGGAAATAAATATTCCCTAAAGGCCTATGCTCAGGCCCCTGTTCCGGCCGGTATCACTCAGAGTGACTCCAAGCTCGACCAACAAAAATTAGCAAAAATAATCACCGATCTCGCAAAAAGATCCGGAATCACTACCAATAATGTTGTCGCCGCTATTCCGGGAACCTCGGTTTTCAATGCCACTATTAAATTGCCTCCGATGTCAAAAGAAGAGCTTAGCAAGGCCATTAAATATCAGGCCGAGCAAAATATTCCTCTAAAAATTGACGAGGTAAAATATGATTGGCGCGTTATAAAAGAAGACCCCTCCACTAAGGAAATAACCGTAATGATTATTGCCGCTACCAAAAGCAAAGTTAATCAAATTATAGATTTGTTGCGATTTGCCAATCTTAATGTGATCGCCCTAGAAACTTCTACCGTTGCTATGGCCCGGTCTCTGGCTAAACCCGAAGTCCCCTTGGCAATGGTCTTGGATATCGGCGCCACCACCACAGAAATCGCCGTTATCGAAAACGGAACCTTGGTACAAACCAGAAGCTTCCCCTTGGCGGGCTACGCTCTTACCCGGGCCATCTCACAACAGCTGGGTCTTGATATGCCCCAGGCAGAACAATTTAAGCAAAGATTTGGGCTCTCCCAGGATAAGCTAGAGGGCCAAGTCTATAAAGCAATCGAACCACTTCTTAGAAATATCCTGGACGAGGCCGTACGTAGCGCTAAATTTTATCAAGAGCAGTTTGGGAGCCCCATAACCCGCATAATACTTACTGGGGCCACCTCCAGACTCCCACTTATTAACGAGTTCATCAAATCATACACCGGCATGGAGGTTATGTTTGGAAATCCTTGGACCAATATTTCCTATCCTTCGAACGACAATGATAATATAATGAATGTATCAGCCGAATTTGCTACTGCTATCGGCTTAGCGATGCGCTAAAGAGGGGACAATGTTTGACATTAACTTAGTACCGGAGATTCAGAAACAAAAGCAGGCACAGGCCAAAAGGAATACCCTTGGTACTATTGTTGGTATATCAATTGTGGGAGCAGTGGCCTTAGCTCTAGTTATTGTCGGATCTCTTAAAGTAGCCACCAGCCTCCGACTGAATAATACCGAAAAAGATATTGATACCGTCAATTCAGAATCGGAGCAATACCGAGAGCTGGAAGAAACTGTTGTTACACTAGAGGCCGGGCTCTCAGCTATTAAGCAAACCCTAGATGGAGAGAATAATTGGACGTTGCTATTGCCCCATCTGGAGGCTGCCACACCCGGAGATGTCACCTATCGCTCGCTTACAATAGAAGGGGATACCGTGGAGGCCACTCTAGTAGGTAAGAGCGTTGATTCAATTGCTAGATACCTGGAGAGCTATGAGAATTATCAAGCAGTGGTCTTAAACGGCACCGGGGAACCTCAAGATGAAATAAACTTCGCAATGAATGGTGCCAACGTTGGCACAGCAAAGGTTAAAAGCGATGGAAGTTGGATTTACGCCCTTAAGGTTTCGACTGCCCAAGACTTTGTTTTAGAAGTAAATGGGGCTACTGAAGACAAAATTACTTATAGCGCCACAACAAAAGAACTTCGTTCCGAATCTGGAAAAGTAACGACCGGGATTGCAAACCTATTTACCAACCTGGTTACCAAGCAATATACCAAGGATAGCAATGGAGTTAATTTCAATGCCACTTTTAATGTCGCAACGGGGGTTTTATGGTAAAAAAAGACAATAAAATCAACGAATACGGCTATCTTGTCGCTGTTATTGGCGGCGCTATCCTGATTGCTCTTATCTTGGGCTTCGGCATCCTGCGACCCCTATATAATAGTCTCACCACCACTAATAAAGAACTAAAGGAAAAACAGGCGGTATTAGAACGGTTAGAAAGCAATCTTGAGAATTTGAAAAACCTAGAGTCAACCAAGGAAGAACTCATCGTAAAAAATGAAAAAGTTCTTTCAGCGTTACCATTAGATAAAGATGTCCCAAGGCTTTTTGTCCAGCTGGAACGAATTGCGGCTGGAGTCGGGCTGCAGGTAAGCAGCGTTAGTGAGAACGGAGAAAGCGCCTCCGCCCCAGACACCAACGAAGCCGCAATAGTCACCCCCGCTACTTACCAGGTATCCGGAACTGCCACTAATTATAATGCCCTCAAACAGGTGCTACAAAAAATAGAAACTGGACTTAGGATAATTTCAGTCGAAAAGATAAGTGTCCAAGGGTCTGGTTCAGATCAGTCTTTATCTGTAAGCCTAATAGTCAAAACTTACTCAAGGGGGCAATAATGAAAAAGAAAGATATTTTAATATTGACAATTGCTTTCTTCGCAATGGGGATTTCGATCTTTTTGGTTATTCGGATGCTTTCGCCAAAACAAGAGGAATCGCAGACTATCACAGAGGTAGAGACCATCCCAGAGGTTCCCTCCAATATTGATGAGCAGACTTATAAAAATGTCGAGACTCTCTCTGATTACGGCACAATCACTATGGAAGGAATCGGAAAAAGTGATTTGTTTTCCGGTTTTTAGAGGGAGAACACAATGCTTCAGGTAGATCAAAAAAAATTTGAAGATGTTTTACTGAATCTGAAACTCTTAACCGTTGACCAGTTAAGCCAGTTAAAGATTGAGAGTGTGCGTTCGGGCCAAGAGCTAGCTGATTTGATAATAAAGCAGAAAATGCTTTCTATTGAAGACGTTACAAAGGCGAGGGCCATCTCCAGCGATCTCCCATATGTAAATCTTTCCTCGGTGAAGGTCGATCAGAATATTTTAAAGAATTTGTCCAAAGAGATGGCCAAAAAATATAAAGCTGTCCCCTTTGGTTTCTCGGGAAATATGCTCAACGTAGCGATGTTGAACCCGAATAATGTCCAGGTTATTGAATTTATGGAGCGTCGTTCCGGATTTCGAGTAAACCCCTACATGGCCTCAGAAGAAGGCATCGAAAAAGTAATTGATCAATATCAAGACCTCTCCAGTGAGGTCAGTGAAGCCCTTAAGGACGTCGAGACCACCAAGCTAGAAATTAAAACCAGCGGAGATCTAGCTGAAATTACCGAGGATGCACCGGTTACTCGCGCCGTTAATACTATTTTGGAATATGCCTCTAAGGCAAAGGCCTCTGATATCCACATTGAGCCCTGGGAAAACGCCCTCAAGGTTAGGTTTAGGATTGACGGCATCCTTCAGGAAACGATGTCACTACCGGCACATATCCAATCCGCCTTAATTTCGCGAATAAAGATTCTCTCAGAACTTAAAATTGATGAACATCGAATCCCACAGGACGGTCGTTTTGACGTTAATATCGATGATCACGAAATTGACATCCGTGTCGCTGTTTCGCCCACAGTTCACGGCGAAAAGGTGGTCATGCGTCTCTTGGACAAAAGCGCTGGAACCATCAGTCTAGAGAATCTCGGATTTCGGGGTCACTCTTTCCGCCTTATTGCGCAAGGAATCAAGAAGCCTCACGGCATGGTACTCTCGACCGGACCAACCGGCTCTGGTAAAACAACCACTCTTTACGCTATTTTAGGTAAAATCAATAATCCCGGCGTTAATATTATTACCCTCGAAGACCCGGTGGAATACCAGACCAAGGGAGTGAACCAGATTCAGGTAAATGCTGCCGTTGGGCTAACCTTCGCCTCCGGGCTTCGCTCCATCCTCCGTCAAGATCCAGACATCATCATGGTTGGAGAGATTCGTGACGCAGAGACAGCCGACTTGGCTGTACAATCGGCCCTAACGGGGCATACTGTACTCTCGACCCTTCACACAAACTCTGCCTCTGGTGTTTTGCCTCGTATGTTGGATATGAATATTGAGCCCTTCCTAATTGCCTCCACAATCAGTACTTGTATCGGTCAAAGGCTAGTCAGAAAGCTTTGTGATAAATGTAAAAAACCCTACAAAGCTAGCCCCGCCCTAGTAGAAGCGATCGATAAAACGGTTGGTGGGCTTTTGCCCCAAAATGAAAAAGAGTTAGGGCAGTTCGGGTATAAGGTTCCTTTCAAAGGTTCTAAGGAGTTTACCTTATATGAGCCTCAAGGATGCCCGGACTGTAACAACACTGGGTATTCCGGGCGAATCGGAGTTTACGAGGTATTTAATATCAGCCCCGAAATGGAAAAACTAGTTGTTAGTCATGCCACTACCCTAGAGGTCCAGAATCAAGCCGTAAAAGAGGGGATGATCACTATGCGACAAGATGGATTCTTAAAGGCCCTAGAAGGTATCACCACAATTGAAGAAGTCGTCGCCAAAATCTCCGAAAGTTAAATTAAACAGCGATAAGTTATAAGCGAAAGGTGATAAGTAATAAGCAATAGGCGAAATAAGACGTTAGGCGAAAAGAGAAAATTGTACTAAAATAATATTAATAGGGCAGGGCCCCGCACCTTTCGGACATGATTTAATAAATTAAATCTAAATAAATAAAATTGACTACTAGATGAAATAATAAAAAACCTTTAACGGTAACGAAGCGAAGTAATGAGCTTTATGGCCAAAAGGTGCGGGGGGACAAAAAATGACCGAAACAGCGCTAAAAATAGAAAAACTTCTAGAAGAGGTGGTCAAACAAGACGCCTCTGACCTTCACTTAACAGTGGGCGTTCCACCGATGCTAAGAGTAGACGGCTCGCTTAAGCCAATCGCCAATACTCCTCCCCTTACGGCCACTGAAGTCGAAAGATTAATCTTCTCCGTTGTCGATGATGTCCAGAAAGATATCCTCCTAAAGGATATGGAGGTGGACTTCTCTTTCGCCTTTGGCGACGTTGCTCGTTTTCGTGCTAATGCCTATCACCAAAAGGGCAATCTTGCTCTAGCTCTTCGCCTTATTCCTAATCAAATACGCTCTACCGAGGAATTAGGGATGCCGAAAACGGTAGACGCCCTTACAGAATACCCCAGAGGACTAGTGCTGATTACGGGGCCAACCGGCTCTGGTAAATCAACCACCCTGGCGGCTATGATTGACAAGATAAACAAAGAAAAGGCGATGCACATTATTACGGTAGAAGACCCTATCGAGTACACCCACAAGAATCAAAAATCCATTGTGGAACAAAGAGAAATACACTATGACACTCGCTCTTTTGCGGCTGCGCTCCGTAGCATTCTTCGTGAAGACCCGGATGTCGTACTCATTGGTGAGATGCGGGACCTAGAAACTATCGCCTCAGCTATCACTATCGCTGAGACCGGGCACCTGGTACTGGCGACCCTTCACACAAACAATGCTGCTCAGTCGGTTGATCGTATGATTGACGTTTTCCCGCCACACCAACAGCAGCAGATTAGAGTTCAGCTTTCCAACATACTAAATGCCATCGTGTCACAAAGACTAATTCCGGCTATCGGCGGTGGGCGTGTTGTAGCCTCAGAAATTATGATCGCCAATCCGGCCGTTCGGAATATTATCAGAGAGGGTAAAACCCATCAGCTTGATGCCGTTATCCAAACTGGCGCCGAAGAAGGCATGCAAACGATGGATCATAATCTAGCCACTCTTGTTAAATCAGGGAAGATCACCCTAGAAGAGGCCAAGGGCTACGCTATCGACACCAAAGAGCTCGAACGCCTAGTGCACGGATAAGCCGCAAGCGGCAAATTACAAATTAAAAGCACCAAATAACAAATGAAGAGTTTAAAATTAAACATTAAAAATTGAATTAAAACTTAAAATTTTAAATTTAAAATTAACCAAAGGTTAAAATGCAATTATTCCACTACACAGCCAAAGATAAGGACGGGGGGGTCCTAAATGGAGAGATAGAAGCAGAGAATGAAACTGCCGCTTCCAAAGTTCTGATATCTCGAGAGCTTATCCCGGTTACAATCAAGCTGACCGAAGAAAAGTCTTTCTCTTTTTTGAACAGAGTTTCCCTCAAAGACAAGGTTGCTTTAATGCGACAACTCTCAACGATGATTACGGCTGGGCTGCCAATATCCCAATCGCTAAAGACCTTAGAGGAACAAACCCAGAAAAAGAACATTAAAAGAATCCTTGCTCAGACAGGCTCTGATATTGAGGGCGGTTCCCAGCTATCCGTGGCTCTCTCTCGATTTCCAGAGACTTTTACAACCCTGGACCTGACCCTTATTGCCTCCGGTGAAACTTCGGGTAATCTGGATAAATCTCTAGGACGTTTAGCGGCTCAGCTGGAGAAGCAGCAATCATTAATTCGAAAAATAAGGGGGGCCTTTGTCTACCCAGCCTTCGTTATTGTGGTTGTAATCATAGTAGCAGCCATCATGATTGTTTACGTAATGCCCCAAATGGAAGAATTATATAATTCTTTCGGCGCCCAGTTACCATTTTTGACCCGCTTATTAATTAGCGTTAGTCACTTCACTACTCGTTTTGCTCCGTTTATATTCATAGCTCTAATCGGATTCGGCATTTGGCTAAGAATTTTTATTAAAAGGCCGACAGGCAAAAAGCTTTGGGACGGTTTTAAGCTAAAAATATTTGGAATAAATATACTACTACAAAAAGTTTATATGGCTCGAATGTCCCGAACACTCTCGGGCCTCATCTCTTCTGGAGTGCCATTATTAGATTCCATGGCTATTACCGCTAAGGCAATCGGTAACTTAATTTACGAAGAAAGAGTCAAGGCCTCCGCCAAGAAAGTAAAATCCGGAATTGCTCTATCCGAAACTTTAAAGGGGGACCCACTATTTCCCCCGATTGTGCCACAAATGATCAACGTAGGTGAACGAACCGGCGAGCTCGACAGCATGTTAGAAAACATGGCTAATTATTTTGAGGAGGAAGTTGATAATGCCGTTAAAAACATTTCCAACCTTATTGAACCAATGGTTATAGTACTTCTAGCGTTGATAATAGGTACGATGCTTGTCGCTATCATGATGCCAATATATTCTATCGGTAAAGTACTTTAATAGTGGAAAGCTTATAAATTTTATAAGCTGCCAGGTCTCCTCTTCCCGCTCCTTTAGTCTATGTCTCCTATCCTGCAACTTGTTGCTGATTGCTAATTGTTTAATGTTAATTGTTTAATGTATAATTAATAGAGTATTACGGGAACATATAAAGAATAGAGATCTAATTCTTTATATAAATCTCAATAAATACAAAACAATTCCCGCAAAGGGGAGAAAGGGGGTGAAAAAATGCGAAAAGAAATAAAGTCCGCCTTTGGCGGAAAAAGAAAAGGATTTACTCTTATCGAGTTAGTTGTTGTTATGGCTATTATCGCCGTCCTAGCGCTATTGGTTGTTGGGGCAATCATGGTTGCCAGAAGAGCGTCTATTAGAACAGCGAATACTTCAAACGCACAGACGCTTCAAACAGGGTTCGAGGCATACTACGGCAAGAATAGGACCTATGCAGTTACAGGGTTCGTTGCAGGGGAAACTTTTACAGCTACCTCAGGACGCCTAGGAGTATCACTGGGCGGGGGATCATGCTCCAATGGTGGCGGAACGGTTACCTCTGTCTCTGCTACAAACTATACCCTTGTTACTTGGGATGAGGATTGCAGTGCCACTGATGCTGATAACGTTACCAAAACTTATCCATTCTAATAATTGGCAAAACAAAAACAACCTCATCTGAAGTTGTTTTTGTTTTGCCAATCATCTGCGCCTAAACTATAATAACAGCATGATACTAGGGGGATTTATTTTTGTTCTCGGGCTCATTTTTGGCAGTTTTTTGAATGCCTGGGAATACCGGCTTGAATCAAAGATGACCCTGGGGGGTCGGTCAATTTGCCCTAAATGTAAAAAACAAATTGCTTCGTACGATAACATCCCTTTCATAAGCTGGGCTATTTTACGAGGCAAGTGTCGTCATTGTCACAAGGCCATCTCTATCCAATACCCGGCCGTCGAGCTTTCTATGGGTCTGGTATTCTTATTGCTGTGGCTATACAGTTCACCAGGAATTGACCTTAGCAGGTACCTTAATTCAATTTTCAATATACCAATTTCCAATTTCCAATTTCCAATTGTAGGGTTGGTAAAATTCTTACTCCTTATCTCTTACTTCTTACTCCTTGCCCTAGTCGGTTTGCATGATGCAAAGACCAAATACGTCTTAACCAAGCACACCTATGTTGCCGTTGCTCTGGGGGTCGCCTATAACCTACTTCACTTTAGCAAAATGCCGACTCTTGTTGAAATGTATCTCTATATTTTGGCTATATTTGTCCCGGCCACCATCCTTTGGTTAATGGCCAAACTTTCTAAAGAGAAAATTATGGGATACGGGGATGCCGATATTGCCCTCGCTATCGGCGCCCTACTGGGTTGGGCTAAAATTATACCCGCCTATTATTTTGCTTTTATCACCGGCTCTATTTATGGGATTTATGTTTTAGCTAGAAAAAGGGGTGGTCTAAAATCAGAAGTCCCACTGGGGCCATTTTTAATCGCCGGGGCCTTTTTCGCGATCATTTATGGTCAGCAGATTATTGATTGGTACCTCGGGATAGTATTTGGAATTTAGCCTGCCTGCCGGTAGGCAGGTATATAGAATCTTGCATATAGAATCTAGAATGAGGAGAGCGAAAATTATGGCAGTGAACAGCCAAAAAGAGTATATTATAATTAGTTCGGAGGGCTACATTAATTCAAAATTAGAAACTCGAAATTCAAAACTCCCCTTTCGCCCTGGACGAAAGGGGTATACTTTAGTTGAAATGGTGGTCGTGATGGGAATTGCGGCTGTAATTATGCTTATAGGCGTCGGCGCATTTGTGATGGTGAGAAATCAATATCTTTTAGACGCTAAAGTAGAGGCCACCATAACAGCCATTAGAGATGCCCAGAATAGAGCGATCGCTTCTATGAAAGTAAACGACGAAAACCCTAAAGCTTGGGGGGTTAGCTTCAAAAACGGCTCGCCGGATCAGATAAGTCTTTTTTATACCGATGGGGCCACCAGAACGTCAGCCGAAGAAATCCTTGAGTCTGGAGGAGCAGTGGGGATAGGGTTGATTAATCCAGACTTTGGCACGGACACCGGCAATATAATTTTCACATCACCATTTGGCAACAGTTATCTCATCGCCGGTAGTTGCAATCTCGTTCTATCAAACAAACCGACTAAAGAGTATATACCAGACGGCAGTTGCACTACTTATGATGAAATGGTTATTAGTCTGAGCTTTGGCAATCAATCCCAGTCGATAACGGTCAATAGGAGGGGCGATGTCACTACCAATTAAAAAAGGGCTAACCTTAATAGAAGTTGTTGTTGCTTTGGGCATTTTAGCAATAGTTTTTGCTGGTGTAGTTACTCTGATTGTACAAATAGTCAGCCTTGAGCTCTCTTCCAGAGATCGGACTCAGGGAATCGCCCTGGCTCAGGGGAAGCTATCCGAGGTAACTGCCAGTATTAGTAATGGTTGCAGCAATGTTAGCCCCGTTACCAACGCTGCCCCTATTCTTTTTGATGTGCCCAACTCCAGATTCAGTTACGTCGTCGCCGAGAACACCGGAATTAACTATGGTGCAGCACCGTATATTATTGCCTCTCCTGATTATAGCGAAATTACAGTTTCGGTTTTTTGGGACGATAGAGTTTCGGAGAATAATTCTATTAAACTAACTCAGGTGGTAAAAAAATGCGCCGACGATTAACCAAAACAAAAAATGGCTACTCACTAGTAGAGCTTGTTGTGGCAATGGGTATCTTCATTGTTGTTACTACTTTAGCCATAGGCGCCTTCACGGCTATTAGCCGCACCAAAGCCCTAACGGCTACCCTTAGGGAATCTCAGCAGAAAACAAGGATTGCCCTCGAAATGGTAACCCGTCTCGCAAGACAGGCCGAGAAAGTGGTTATTAAGGATAGCGGCGACACCCTGGAGCTATATTTTAATATCAAGGATACAAGTCCATACGGAGCTAGATTTAGGATTATAAATAGTGGTCTCTTTTACGATGAATGCCAAGGATCCCTGAGCTGCCCTAGCTGGACTGGAGTGACAAACCTTTACACCGATATTACACTGCTAAATGACCCCGCGTCCTCCAAGGACAGTATGTTCGTAAAAGGAGCTACCATCCCGCCCACGCTTGATGTAAAAATTTATGGCCAAATAGAAAGCCAATCAAATAATCCTTATTATGAAGACGAAATCAATATTGATACCAAAATTATTTTGGAGGCCATAAAATGACCCCACAGTTTAAAAAAGGAGTGGCCTTACTCTGGGTAACTATCCTGTCAGGGATTCTGCTTATAATCTCCGGGACAATGGTTAGCTACATCATCAAGGAATCCCAGTTTAGCGTTAGGACCGATCAGTCTACCCAAGCTTACGCCTTCGCCAAGTCTGGCGTTGATTGGGCAACCAAATATGCGAACGACGAAAAGCCCATTTCTACGGTAGAAACGAGCTTTGATTTTGGGGACAGTAATACCGAAAGTGATGTTACTGTTAAAATCACCCCAAAGGGAGCTGGTTGCTTAGCAAACTATTGCATACAAAGTACCGGGATGGTGGGCTCAGTTACAAGAACTCTCGAATATAAGATCAATCCGGTTAATCTATCACGCATCATTCCACCTAGCCCATTGACGGGATCAATTACTCCGAGTAATCGCGAGAGCTTCAATTTTCAATTTGACTTTTGGGTGGCTGACAATCGTGCCAGTAACTATAACGGTACGGTTTTTGGGCTATCATCGACCTCCGGCTATATCGCTATGCAAATTAATGGCATCGACGGAAATTTACAGCTGTTAACTAGCAGTGGCACCGTGAACACAACTATAAATCTTGAGTCTGAGGGCCCCATTAAAAGAGATCCCTTTATTTATCGCGCAAAAATAAAATATATCAAAGATACGGCTGCTGCCCTTACCGTTTTTAGAAGGAATCCAGATGGTAGTTATACTTGTGTTGGGAGCGCCATAAAAGATTTAAGAGGCCTAGATCTCGGCAATCTTAATACATTAAAAGTTAATACCACTGGAACATATAGAACAAGTAGCACCACTGTCGGTGATGGTGAATATCTTGAGATCACCTCCCCTTTAGGTAAGGCCCTGTACGTAGACAATATTATGGGGAGCTTCATAGACAGATAACATTATTGGGGCTTCATGGTTACTACTAATACTTACCAAGTTCAGAAGCCTACAAATGGTCTCATATGAACCAACATTTGCACGTGAACAAG
>Ga0172380_10003485_pt1 | contig 21523 bp, 19 predicted proteins | sample Leawe162metaG_FD_119747 | JGI IMG/M metagenome (GOLD analysis project Ga0172380, IMG submission 119747) | Leachate microbial communities from a municipal landfill in Southern Ontario, Canada - Leachate well 162 metaG | ecosystem: Engineered > Solid waste > Landfill > Unclassified | place...
GAGCGCCACAAACAACCCGATCAGCAGTGCCAGCCACTGCAATTCGGGTATTACCGCCTGCGCGCCCACCAATATCGCCACGGTCGCAGTGACCTTGATCGCTTCTCCGACCAGGAAGCTCACCGCGCTTGCGCGACCACTTGCAGCAGTGGCGCTGAGACGCGCGACGAACAACAGGTTCGGCAGCAGGTACGCGATACCGCCGGCCAACAAGGATACGGCGCTACGCATTCCGAAGAACGTCCCGGCAACCGCCGCCGCGACCCCTACCATTGTCGCTTGCAGTAAGACCGCCTTGAACATCCCATCCACCCGCTGCGCGACAGGTCAGGCTGGTGCCGCCGTCCTGAATCCTAATCGCGGCGCCGCTTCCCCACCACGGCAGCCCTGCGCAAAACGCGGCATTATAGGCAGCAGTCCCACTAAAGTCAAAGTCTTCGCTACGCCGCGACAAATGATCGCTCGCTCCATCAGTCTGTTGACAAACGGTAAATCATGAGATGAACGAGTCTGGAGAAATTTCCCGCGCAGCCTCGCGCAAGCCGTCGCTGCTGGTAGAAGACGCCGGTCGACGCGAAGTCTGGGCTTGGGCAATGTACGACTTCGCCAATTCAGGCTACACGACGGTCGTCATAACCGCCGTGTTCAACGCCTATTTCGTAGCCGTCGTCGCCGGCAACGCTGCCTGGGCCACCCTTGCCTGGACCGCTGCCCTCGCCCTGTCCTACGCTGCGATCATGATCAGCGCCCCGCTAGTCGGCGCTTACGCCGACTTGCGCGCAGCGAAAAAGCGCCTTCTCCTGATCAGCACCGTCGGATGCGTCCTGGCAACGGCGGGTCTGGCGCTCGTGGGGCCGGGCGACCTGGCGCTGGGCGTGCTATTCATCGTCGTGTCGAATTTCTTCTTTGGCAGCGGCGAGAATCTGATCGCGGCCTTCCTGCCCGAACTGGCTCACGAAGACGGCGTCGGTACCGTGTCAGGATGGGGATGGAGTTTCGGCTACCTCGGTGGCCTGCTCAGTCTTGGCGCTTGTCTGGCGTACATCAGTTACGCCCAGGGGCAGGGGCTCACCGCCAGCCATTTCGTCCCGGTGGCCATGCTGATCACAGCTGCCCTGTTCGCCGCGGCTAGCGCGCCGACCTTCCTCTACCTGCGCGAACGCGCCGTGCCGCAGGGCGCCATGGGCGAGGCCTGGGTCACAGCCGCCTTCCAGCGCCTTGGCCAGACGCAGCGCCACGCCCATGAATTTCCCGATCTGCGGCGCCTGCTCGTCTGCATCGTCTTCTATCAGGCCGGCATCCAGGCGGTGATCACCCTGGCTGCCGTTTACGCCGAGCAGGCAATGAAATTCACCACGCAGCAGACCCTGGTGCTGATCGTGGTGGTCAACCTGATGGCGGCTGCCGGCGCCTTCGGTTTCGGCTATCTACAGGACAGGCTGGGCCATGTTCGCAGCCTGGCCCTCACCCTGATTGGCTGGATAGCCATGACCCTGTTGGCCTGGTCGGCGACCGACGCTGCCGGTTTCTGGGCTGCCGCTTCTCTCGCTGGTATTTGCCTCGGGGCGAGCCAATCGGCTGCGAGGGCGGCGATCGCGGTATTGAGCCCCCAGGCGCGGCGCGCCGAGTTCTTCGGCCTCTGGGGGCTGGCGGTCAAACTGTCGTCCATACTGGGCCCGTTGACCTACGGACTGGTCACCTGGATCACCGCCGGCGATCACCGACTGGCGATCTTGGCCACCGGCGCCTATTTCGTCGTCGGCCTGCTGTTGTTGAGCGGAGTCGATATGGCGCGGGGCAAACGGAAAGCGCAGTCGGTGGATTAGCCTTTCAGCCGTTCTATGATTCCGTCCAACTGCTCCAGGGTGGCGAAACGGATCGCTACCGTGCCGGCGCCGTTCGCCTTAGCGCTCACCTTGACCTGAGCACCGATAGCGTCGGCGAGTTCTTCTTCCAGGCGAAGCAGATCGCGGCTTGCGGTCTGCCCGCCCCGCCTGTTCACCGGTGGATGCAGTTGTCGCGCCACCAGCCTTTCCGTCTCCCGAACCGACAGGCCCTTTTTCGCCACCAAGGCGGCGATCTTCGCCTGGTCGGGCTTGGACAGGGGGAGCAAGGATCGGGCGTGGCCCATGTCAATCGCTCCGGCGAACAACGCGTCCTGCACCGGCTTGGCCAAGTGCAGCAAGCGCAGCAGGTTGCTCGCGGCCGGACGCGAGCGCCCGACTGCGTCGGCGGCCTGCTGGTGGGTCATGGCGAACTCGTCGATCAAGCGCTGTATGCCCGCCGCCTCCTCGAGCGGATTGAGGTTTTCGCGCTGGATGTTCTCGATCAGGGACATGGCCAGCGCTGCTTCGTCTGCGATATCGCGGACCAGAGTCGGCACTTCGCTGACACCAGCCATCTGCGCCGCGCGCCAGCGACGCTCGCCGGCGATTATCTCGAATCGGTTGCCACCCACCGGCCGCACGAGGATGGGCTGCATGATGCCCTGGGCCTTGATCGAGGCCGCCAACTCCTGCAGCGACTCCTGATCCATGTGCGTACGCGGCTGGTATTTTCCCGGTTGCAGGGCGGTGACGGGGAGCGTCTCCTGGTGCACCGCATCGCCGCCTGTGTTGGCTGCGAGCAGGGCGTCGAGGCCACGACCCAGGCCCTTGTGTCTCGGTGGGTTCATGACCTGCTCCCTGTCTGTGAATTGACGCGATCCAGCATTTCCTGCGCGAAAGCGAAGTATCCCTGCGCGCCTTTCGACGCCTTGTCGAAGATGACCCCCGGAATGCCATAGCTTGGCGCCTCGGCCAAGCGCACGTTGCGCGGCACGATGCTTTTGAACACTTTGTCGCCAAAGTGCTGCTCCAGTTCGGCAGAGACCTGCTGGCTCAGCGTCGCCCGCGGATCGAACATGACGCGCAGCAGGCCGATGATCTTCAAGTCGGGATTGAGCTTCGCGTGCACCTTCTTGATGGTGTTAACCAAATCGGAGAGCCCCTCCAACGCGTAATACTCGCACTGCATCGGAATGATGACCCCGTGCGCGGCGCAAAGGCCATTGAGCGTTAGAAGGGACAGTGACGGCGGGCAATCGATGAGCACGAAATCATAGTCTCGAGGATGGTTAGCGAGCGCTTCCTTCAAGCGCAATTCGCGCCGCTCAAGATCCACCATCTCCACTTCGGCGCCAGCGAGATCGCGATTGGCCGGCAGGATGTCGAAGTGTCCAGAGGGAGACGCTGTGCGCGCTTCAGCAAGGCTGGCCAGCCCCACAAGCACTTGGTAGACGGACCGAGTGAGTGCCCGCTTGTCAATCCCGCTACCCATGGTCGCGTTGCCCTGCGGGTCGAGATCGACCAGCAGGGTGCGCTGACCGGCCGCCGCTAGCGCTGCGGCGAGGTTCACCGAGGTGGTGGTCTTGCCCACTCCACCCTTTTGATTGGCGATAGCGAAGATATGCATGTTTCAGACTCTCTCGATAATGATCAAGTGTCGCTGGGCCGCCAGGCCCGGTATTTTGAGCGGCAGACAACGCCGCACCGCCCAGCCTGCCGGGACCCCAGCGATTTCCTTGCCCGGAAGCTGGCCCTTCATGGCTAGCAGCCGCCCTCCGGGCGCCAGCAGACCCCCCGCCAAACGCACAAATGAGGCGAGATCGGCAAATGCTCGCGAGATCACCGCTTGCACCGGTTGCCAGACAGCAGATTCAGCCAATTCTTCACTTCTGGCGCAGTAAATACTTACATTGCTAAGTCCCAGATCGATCTTCGCCTGGGTGAGAAAACTCGCTTTCTTCCCCGTGCTCTCGACCAAGCTGACCGGCATCCCCGGTCTAGCGATTGCCAAGGGTATGCCCGGAAGACCGGCGCCGCTTCCGACATCAGCCAGGCTGGCGGGGGATCCCAGATAAGGCAGCACGGCCAGAGCATCGAACAAGTGTGCGCTTACCATCGCAAGCTCTGCCCGCACCGAGGTGAGGTTGTAGGTACGGTTCCAGCGACCAAGCAGGCGCAGATAATCCAAGAGCCTCTGCTGCGCTTCGACGCCGAGATCAAGTCCCAATTCCCCCAGTCCTTCTGCGAGTTTCACTGCGGGAGTCACGGTACTTTGACCGCCCGCGGCGCGCGACGCTTGACGTGGACCAGCAGCAGGGAAATTGCCGCCGGTGTGACGCCCTGGATGCGCGAGGCCTGGCCTAGCGTCTCTGGCCTGTGCTGGCTCAGACGCTGACGAACCTCGATCGACAATCCATGAACTTGCCCATAATCGAGATCCTCGGGCAGGCGCATCTCCTCGTGCGCCAGAGCCTTGGCGATCTCCTCCTCCTGACGTTCTATATAGCCCTGATACTTGGCCTGAATCTCGACCTGATCGACCACCTGCGAATCGGCAAGACCTTTACCTGCTCCTGGCAGGGATAACAGTGAGCGATAACTAACATTTGGCCGCCGCAAGAGGTCGATGAGGCGGTACTCGTGTTCCAGCGCTTGGCCGAGGACGCGTGTCGCCTCCGCCACCGGGACAGTTTTCGGGCTGACCCAGGTGTCGCGCAAACGCTGGCGCTCGCGCTCTATCGCCTCGCGCTTGGCGCAAAACGCCGCCCAGCGCTGGTCGTCGACCAGACCCAGTTTGCGACCCACCTCAGTCAAGCGCAGATCCGCGTTGTCCTCGCGCAAGGACAGCCGATACTCGGCGCGGCTGGTGAACATCCGGTAGGGTTCTGCCACGCCGCGCGTAATCAAGTCATCGACGAGGACACCAAGATAGGCCTGGTCTCGGCGCGGACACCAGGGCTCGCACCCCCGCACGCGCTGCACGGCGTTGATGCCGGCGAGCAGGCCCTGCGCCGCGGCCTCCTCGTAGCCGGTGGTACCGTTGATCTGCCCAGCGAAGAACAGTCCGGCGATCGAACGCGTCTCGAGCGAGCTCTTCAGGTTGCGCGGATCGAAATAGTCATATTCGATGGCGTAGCCAGGCCTCAGGATGTGGGCGTTCTGCAATCCGCGCATGCTGCGCACCAGTGCCAACTGGACATCGAAGGGAAGGCTGGTCGACACCCCCTGCGGATAGATCTCAGTGGTGTTGAGACCCTCCGGCTCGAGAAATACCTGATGGCTGTCCTTCCCGACAAAGCGGTGGATCTTGTCCTCTATCGACGGGCAATAGCGCGGTCCGATACCTTCGATGACACCAGTGAACATCGGCGATCGATCAATACCGGCGCGGATGATTTCGTGCGTCCGGGCGTTGGTCGACGTGATCCAGCAGGGCACCTGACGCGGATGCTGCTCGACCGAACCGAGGAAGGAGAACACCGGCGGCGGATCGTCGCCGGGTTGTACCCGAAGCTGCGAGTAATCTATGCTGCGCCCATCGAGGCGCGGCGGCGTTCCCGTTTTCAGCCGCCCGGCGGGGAGGCGCAACTCGCGTAGGCGTTGAGCCAGGGAGATAGACGGTGGATCGCCAGCGCGGCCGGCCGGGTAGTTGGCCAGACCGACGTGCACCAGGCCGCCGAGAAAGGTCCCCGCCGTGAGCACCACCGCCTGCGCCTCGAAGCGTATGCCCAGTTGGGTGACGACACCCGTCACCCGATCGCCGCTCAGCGTCAGATCGTCCACCGCCTGCTGGAACAGGGTCAGATTGGGCTGGTTCTCGAGGCGACGGCGAATCGCCACCTTGTAGAGAACGCGATCGGCCTGGGCGCGGGTGGCCCGGACCGCCGGACCCTTGCTCGAATTGAGGGTGCGGAACTGTATCCCGGCTTCATCGGTCGCCGCCGCCATGGCTCCCCCGAGGGCATCGACTTCGCGCACCAGGTGGCCCTTGCCTATGCCGCCGATCGATGGATTGCAGGACATCTGCCCCAGAGTCTCGATATTATGCGTCAGTAGCAGGGTACGCGCGCCGGCACGGGCTGCCGCCAGCGCCGCTTCGGTGCCGGCGTGGCCGCCGCCAATGACGATAATTTCAAACGGGGTAGGAAACAGCATGCGACAACGGGGGTAGGCAGCCCAGCGAAAAGAGGCGCAATCATACGCCCGCGACAAGGAAATTTATAGCTACGTTTCACGTGGAACAGCCCGGCAAGGCTGTTCCACGTGAAACTAGTGCTTACCGCCGAGGCCCAGGTAGCTCTGGGCCACCTTGGGATCATCGATCAATTGGCCGCTCGGGCCCTCTAGAGCCATTTCACCGGTTTCCAGGACGTAGGCGTAATCGGCTATCTGCAGCGCCGCGCGGGCGTTCTGTTCGACCAAAAGGATGGCCACGCCGGTGCGCTTGAGATCGGCGATGACCCGGAATATCTCGCGCACCACCAAAGGCGCCAGCCCCAAGCTGGGCTCGTCGAGCAGCAGCAGTTTGGGCTTGGCCATCAGGGCTCGACCGAGCGCAAGCATCTGCCGCTCACCCCCGGAGAGGGTGCCGGCCGACTGCGCGCGCCGCTCCTTGAGGCGCGGGAAGACAGCGAAAACCTCTGCCATGGTCTCCTGCTGGTCGCGCGCGCCACGCCGATAGCTGACGAAAGCGCCGAGCAGCAGATTGTCCTCGACGCTCATTTCGCCGAACAACTCGCGCTTCTCCGGTACCAGGCTCATGCCCAGGCCAACCATGTGCTCGACGCCGTCGCTCTCCGAACTGCCGAAGAAAGTCACGTCTCCCCTGGTCTTGGGCAGCAGGCCCATGATCGCGCACAGCATGGTGGTCTTGCCGGCGCCGTTGGGTCCTATCACGGTAACGATCTGCCCGGGCGACACGCGAAGATTAGCGTGGTGCAGGGCTTCGACCTTGCCATAGGACACGCACAGGTCGGCGACATCCAGAATGGGGGCCACGCTCATTCGACACCCCCAAGGTAGGCCTCGAGCACCGCCGGATCGCGCTGCACCGCTTCAGGCAAGCCCTCGGCAATCTTTTCACCAAATTCCATTACCACGACGCGATCGGCCAAGCCCATGACGAAATCCATGTCGTGCTCGACCAGCAGGATACCCATACCCTCCGCGCGCAGCCGCCGCAGCAGTTCTGCGAGGGCCTGCTTTTCCAGGTAGCGCAGACCGGCAGCGGGCTCGTCCAGCAACAGCAGACAGGGATCGGCACACAGAGCGCGGGCGATTTCCAGGATCCGCTGCTGGCCGAGGGCAAGGCTGCCCGCCTGCTCGAACATCTGCTGTTCGAGCCCCACCCGTTGTATCTGCCGCGCCGCTTCCGCGAGCAGGCGTCGCTCCTCAGCACGCTCGAGATGCAACGCGGCCGGCAGAACCCCCAGGGTTCCGCGCATGTGGGCACCTAGGGCAGCATTCTCGAGAACGCTCATGGTTGGCAGCAGACGCACATGCTGGAAGCTACGGCTCATGCCGCGCTGGGCGATGGCGCGAGATCTCATGCCGTCAATGCGCTCACCGAGGAACGCGATCTCCCCGGCCGTCAAGCGCGCGACACCGGAGATCAGATCAAACATAGTGCTCTTGCCGGCGCCGTTTGGACCGATCAGCGCCAGCACCTCCCCGGCGCGGACCGTCAGCTGCATGTTGTTGCAGGCCACCAGACCGCCAAATTTCTTGGTGGCGTTCCTCACATCGAGCAGCAACGCGCCGCACTCGGGCATCCGCCTCCGTGGCAACGGCTCGCCCTGCGGCACGGACCTCTTCCCGTTGCCGCGCCTGACCGGTAAGACGCGCGCCAGCATTGGCCAGAGTCCGTCGCGCGCCCACTGCAGCATCAGCACCATGATCAAGCCAAACACGATCGATTCGAAGTTGCCGCTGCTGCCGAGGATTTTCGGCAGCAGGTCCTGCAGCCACTGCTTCATCACGGTGATGACGCCGGCGCCGAGCAGAGCACCCCAGACGCTGGCGGCGCCACCGATGACGGCCATGAACAGGTATTCGATGCCTACGCCCAGACCGAAGGGAGTCGGATTGACGAAGCGCTGCAGATGCGCATAGAGCCAGCCGGAGACGCAGGCGAAGAGGGCGGCGATGAGAAAGATTTCCATCTTCAGGCGCGCCGTGTGGACCCCCATGGCCTCGGCCATCAGGCTGCCGCCCTTGAGGGCGCGTATGGCGCGGCCGGAGCGCGAGTCGAGGAGATTGTGCGTCGCCCAGACCATGGCCAGCAGGGCAAACCAGATCAGGTAGTAGAAAGCGCGGTCGCTTTTCACTTCGGCGCCGAAAATCTGCAACGCGGGAATACCCGTGATGCCAGTTTGTCCGCCGATGAAATCGAGATTGCCGAAGAGGAAGTAGATGCTGATGCCCCAGGCGATCGTGCCGAGAGGCAGGTAGTGGCCGGACAGGCGCAGGGTCAGGGTGCCGAGCAGCAGCGCCAGCGCCGCGGTGCTCACCAAACCGATCAGCAGACCCAACCAGGGCGAACCGCTGATCAGCGCCAGCCAGGCTGGCAGATTGGTGGCAGTGGTGAGATAGGCCGTCATGTAAGCGCCCAATCCGACGAATGCTGCCTGGCCGAAGGAGATCAGTCCGCCGACACCGGTGAGCAGCACCAGGCCGAGCGCGACGATCGCGTAGAGGCCGATGTAATTGAGCTGGGTTATTCGGAACTCAGGCAGCAGCAGGGGGCCAGCGCCGAGCAGGACGAGGAAGGCGATCAGCACGCTGCGCTGATTGACGGCCATCACTCCTCCTCATCCACGTGGTGCGTCGTCAATGATCGCCACACCAGCACCGGAATGATCAGGGTGAAGACGATCACTTCCTTGAATGCGCTCGCCCAGAACGAGGAGTAAGCCTCGAGCAAGCCCACCAGCAGCGCTCCGGCGGCGGCGGCCGGATAGCTGGCCAGACCGCCGATGATCGCCGCGACGAAGCCCTTCAGGCCGATGATGAATCCCGTATCGTAGTAGATGGTCGTGAACGGCGCGATCAGGATGCCGGAGAAGGCGCCGATCAAGGCAGACAGCAAGAATGACAACTTGCCCGCCATCACCGTCGGTATGCCCATCAGGCGAGCACCCGTGCGGTTGATGGCGGTGGCGCGCAGCGCCTTGCCGTAGATGGTGCGCCCGAAAAATTGGTACAGGCCGCCGATCAGCACCAGGCTCGAGCCGAGCACCCAGAGTGTCTGACCGCTAACCGTGATGCTGCCGACTTGGAAGACAGCGTCGCTGAAGCGCGGCGTGCGCGAACCCTCGGCACCGAAAAACAGCAGGCCGAGACCCACCAGAGCCAGGTGTACCGCGACCGAGATGATCAACAGGACCAGCACCGAGGCCTCTGCAGCAGGTTGGAAGGCCAGGCGGTAGATCATGGGTCCGAGCGGCACGACCAGCGCCAGGGAAAGCAGAACCTGCGCTGCAAGCGGCCACGCCCCGGGCTTGCCGAGAAAGATCAGTGCGGCGATGGCCGCCGGATAAACGATATTCCAGAGCAGGATCTTGGCCACGCGCCGGCGCGCCCGGCCCCTGCCGGCGACCGTCAGGTCGATCATGGCGATCGCGACGCCGGCGCCGAGTAGCAGCCAGAGCGTTCCCGGCGTCTTCCCCGCCTGGAAACTCGCCAGAGTCAGCGCGCCGTAGGCAACGAACTCGCCCTGGGGGATGAAAATGACCCGGGTGACCGTAAACACCAGCACCAGGGCCAGGGACAACAAGGCATAGATGGCACCATTGGTGATACCGTCCTGGCCAAGCAGCAGCGCCATTTGCAGATCCATGCGACAGCGGACTCCAAAACAATCGGGGCGCTGTCTGAGCCGCAGCGCCCCGGCAAGAGTTTAGCGAAGCACGAGGCGCTCCGCTTCTCCCACTACCGCATCAGCTTCCACTTGCCGTTCTCTATCCTGACCATCACCGCGGCGCGCTTGTCGAAGCCGAGGTGGTCGCTCGCCGTCATGTTGAAGACGCCATGGGCGCCGTGCAATTCCTTGGTCGTTTCGAGGGCATCACGCAGTGCCGCGCGGAACTCCTTGGTCCCCGGCTTGGCCTTCTTCAACGCGATCGGCACGGCGTGGGCAAGGAGCAGACCGGCGTCCCAGGCGTGGGCGCCGAAAGTGGACACGCTGCCGGCACCATATTTAGCCTCGTACTTGCTGATGTATTCGAGCGCGGACTTCTTCAGGGGATTGCTGTCGGGCAGCTGCGCCGCCACCAGTACCGGCCCGGCCGGCAGCCAAGTGCCCTCGACGTCCTTGCCGCCGACGCGGAGGAAATCGTTGTTGGCAATGCCATGGGTCTGGTAGATGGTGCCCTTGTAGCCCCGCTCCTTGAGCGCCACGGCCGGGGTCGCTGCCGGGGTGCCCGAACCGGCGATGAGCACGGCATCCGGGTTGGCCGACATCAGCTTCAAGACTTGGCCCGTCACCGACTGGTCGGAGCGGTTGTAGCGCTCGTTAGCGACGATCTTGATCTTGTTGGCTTCCGCCGCCTTGTTGAACTCGGCCCACCAGCCTTCGCCGTAGGCGTCGGCGAAGCCGATGAAGGCGGCGCTCTTGATGCCGGCGCGGCTCATGTGCTCGGCGATGGCGATCGCCATTTGGGCGTCGTTCTGCGGTGTCTTGAACACCCAGCGGTGCTTCGCATCCATGGGCTCGATGATCTTGGCCGAGGCGGCCATGGCGATCATCGGCGTCTCCGCCTCCGCCACCACGTCGACCATGGCCAGCGAGTTGGGGGTGATGGTCGAACCGATGATGGCATCGACCTTGTCTTCGCTGATCAGCTTCTTGGTATTGGTAACCGCCTTGGTGGTGTCCGAGGCATCATCGAGGACGATGTAGTTGATCTTCTGCCCGGCAATCCGTGTCGGCATTAGCGCAAAAGTGTTCTGCTCAGGGATGCCCAGGGACGCTGCGGGTCCAGTCGCCGAGACGGTAACGCCGATGTTGATGTCTGCCCAGGCCAGCGATACCGCCGCACAGGACGCCAACACGACGAGCAACAATTTTCTTTTCATGGTCCCCTCCAATATATCGAAAAGTTTAGGCCGCGGCATGATAGCGCAGACCGGTACAAGCCCCAATTGACGAGCTTTCAATTATTTACTTTGTAACAAGTAACGATACGACTTTCCCCCTGAGTAAGCTGTGTTTCGAAGCATAAGATAGATCGCTCGCAGCGGCTAGATCTCAACGCAGGGTATCGTATCCGAATTTGACGATCAGTGCTGTCGCCAGGGCCAGGAAAATCCAGCGGACAAAGACGTTACCGTGGCGCAGCGCCAGGTGGGAGCCGCACTGAGCGCCCGCGATATTGCACGCCGCCATCATCGACGCCAACAGCCACAGGACCTGCCCGTGGCCGGCGAAATAGAACAGGGCCGCCAGATTCGTCGCCACATTGACCATTTTGGCAGCGCTCGAAGCACGCAGGAAGTCGACGCCGAAGAAGCGCACGAAGACAAAAATCATAAAGCTGCCCGCGCCCGGTCCAAAAAAACCGTCGTAGAAACCCAGCAGAGCACCAAAGAATCCCGCCAGCCACATCTCGCGTCTGCCCAGCTGGCGCCGCGCATCGACGCTGCCGAAATCCTTGCGCAGCAAGGTATACAGGGCAACGACGATCAACAACGCGAGGATCAGCGGCCGCAGCACTTGCCGAGGCAGCAGCGATACCGCCATCGCACCCAGATAGGAGAAGGGAAGGGCGGCGGCGGCGGCCGGCAGAGCGACACGCCAGGGCACTTCGACGCGCCGCGAGTAGCGCCAGGCCGCACTCGCCGTGCCGAAGATCGAAGAAAATTTGTTGGTGCCGAAAATGTTAGCCGGCAGAGCCTCGGGCAAGACGGTGAACAGGGCCGGAATCTGGATCAGGCCACCGCCACCGACCACCGAGTCCACCAGGCCGGCAAGAAAAGCCATGCTGGCGAGGAACAGAGCGTCCGTCACTTGCCCAGGCAGAAGCGCGAAAAAATCTCGCCGAGTAGATCGTCGGCGGTGAACTCACCGGTGATGCTCGCCAGCGCCTCTTGCGCCAGTCGCAATTCCTCGGCGCAGAGTTCCAGACGTCCCAGCTCGCCGGCAGCCCGCTCGATATATACGGCTGCCCCCGCCAGCGCCTCGAGATGGCGGCTGCGCGCCAAGATTGCGTCCTCACCATGACCGCTCCAGCCGGCAACGCGCAGCAATTCACTGCGCAGCAGTTCCGTGCCCGCCCCGGTCTTGGCCGACAGCCTCAAGCTAACCTGTCCGGCGTCCACCAGACGACAGGGTGGCAAACCGGTAAGGTCGCACTTGTTCGCGATGATCACACGCGGCACTCCACCCGGCAACTGCACCGCTATCGCCCGGTCAGCGTCGGTAACGCCGGTGCGTGCATCGAGAACCTGCAGGACGATATCGGCGTGAGCGATCTCAGCCCAAGCGCGGGCTATGCCCATTTGCTCCAGTTCGTCGTCGCTCTCGCGCAAGCCGGCGGTATCGATGATGTGCAACGGTACGCCCTCGACCTGGATGGCCTCACGCAGCGCGTCGCGCGTCGTGCCGGCGATAGGCGTGACCATGGCGCGCTCCTCGCCCGCCAGTCGGTTGAGCAGAGAGGACTTGCCGACGTTGGGTGGTCCTGCCAGCACCACCTGGAGGCCGTTGCGCAGGAGAGCTCCCTGTCGCGCCCGGCCGCGAACCTCCGCCACTTGCGACAGTAGCGCTTGCAGGCGCTGTCCCGCGTCGGCGATCGAGTCGATGTCCTCGTCGGAAAAATCCAGCGTCGCCTCGACCAGGGTGCGCAACTCGATCAGCTGCGCCACCAGGGCGGCAACCGCCCGCGAAAACTCGCCGCTCAAGGAACGCTGCGCGGCGCGCACCGCCTGGCTCGACGCCGCCTCTATCAGATCAGCCACCGCCTCGGCCTGGGCCAAGTCGAGCTTGTCGTTGAGGTAAGCGCGGCGGGTGAACTCCCCCGGTTCGGCGAGGCGCGCACCCAGTTCCAGACAACGCTCGAGCAACATTCGCATCACCACCGATCCACCGTGGCCGTGCAACTCCAGCACATCCTCGCCCGTAAAAGAGTGCGGTGCCGGAAAATACAAGAGCAGGCCTTGGTCTATGGTGCTGCCAGCGCTGTCCGCGAAATTTGCCAGGGTGGCCTGGCGCGGCAACGGACGCTTGCCCGCCAGCCGCTCGCCGAAAGGCAGCAGATCGCTGCCGGAAATTCTCACGACGCCAATGCCAGCACGCCCGGTGGCGGTGGCTATTGCGGCGATGGTGTCTCTGGGCGCAGCCCTAGGCGGCTTTTTTTCCACCCGCAATCAGGCGCGTGATTTGCCACTGCTGGGCTATCGACAGCAGGTTATTCACGGTCCAGTAGAGTACAAGGCCGGAGGGCGAAAAGAGGAACATGCCGGTAAACACGATGGGCATGAAAAGCATCACCTTGGCCTGGATGGGATCCGGTGGCGGCGGATTGAGCTTGGTCTGCACCAGCATGGTCGCACCCATGATCAGCGGGAGGATGAAGTACGGATCCTTGGCCGAGAGATCGTGGATCCAGCCCAGCCAGGGCGCGTAGCGCATTTCCACCGTACCCAGAAGCACCCAGTAGAGCGCGATGAATACCGGAATCTGCACCACGATGGGCAGGCAACCGCCCAACGGATTGATCTTCTCGCGTTTGTACAACTCCATCATTTCCTGGTTGAGGCGGGCGCGGTCGTCAGCGTAGAGTTCCTTCAATTTTGCCAACTTCGGCGTCACCAGCTTCATCTTGGCCATAGACTTGTAGCTGGCGGCAGAGAGCGGAAAGAATATCAGCTTGAGCAGAACGGTCAGACCGATGATGGCCCAACCCCAGTTGCCGACCCAGCGGTTGATCGACTCCAATACCCAGAACAAGGGGGCTGCAATGATGGTCAGCCAGCCGTAATCGACCACCAGGTTCAGCCCGGGTGCGATCTTCTCCAGCTTTTCCTGCTCCTGCGGTCCAGCGTAGAGCTGCAGGGCGAGTTTGCCGCTGGCGCCGGGCGCGATCGCGGCGATCGGCAGGATCACGCCGACGCTGTAGAGATTGTCGCCCACCTTCCGGGTGAAATATTCCCGCTCTAGCCCCGCCGGCGGCAACCAGGCCGAAACGAAGTAGTGCTGGATCACGGCAATCCAGCCGTTGTCGGCCTTCTGCGCATGTTTGGCTTTGCCCTTGGCGATGTCCTCGAAATCCACCTTCTGGTACTTGTCCTGCTGGGTGTACACGGCAGCACCGGTGAAGGTGCTTACCATGCGGGAGTCGGTCTCTGGTGCCTTGCCATCGCGCACAGTCTGAAAATAGGCCGGCCCGGCGAAGGGCGTCGCACCCTCGTTGACGATTTCGTAGCCGACATCGACCAGATAGCTGCCGCGATGGAATGTGTAGACCTTGGTCACCTTGAGACCGCGAGTCGTCGGCGCCTGCAGGCGAACCTGCAAGCTATCCTGACCGTCCTGCAGGCGATACTCTCCCGCCTGCAATTGAAACAGCGTCTTGTGGTTGGGCAGGGCATCGCCGATCAGGCCGCTTTGCCCCTCGTAGATGTGCTTTTCGCCGTTATCGAAGAGGAGAAAATTCTTTTGCGTGTCCTCGGTTGAGCGGTGTTGGGTCAACTCGAGACGAGTCAGGTTGCCCCCCTGCGCCGATATCTCCGCCTTGATCAAGTCGGTATTGACCACCGCTTTGCCGGCGCTGTCTGCCGGCGGCGACACCGCCGGCAGACTCGCTGTAGCCGCGGGCACCTGCGCCAGCGTCGGGGTCGGGATATCGCCGGGTACGGCGTTCCCCGCAGCAGCAGCCTGGGTCTTTACGGCGTTGGCCGGTGCCGGCGACTGGCCCTGCTTCTGCCAGGCATCCCAAAGCATCACGAGGGAAAAGGAAAACACCAGCAGCAGGATCAAACGTTGGTTATCCATCGACAATCTCTCGTTTCAGCGGAAGCGCATCATGGCACGGGATCGACACCGCCGGGGTGCCATGGGTGGCATCGCGACAGCCGGCGCAGCGCTAGCGCAAGTCCGGCAAGCAGACCGTGCCGCTGCAAAGCTTCGCTGGCGTACTCCGAACAACTCGGATAGAAGCGGCAGCGCGGACCGAGCAGCGGGCTCAACGCGTAGCGGTAAATTCGGATCAGGAACAGCAGCAAGGTGAGCAGCAGGGATTTCATCGGGGCATTCTAGCCAGCAGTTGCTCTATGTCGGCCCGCCACGAACGACGGGCCAGGGTATCCATTCGGAGACCGGGAGGCCGCGCCAGGCGCAGCACCAGGTCATTAGCCGGCAAATCGTCGCGCACCTGCCGGAAGGCCTCCCGTGCCAAGCGTTTGAGCAGATTGCGTTGCACCGCCCGTGCGACCAGTTTCTTGGCGATGATCAAACCTAAGCGCGCACCCGCTTCGCCTCCGGGGCAATAATGCAGATCGAAGTAACTTCCGCGAAGAGAGCGACGAGCGCTGAACACAGCGGAAAACTCCCCCGCCGTATGCAACCGGCAGGCACTCGGATAGCCACGGCTAAGCTCTATGCTTCCTCCGCCGCAACCCTCAAACGGCGAGGCGCGTCCGACCCTTGGCTCGGCGCGCGCGAATCACGGCGCGACCGCCGCGGGTACGCATGCGCACGAGAAAGCCGTGGGTGCGTTTGCGACGCACGACCGAAGGCTGATAGGTGCGTTTCATGGCAAAATTCCCGAAAAAAGTGAACGGGAGATTACAACGGCTGAAGCACTCCTTGTCAAGAGGAATTTTTCGTTGCGCCTGTGGATAACTTTAGGCAAACCCGCTAGAATGCCTTCTCGCCGACTGTCGCCGGAACCCCAGAAGCAAACCGCCCGTCGTTGAATAATACTATAAAACCAAACGCTTAAATATTATATTGTTAACCCCCGGGTGATGATGATTGAATTCTGGTCCGCTTGCTTGAACCGGTTCGAAAAGGAATTGCCGGCGCAGCAATACAACACCTGGATCAAGACGCTGCGCCTCGAAACCGATGCGCACAACGGCGATTCCGCAACCACGCAGCTACGTCTGATCGCGCCGAACCGCTTCGTCCTTCAATGGGTGCGCGAGCGCTACCTTGAGCAGATAGAGAATCTCAGTCGGCAGTACTTCCCTGAACCGGTCACCATTTCCCTTTGCTTGGGTAACCCTGCTGCAGCGACGCTCGCGGACGGCCTGGTAAAACCCGTTGGCAAGGCGGCAACTGCAGCGGAAAGACAGGTGCCCCGAGTGGCATCGGTAGCAGGAGAAGAAGGTTACGAAAAGACCCGCCTCAACCCCGACTTCACCTTCGACACCCTGGTTACCGGCCGCGCCAACGACTTGGCTCGAGCGGCCGCGCACCAGGTTGCCCTGAATCCGGGAACCTCTTATAACCCACTGTTTGTCTACGGCGGCGTGGGTCTCGGCAAGACCCACTTGATTCATGCGCTGGGTAACGAAGTCTGGCGCCACAATCCAAAGTTGGTAATTCGCTATGTACACGCAGAAGACTATGTTTCCGACGTGGTGCGTGCCTACCAGCAGAAGTCCTTCGATGTTTTTAAGCGCTACTATCGATCCCTAGACCTGTTGCTGGTCGACGACATCCAATTCTTTATCAATAAGGCGCGCACCCAGGAAGAGTTCTTCTACGCCTTCAATGCCCTGGTCGAGGCGAAGAAACAGATCGTCATCTCCTGCGATACCTACCCTAAAGACATCAGTGGCCTCGAAGAGCGGCTCATCTCCCGCTTCGACTGGGGCCTTACCGTGCAGATAGAACCGCCCGAGCAGGAAATGCGCGTTGCCATCCTGAAGAAGAAGGCAGAGGTCTCGAAGCTTATGCTCGGCGACGACGTCGCCTTTCTCATCGCCAAGAATCTTCGATCCAACGTACGCGAACTCGAGGGCGCCTTGAACAAGGTAATCGCCTACTCCCGCTTCCACGGCCGCGAAATTGGCGTCGAGTTGGCGCGCGAGGCACTAAAGGATATTTTCGGGGCGACCAACCGTCAGCTGACTCTGGAACTGATCCAAAAGACCGTCGCCGACTATTTCAAGATCAAGGTCGCCGAAATGTATTCTCAGAAGCGCAGCCGCGCCGTCGCCCGCCCGCGCCAGGTCGCCATGGCTCTTAGCCGGGACCTTACCCATCACAGCTTGCCGGAAATTGGTGAAGCCTTCGGTGGACGCGATCACACCACGGTCCTACACGCTTGCCGTACCATAGCCGATCTACGCAGCAAGGACGCCCAGTTAAACAACGATGTCCACGTACTGATGCAGACCTTACGTGGATGATGCAACATGCTCTGGATGGTTTGTGGATAAGAACTGAAGAGAGACCTTGGTCAGAAACGATGCACAATCGTACACAGCCTAAAAGCCAATTCATACAGAAAACAATACAAGAGCAAGACGATGAATAAATTAGAACTAAGCACATTAACCACAGTTCGGGCGTTTGCTTATTATCATTAGGAGGTTTAAATATGCTTTTATATAAAGGCCCCCGCAATCAAATTCTCGAACCGCTGCAGTCCGTCTGTGGCATTGTTGAGAAGAGGCATACCTTGCCCATTCTTTCCAACGTTCTTGTTGAGAAGGAGGGCGGTCGTCTAACGTTGCTCGCCACCGATATCGAAATCCAGATCAAGACCAGTACCGAAGCAGGAGGGCCCGACACGACGTCGCTTACCGTCGCCGCGCGCAAGCTACAGGACATACTGCGTTCTCTTCCCGAAGATGCCGAAGTCAATGTCACTTTCGAAGACAAACGCCTGCAGGTGAAAGCGGGTAAGAGCAGATTTAATTTGCAGACATTGCCAGCGGAGGATTTTCCGCGCATGGCGCAGAGCGATGCCGGCCAAATCCGCATCACGGTCTCGCAGAAACAGTTCAAGCGCCAACTGGCCTTGGTACAGTACGCGATGGCTCAACAGGACATCCGCTATTACCTCAACGGCTTGTTGTTGGTTGTCAAGGACAGCGAGATGCGCATGGTTGCCACTGATGGTCATCGTCTCGCCTATGCTAGTCAAAATCTTGGAGCACAGAACCAGTCAATCGAAGTCATCCTGCCGCGCAAGACAGTACTGGAATTGTCGCGCCAACTTGCGGACAACGACGATACCATGGAGATCGCGCTGACGCCGACCCAGGCGCTATTCCGCTTCGGGACCATTGAATTTATTTCAAAACTGATCGACGGCAAGTTTCCCGACTACGAGCGCGTGATTCCGCAGAATCACGCCAACCTCCTCAAACTCTCGCGCACCGGACTGATGCAGTCGCTGTTGCGCGCCAAAATACTGACCAACGAGAAGACGCCAGGCGTGCGTCTGGTCATTACCCCGGGCAGCCTAAAAATCACCAGCAACAACGCCGAGCGTGAAGAAGCCAACGAGGAAATTGAACTCGACTATCACGGTGACTCGATCGATATCGGCTTCAACGTCAATTATCTCCTCGATGTGCTGAACAACGTCAGTGCCGACGACGTCGAATGCCGTCTCGGGGATACCAACAGCAGTGCCCTGTTTTCCTTGCCCGGCAACGACAACTTCAAGTACGTTGTCATGCCGATGCGTATCTAAGAGATTCTTGGAGTGGTAGATGACAGCAGTAGATAAGCTACGGAACCAACCGCAGCAGGAGCAGAGCTACGATTCGAGCAGCATCCAAGTCCTCAAGGGACTCGATGCAGTACGCAAGCGTCCGGGCATGTACATCGGTGACACCTCCGACGGTTCCGGTCTGCACCATATGGTATTCGAGGTGGTCGACAACGCAATCGATGAGACCCTGGCCGGCTGGTGCGATGACATAGTCATCACCATACACCCCGACAACTCGGTCTCCGTTACGGACAACGGGCGCGGCATTCCCACCGACATCAAGGAAGACGATGAGGAAAAGCGTTCAGCCGCAGAAATCGTCATGACCGAATTGCACGCCGGTGGCAAGTTCGATTCCAACTCCTACAAGGTCTCCGGAGGCCTGCACGGCGTCGGAGTCTCCGTGGTCAACGCGCTGTCTGACTGGCTGCGCCTGACCATACGTCGCGACGGCAAGAAGCACAGCATGGAGTTTCGCAACGGCGTCGCCGTCGAGCCGCTGAAGGCGGTCGGCAACTCGGAGCGGCGCGGTACCGAGGTGCATTTCCTGCCCAGTATCGAGACATTCGGTAACATCGAATATCACTACGACATAATAGCCAAACGGCTGCGTGAACTGTCCTTCCTCAACAACGGGGTAAAGATCAAGCTCGTCGATCAGCGCAACGGCAAGGAGGAAGACTTCGCCTACAGCGGCGGCGTGAAAGGCTTCGTCGAGTACATCAATCGCGCTAAGACGGTGCTGCACAACACCATCTTCCACGCGATAGGCAGCAAGGACGGCATCACCGTCGACGTCGCGATGCAATGGAACGACGCCTACGCCGAGCAGGTGCTGTGCTTCACCAACAACATTCCACAAAAGGATGGCGGCACCCACCTCACCGGTCTGCGTGCAGCCATGACCCGGGTCATCAACAAGTACATCGACGAAAACGAGCTGGCTAAAAAGGCCAAGGTCGAGACCACTGGCGACGACATGCGCGAAGGTCTGGCCTGCGTGCTTTCAGTCAAGGTGCCGGAACCGAAGTTTTCCTCGCAGACCAAGGAAAAGTTGGTATCGAGCGAGGTGCGGCCGGTCGTCGAAGAAATCGTCGCGCAGAAGCTCGCCGAGTTCCTCCAGGAAAAGCCGGCCGACGCCAAGATCATCACCGGCAAGATCGTCGACGCGGCGCGCGCCCGAGAGGCAGCGCGCAAGGCGCGGGAGATGACGCGGCGCAAGGGTGTGCTCGACGGTATGGGCCTGCCCGGAAAGCTCGCCGATTGCCAGGAGAAGGATCCGGCGCTGTGCGAACTCTATCTGGTCGAGGGTGATTCCGCGGGCGGCTCGGCCAAGCAGGGACGTGATCGCAAGTTCCAGGCCATACTGCCGCTCAAGGGCAAGATCCTCAACGTCGAGAAAGCGCGCTTCGAGAAACTGATCTCCTCGCAGGAAATCGTCACCCTGATTACGGCGCTCGGCACCGGCATAGGTAAGGAAGAATACAAGCCGGACAAGCTGCGCTACCACCGCATCATCATCATGACCGACGCCGACGTTGATGGCGCCCACATTCGCACCCTACTCCTCACCTTTCTCTACCGGCAGATGCCGGAGCTGGTGGAGCGCGGCCACATCTACATCGCCCAGCCACCGTTATACAAGATCAAGCACGGGAAGACCGAGCTCTACATCAAGGACGACCACGCCCTGGCGCAATACCTGCTCACCCTGGCGCTCGATGGTGCAGCCCTGACGCCCAAGCCCGGTGCGACGGTGCTCGATGGCGAGGCCTTGGGAGAACTGGTTCGTACCTACCTGCTCGCCGAAGCGGTGATCCGCCGCCTCTCCGACTTTATCGACCCTGAGCTGCTGCATGCCCTGCTTGCCCACGACATCGAACTGAAGCTCGGCGACGAAGCCGAAGCGCGGGCCAGCGCCGAGCTGCTCGGCCGCCACGTTTCCACCTCGATTCGCATCCTGCCGCGCTACACGGAAAAAAGCGAGCGTTGGCGTCTCGACCTGGAGAAGATCCACCACGGCAATCTGCGCGTTGGCCAGATCGACGAGGAGTTCCTCCTCTCCGGCGATTATCAGCAGTTGCGCAATACGTCCAGCGTCATCGCCGGCTTGGTCGAGCGCGGTGCAACCATACGTCGCGGTGAAAAGTCGCAGACCGTGGGCAGCTTCGCCGAAGCCATGCGCTGGCTACTCGACGAAGTCGAACGCGGCATCAGCAAGCAGCGTTACAAAGGTCTGGGTGAGATGAACCCGCAGCAGCTATGGGAGACCACGATGGACCCGGCCGTGCGCCGGTTGCTCAAGGTGCAGATCGATGACATCATCAGCGCCGACGAAATCTTTACCACGCTGATGGGCGACAACGTCGAACCACGCCGCGCCTTCATCGAGAGCAACGCGCTGTATGCCCGCAATATCGACGTTTGAGTCTTAACGCGGCGGCGCTCCTAGCCTAGCGGGGTACGGCGGTCTTGACGAACTCGAGCGACGCCTGAAACAGTTCTAGATCTTTCTCGTACTCTGCCACATCGGTGCGGTTGATTTGTATCCATTCCCTCGAACTCGCCATGCCGCCAGGCTGAAACGGAACGACGTTGCCCCTTGAGAACTGCAATTCAGTCGCTGTGGCAGCAGGCAGTCGCAGTCCAACGCCGTCGCCGCTGATGCAAGCGAACATTTTGTCTCTGACGAAGTAAGCGTCAAGGCCGCTTATTTTTCTTGCGCTGACGCCAGGTAGATTGAGAAGCAGAGAGTCTATCTGAGCCTTGGGGCTAATCTTAGGGGTATCAGTTTTCAAAGGAGATCCATTGGGCTGCCATGAACAAAGAGATAGAATTATAAGCAGGAAACACGACGCAACCACAAAGGATGTCGGTAGCCAACATCAGATTCCCTGTTGTTGCCTAGTAGTCAGTCATGCTGCCGTTGATGGGTAAAGCCGATGAAGCTTGCTGCGAGCATCACGAATCGTAAAGCGCCAGTTGATGGGCCGGTGCTTGGCGTTGCGTTCAGCGACGCTGGCA
>Ga0172380_10003486_pt1 | contig 21521 bp, 31 predicted proteins | sample Leawe162metaG_FD_119747 | JGI IMG/M metagenome (GOLD analysis project Ga0172380, IMG submission 119747) | Leachate microbial communities from a municipal landfill in Southern Ontario, Canada - Leachate well 162 metaG | ecosystem: Engineered > Solid waste > Landfill > Unclassified | place...
ATTTATATGTGATGATATTGATAGAAGTATTAAACTGAGTGGATATTTAAAGAAAGAGTTAACACAAATATTTGGTAAGCATAACACAAGATTTAAAGGTGAGTTTTTCTATTATCTTTGGATAATAGAATATGACGGTGAGATATTTCAGATTTCTACGGCTAATCGCAAAGGAACACAATATTCAATTGTTGGTAATCATGAGGATGATAAATCGAAAGTATGTATGAATTTCTTAAAAAGAATAGAAGAATTATTAGATGAAGTTGAGAATTAATTAGGTTTATTGAAATTTATTTCTTATCTTTGCTGATAAAAGTAATAGATTATGTGTGATAAAAAAAGTAGGATGTACAATAACGCCACTATGTTAAAAGCGTTGGAAGATGTTGATAAAGAAAAAGCCATTGAAGTTATTTCTAATCCAAATTTAGATGGTAAAGAATTATCTGAGTTGCTTGAATGTAGTATGATGGGAAAAATTGTAAATAAACATACAAATGAACCAATGAAGTTCAGTAATGATGTGGTGATGGCTGGGTTAAGAAATAAGTTGAACCAAGTTGTTCGGAACAAAGAAATAGAATATTAATAAAACATGGATTGGATAGAAGTTAAAGAAGAAAACCATCAACTAGATGGGCGTATTTGGGTTGAGTGTGTTGCCGAGATTAGAAATAACGAAACCGGTGAAATTAGAGAGTTTGATACTCATGAGATATTAGAAATCGGAAATGAGCATCCATCTGTTTTTAACTGGGAGGAGAATAATTACTCATGTGATTGCAATAGGCGTTTGTTTTTTAAAAGAGTAATGAATGAAGTGACTGACGATGATTTTGATGAGGAGGAGTGTTCCGATGGAAAGTTTTCAGTAAACTTAAGAAACAAAAAAGATGATAAGGTGTATTATCGTGAATTTGATATTTAGTAGTAAAAAATTATGGAAGGATTAAGTTTGATATTAGATGACCTTAAACAAGGGAAAATAAGTGTAGATGATGCAGAACAACAAATAATAGATTTGTTCGATGATAACTACACATCAAATGATTGTAACTGCTGTTATATGACACTAGGTGTACATAGCACATCCTGTCCACAACATGTTAATGATTAATTATTAAAAAAATGATAGATAACAAAGAAACTAAGATTAAGATTTTCGCTAAAAAAATTAGCGGTGTATTAACATCATCGGATTACAAAGAATTGTATTCCTTAGAGGGAGTCGTTGGTTTGTTAAAAGGATATGGCTATCCTGTAACGACAGCTGATATTGATGATAGCAATTGGGAAGAAATATACGATATCTTAACTGAAGTTTAATTCATGTATTAATAATTAGAATTATGAGCGATGAAATGAAAAAAGAAAGGGGTTGGAAAGGAGTCCTTATGAGTATTTTTACTCGTAAAACTAAATTGGAAAGAATTAAAAAAATATTGATAAAACTAAACATCAATTATGATAATCTAGTATACGAAGCTGGTAGTGAAGAAAAATTATCAAAGGGTGTCTTACTTGGGTATGAGAATTTTGGAAACCTTATAGATAATTCGTATCAAATTTTAGAAATTATAAAAAACGATTTAGAGAAAATTATTTCAAAAAAACAAAACGATAAGATAAATGATGTTTATGAATATAAAAATATTTTATTAGAATTAAAAAATAAACTGGATAAAATAATTTATGTTCGTGGTGTTTCGGAAATAAGTAGTGCACAATTGCAATATATAAATCGGAATATTTTAAAAATATTGAAATGGATTGGATAAATCATACCATTGTGGAGAAATATACGATATACTAACAGAAATTTAATTAACTATACATAATAAATTAAAAAATGAATATTGAAGATAATCAAGAATATTTTGGAAAAATGATAAGCAATTGGACTCCAGAATTAAAAAACAAGTATGTAATAACAGGATTCATTCAAGGTAAAGAAAATATTGCAAATAACAGAGTTGGTCGAGTTGCACAGGTTAGATTAGAGGCTGGTGATTTTGGAAGCGACTGTGTTTTGCTAAGACACAAAGATGATAGTCTTGTACCACATGAAAACCAAAGCTTTTGGTTAATTCCGGATAAATTTAAAGATTATTTAGATGGGATTTTCAAAGATGTTTATTTAGATGATTCTGATGAATATCCATATACATTACAGGGGACTAGGAGTGAAAAGGGATTTATCATTGAATCTCCATTAAAAGATGGTGAGTCTTCACCAATGCGTGATATTAAAAACGCAATTTCGAATAAAATAAACGAAATTATTTAGATTATGGAAAATTATTTAGTAACTCATCTTGGTGAGGGTAAATTTCAAGTAACAACGGAAAATAACGAAATAAAAGAAGCCGGAACAAACCTTTGTGGTATGATTCGATTCACATATTTTGAAGATTTTACTATACCTGAAATTGGATGGATGGTAACTAGAAAACAATTGATTGATGATTATTTCTCAAAAATACAACATTTTCTGATAAATTAGATAAACTTAAAGGTGATTCCTCGAAAAAAGAGGATTCACTTAAATAGTATTAATTTATTTTTTTCGACATTAGTTTTTAATATATACATTGTATGAAACATATTAAAACTTTTAATGAAAATTATAATTTAGATAAGTCTGATTTATCTAAAGACCAAAACTCAATTAATGAGGTATCTGATGATTTAAATCCAATATTTATATTCGCTTTGACACATAATGAATTATTATCTAAGATTGCGAAGGGTGAAATAAACACACAAGAACTTGCAAAAAAAGAACTTGAGAACAGAGGATTCAATATCGATGGTACTTGGGTTGGTATTAAGCGTAACTAATACATAATTAGATTATGGGTAGCAAAAAACATTATTTAAAAAAGACATTTTTGGAATTCCTCAATGAGAGGAAAGAAATTGGTGAACTATACACTAACAAAAATGTAAATATTGGTGATGTATATGAAGAATCTGACATATATAAATATGTTCAGGAACTACACTATAAACGAGATTATGATTTTTTGGGAAGGAGACTTAGGGGATAGAATTGAAAAGTACCCATATTATATAGTTAAAGAAATACCTATTGAAAATATTGGGATGGATGAGTATCAATTGGACGAAGTTGATATGAACGAGTATATTGATATGTTTAATGAAAAGGGTTCATATCCACCAATCGTTTTAGGTAAGAAAACATATAGCTATTATAATATAATTGATGGCACACATAGAGCAAATGCTTTGAGAGAAATAGACTTGAAGTCAATTTTCTGTTTCGTATCCATGAGAAAAAAATAATCTATTTTAATCTTTTCTCTGCTTCTTCAACATCCTTACTTGTAATCAAAGTATATGAAAATGAGTTACCATATTTACCTTTATGTACCTCACATATATCAAAATACTGATTTAAACATTTAGGGTCTTGAAATACCTGACATCCCTCACTCCATGATTGTACCCCATAGGTATTTTTACCAGCACCTGATGTATAGGCTTTATGTATATACATCGCAAAATTAGCACCACCCTTAGAATTACTTTCGTCTTCATTACTGAATGTTATCTTAGTACTTCCGTAGTTTTGGTCACGATATGCTAATTGCTTACCTTTAGTTTTCATTGCACGAGCATCTTTTGTACTCCCTTTATGATAATCAATATAATAAACATCTATATACTGTGCGGGCTTTAATATACCAATACCACCTCTGCTTGGACCAACTGCATCTTTGAGTGTTTTAAATCCTTTCGCTCTATCTGATTTACCAGGTAAAAGACCCGGAATTGTTGAAACGGCCCAATATTTCATTTTCCACTTACCAGTATCATCTTTCCAAATAGCATATATTCTATCTTTGAACTTATCTGAGTAATCCTGCCCTGGATATTGATAACGAACGCCAATTGTATTAACTTCGAATGGTCTATCAAATATTCTATACTTCTTATGTCGAATAACCTCTAATAAAACGTATATATCAGGACTAACTTCTCCCTCTGGTGGGTCTTGTGATGCTATCTCAGAATCTGATGTGACTGGTGCTGGATTATTAGGGTCAGTTGATGTAGTTAACACACCATCTGGTATCCCTTTACCTCTATCTCTAAAATCAACAGCTTCCTGTGTAGTTAATTCATTCATCCTAACGGTAGAACTCCAGCTATCACCTAGCTGACCATCTGCAATTCGCTCAACATCATCTACTTGACCATTATCATTAAAGTTAACGTTATGTGATAAGAACTTAGGGTCTTTTAAGGCTTTATACTTAGCTAGAACTTCAATAAGAGTTGGACTTGGAACTACCGGTAATGTAAGATTTCCAAGATATGGACCAACAAGCAACTCTTCTATTAATGTATCAAACCAATCAAAGAAATTATTACCAAGAATAGCTTGTTGATTCGCAGTTTCTGTACCAATATTAACACTTCCACCATTTCCTTTCAGGTTAAGATTTATACTAGACCCATCTATATGTAATTGATTTAATTTATAATCAACCATTAATCCGTCATCATCATTTGAATATATCTGAGTTTTATGGTCAAATAAGAGTGCTCTCATTGATGTATAAGCCTCGTCACTTAATTCCGATAACTTCTTCTTTAAGTTTGTGTTATACTCTTGAGCATAACGATATTCAGGAGTATATAGATTATCATTATCAAATACCACGGAAACAATCTTACCGACATCCGGTATAATAAATGAATTACCATTTAAATCTTTATGTGGAGTAGCCCATGGAATATCACCGGTTGGAATATTATCGAATATATTAAGCACACGAACCCTACACCTACCTTTCTTCTCCGGGTCGGAATTATCTTCAACTACTCCTATAAATGTTTTTGATAAATCTAATTCAATTGCCATGATATATTAATTTGATTTCTTAATGAAATTAGTTAATTGCGTATTAGCAAAGTTCTTTATCTCATCTAAAATAGGCGCACTATTGTATACATTAGTTGGGGAACTTATTCCTCGAACTCCAGTCGCTGCTCTAATTTTATTTAAGGTTTCATTTAATAATCTATTCCTAAGTGATTTTGCTTTATTTAATGATGATTCTTTATTACTTTCTAACATTGCAGCGATACCACTTTTTGGTGTAGTGTCACTACCATCCGCTATTATTTTATAACCACTCGGATATGCCTCCTCGTATGTTGATATATACGCCCCTTTATATAGAGGTGGGAGTTGGATACCACTTTGTGTAGTCTCTGTCTCTATGGTTGAACTTTTAGAAGCTTCCTGTTCTTTCAAACGGTCAATCTCACTCTGTTCTTCCAATGGTGTCCCATCTGGGTTTTCTGTTTCATTAACTGCTGGTTTAAAAAAGGTATTGACATTATTACCAACTCTTCCGGTATTATCTAATCTTATATATTCGGAATTATTCATTCGGTAAGGTATGTCAGTTAACCCAGGTGCTGATGAAGAATCACCATTTAGTTTAGATTTAACGTCAACATTTCCATTATTTAAATAATTCCTAGTGTCTTCTCTTCCGATTTGAAGACTAAACTTCTCCATTTCAAGTGTTACGAATTTATAATAAATATTAAATGTATATTCATCAGTAACTGAGGTCTCATAGTTCTTTAATGTGTCAGGGTGTGACATTTTTTCGAAATTAAATTGGCAATCATATAAATTGTATTTATACCTAGATATATTATCATTTACTATATTCATTATATTATCACTACCCTCTTCTATTGCATGTAAGACCTTATTGAACTTTCTTATCTCACTCACCACAATACTCATATCAAAGCGTAATAAATTCTCAGGGATTATCTGCTTTCCGTTAATTTTAGAATATGCCAATGTATTATACAACATTGCTAAATAACCAGTATTTAGATAGTTATCCTCGTACATAGTTATTTTAATATTCTCGCTTTCTTTACCGTATTGAACAAATTGTTTCTTCTCACTATGTATAGCAGTTGCTTTATTAACCAAATCACCCATTCCATCTATACTTTTTAAATAGAATGATTTTATATTTCTAAACGATGAATCCGTTCTAGAAAAGAATTTGGAAAAGTGATTGATGAAATCGTTATATACCGTTTCTCTAGTCTGAATTTCTTTAATTTGTTGGCTATTACCAAATGCGAAGAAGTCACTTATCTTAGTTTCATAACTATCACTAAATAATGGTGAGGTTTGTGTATGAATAATTATATCGAATCCAAATATTACTGGGTCCTCATCACCTGATTCATCAGGTCTAACCTCAATTCCATGTCTAAAATTATATCGGCTAAATTCGTGAAAATAGGCTAATTGTTTTTCATTTAATTCTCTTCTAGATGAATTAAGTGCATTCTCAGAAAACTTACCGGTATTAACATCACCTATAATCCCTGGAGATGTATATGGTGTTTTGAAATCCGCTAATTTCTCAGCGTAATAACGTGATTCCAATTCTGCTCTGTCTGATATCTCCTTTTTTGATTTAGCCATATATCTCTATATATTAAACTATGCTAAGCCGTACTTCTGCGGTAGGTTATCCCATGTATTCTCTTTCCTATTAGATGCTTTAACATAAACGGTATGTTCTAGTGGAACCTTAGAGTACATACGTTCACCTACTCGCCATTCCCAGTGCCATCGCTCACTCATAACAGTTCTAATGAACCCATATTTCCAAGCATTTGAAACTAACCATTCATATACGGGTGAACCTGCGGTCGAACCGGTATTTAAATCCACGGCAATCCCATTTTGATGATTAGAAGTACCCGGCTCAGCTGCAAGATTTCCGGTTCTACTTATCGGTGGGTTATTAGGACTATGACCTGGATAAGCATGGTGTTTCTTGCTAGTATGTATCCAAATATCATATAAGTAATTCTGTCCACTTTTTCGCTGACCCTCAATAATCTGGTCCTCATTTGTTCGAAACGCTGAACTTAATGATAATCTAATATTATCTTTTTTAGCATCCTCAAACATTGATAATAATGATGGTGCTACTCTTTTAGAGACTAAGACTCCTTGGAAGATAACTGTATCTTCTGTTCCTACTTTCTTACCACCACTATATGAATCAAATTTACCACCACTTTTAAGACTTGATATATCGGTTTGTCTTGGCTTTTGTGCTATTGGGTTTGCTGAACCAACATTTCCTTTTGTCTTAGGTAATTCTATTTTATCAAGTAATGATATCTGTGCTTTTACTTGTTGTATATATCGTTCTACATTAAATTCAGGAATCTCTAATTTAATTGCCTTACCAATATTCTCGATGGATTTTAGAACTTTATCCTCAGCCCGGTTCGAACTGAATATATGCTGTTCATTTTTTGAAAAGAAATAATTTGATATCGATGCAAGCACAACCGGGTTTATATCTTTATCTAATAATAATTTATCCCAATCTTCATTTAAACTAATCGATGCTTTTTTCTTATTATCTATTTTATCTCTGAATTCAGTAATGATACTATTCTCACCGGTATAAGTAGAAGCGAATGTAATTAAATCTAGATAATTTTTTCGACCAATTGTTGGTAGGAATCCTCTTTTTCTAAATTTATAATAATCTGCGTTTGTTAAATAGCCATTATTTAGTACATCTGTACTATATTCGGGTGGGAATATATCTTCTTTCCATCTATCATCATTAGTATTTTTTAATGTAGAAGCTAGTGGTTGATTAAAGAATTTTTCATTATAATCTTTATCATTGAATAGTTTAAATGCAGTCTCGTTATAATCCTTTTGGTTATATATCTGAAATGCTTCCGGGAGTGTTTTATTTTCTGAAGTGGGTTTAAATTCCGTACCAACCAGGTTGTAAATCAAAGTATTCAGTGCTAAGAATTCTATTCCATTAACTACATTCTTATCATAACTATCCCTCTGACCATCTTTAACATTATTATACATAACTGAAATACCATTCCATATCTTAGTCCATCGTTGTTTATTGATTTCATCAGATGCTCCCTCATCATGTTTAACATCACCACCTACTTCCGTTGGTGAAGCATCCCCAACTTCTATTCTTGGATTAGTAGTAAATAATGGGGAATTCCCAAATTCTTTTGCAAACCAACCAGTAAAACCACTTGTATTATATTGTCTGAAAAATTTCTCAATATCATTTGTATTAGCCCATTCAATATCCCACTTCCATTCTATTAAATCTTCAGCGGGTATACTATCGGGTACACCATCTCCATCTGCATCAACAAATTCATCATCCATACTTGGATTTACTGTATCTTCCACTTCATTACTTTCTGAGTTATCATTCCCTGGATTTTCATTTTGTAGTTCTTCCGGTGATAAATTCAATTCTCGTTTAACAAGGGTAACTACTTGTTTAAATTTACTATCTGATTGAATATATTTAATATCAATAATTAACCATTCCCCGGTTAATCTATTATTAAATAATCCATGGGTTGGTGTAGCACCTTTATTAGTTATAACTACTCTTACTTTCTGGAACCGATATAGATTAAAGTTAGGTGAGGTCATATCTATTCGTATTCCAATTTTCTGAATATCCTCAATGTTCTGCTCATTTTGTATAATAGAATAACAGTAATTTTTATGCATATTCGAGGTATCTAATTTACCTACATATGTATTAGTTACATGTTCTTTAAAAAATGTCTCATCCTGTGGATTAGATTTCATTATAATAGTCTTATCACCCTCACTTGTAATCGAATCTATATCAAATATTAGAAAGTTCAATGAATTTATATCATAGAAATTAACTCGATTAAGATAACCTCGTTTAAGTGATATAGAAGTTGAATTATTTATAAGTGACCACGAATCGAAATAATGGTTCGAATTAGACATAGATTTATCATTGGTTAGCATTAAATTGATTATTTTATTATCGTCTTTAAAATCCTCGATTGAATTTAAACCAACTGTATGGATACCTATATCAGACTTAATGTCAATATTAAGTGCTTCTTCAACATCTATATAATTAAGATTATAATAAGGGTCAATGTAACACCATATAAAAGAACTATCATTTCTATAACTTTTCGAAATTACATCTTTTACAAATTCCATCCCACTAATGGCTGGGTTAATCCACGTCATTTTATCATTACTTCCAGTGACATTCGAATTAAAACCAAGACCCGCTCGTTTAGCAAATTCCTGTAAGCATTCAAAACTTGTCATATTTGAGTATGACTCAAATGTACTTAGGAACATTTTATTTATATCACATATCCCACTAAGGATATATGTATTACCTGAGTTACTACAAGATTTAATCTTAAATCGCATAAATATTGACTTAAGTGCTGGGCTTCTTGAATTTAGAAAAACAGTTATCTTGGAGTCATCTAACGGAATTCCTCTATCACTCATTAATCCATACTGGTCTTCAAATGTTATATTCACCATCGGTAATAACTCTTGAATAATCATTGAGAAACTAATGATATATCTTGGTTCTATTTGAGTGCCATTATATGAAACAAACGGTAGATATCCAAGTGTGCTTTTAATTTCATTTGCATGTTCTCTACTCTTACCAGCATCAAACTTAATTGGTGGGGGGACAGCCGTTGTTGGTTTAAAAAAATTAGTAAGTCCCTCAACTCTTGGCAATTCAGGTATTTGATTAGACTCGGTGTTTTGGTCACTATAAGAGCGTTGCTCATCTTGTGATTCAACAGCGGTCTCTAAGTTATCATCTACTTGGTTAGTACTAGTACTTCCATTATCTCCACTAATATTTCCTAAAATTGAGTTTAATTGTTGAAAGACACGAGCTTCATAAATGTCATGATACCTAGTGGCATCAGCACCGGCTACTCTTTTAGCAACATTTCTAATATCACTTCTTAACTTATACTCATCATCCGTTGGTGTAATCCAACTATATTTAGTTCTCTCAGCATGTGCCCAGATTGAGTAAGATGCTACAATATTATTCGTCTTTTGAAATAAATCATCCCACTCTGAATTGGTTGATATAGTTGCTATTTTATCAATACTTGAACCACCTGATTTTCTTTTCCACTCAGTTCTGATTTTATTAATAATAACATTATTCCCACTATACTCCAAGATAAATTTTATTATCTTAGCGTAATTTGCTCGACCGGTTAATTGTATAAATCCTCTACCTCGATATTTATGAAAGTCAGCTTCTGATATAAATGATGACTCGCCACTAGTTTCCTTTGAAGTATTACCAGGTGGGAAGTCTTCTCCATTCCATGCTAGATTAGTGGTTTTTATATACTGTTTAGCGAACTTCTTATTACCATGCGCTTTTATATAAACTGGGTCATTAAATAGTTCATAACATGTCTTATTACCAGCATCTGAGAGTGTGTTATATGAACGTTTTTTACCACCTGCTCTAGTATAGGTATATGCTATACCCTCATAACCATTTACTCCATAATATTCACTTAATGGTCTAAAACTAGATGATTCATTTATTATAATTGTATTTAAAGATATGAACTCAATTAAATTTATCTCCGGTTTATTGAATAAGATACTTATCTCGTTCCAAAGAGTTTCCCATCGATTACTAACATTAAGTGGACCACTTCCATATCGAAACCCATCATTTATACTATTGGAGTCAGCAAATGCACCTTTCTTAGAATGATTATCATTCCACCAATCAATAAATCCATTAGAGCCAAATTGCTTAAAGAATTCATCTATATCACTAGCTTTGCGAAATTTAGTATTTAAAATATCAGTTTGTTTAGACATCATAACGGTGATATATATAAATTTTAAATCAATACCTTACTTTTAGTATCAACTTTCTAAAGAAATAAATTTATAACTGTATGAATAGTATTAAAATTCTTAAACGAAATTTATCTTTGTCTAAACTTGGTATAGGTGAGTTAAGTACTATAGAACAGAAGATGTATGATTTCTTAATCAATAATTTAACGAACTTAAATATATATACATGTTCAGATTATCCTGGGATTTTGTTCATTGGGAAGTCGGAAGAAAGCATTATCTTACAGTATAGTATAAATGATAAATTCTTAAGTGCCTCTATTAATAAGATTTGGAACTTCTTCGAAAATGAATTAGGAATGAGTGATGGTGATATTGCAAATTGCATGATATCTTGTGTGAACAAAATTCTTAACACAAATGTATCAAATATATCCTATAGTACTCAAGTTATGGATTTTTTATATGAAGGAAAGTTGAAATTTGAAAAACGTATAGAAGCAGAATGGATTTAACTATTTTAAAAAGAAATATATCTTTACATAAACTTGGCATATCTAAATTAGATGGCGTAGAGAAAGAAGTATACGATTATTTAATAGCTCATTTATCAAATTTGAATAGGTATGAGTATGAGCGACATCCAGATTTTTTATTCTTCGGGGATTCAGCAGATTCTGTTGTAATAGAATATGAGATAGAAGATAAGTATCTATGGATTATATATGACCCAATTTGGACTTTTTTTCATCATGTTATAAGGCTTTCTTATGTAGAAACTCAAAGCTTATTAACATGGTGGTTTGTGGAAGAATTCGATTTAGTGGTTGAACTTTGTCTAAGCATCCATGAACGTAACTTTTTACATAAACAGGATTATTTTTAATATGAAATAATGGATGTAATTATACTTAAACGAAATATCGCCTTGGCTAAACTTGGTATAGGTGATTTAAATTTTAGAGAAAGAAGAGTATATAACTTTTTGAAAGATAATCTACTAGATTTAAATTGCTATAAAACTAAAGATTACCCAAGTGTATATTTTTTCGGGAAATCAGAAACTAGTATTGTTTTAGAATATCACTTTATCGTTGATTATTTATGTATAAATTATAATGATATATGGAGTTACTTTGTGTATATGAATATAGAAGAAGAAGATATTAAATCTTTAATTAGATGGTGGATTAAAGATACAATTAATATACATACGACAAATATAACATATGGTGGGAACATTCTTGAGCATCTATTATTTAGTGGTGGTTTAGAGAAAATATAGATTTTATTTGGATTTATGATAATTAATTCTTATATTTGCCATAAATTTCATAAAAATGGATGATTCATCAGAAAATACACAATCGAATACAGGTGCTGTTATACCTACATTATCGAAGACTTTGACTCAATCTGAGATTCAGAAACTATATCCACAGGTTAATGATTCTGATAGGTATTATATAGATGTAAATTCATACCAATTCGTTGATAGAATCATTGAATTATGGTTTGAGACACAAGGTTATGATTTTTGGGATAATCCTTATCCGGAAGTTACTCAATGGTCAATCACTAAGGATAATGAAGTTGAGTTTGTGTATATAAAGGAATAGTAGGTGGTATGAAACTGTATTAACAATAGTTTAATTATGATAAAAAAGATAGGTTTAGTATTATTAATGGTTGGATTTGTTTTAGGGTTGTTTTGGATATCATTTGTTGATGAGATATATTATTATAGAACAACAAAATATTCATTGTACACTATTAAAATTGAACTTCTAAATGGTAGTATTGATACAATTCAAACAAGACAACCAACCGGAATACATTTTCAGATAAATTGTCATTCAAGTAAGGGTAAATTTAATGGGTGTGACCTAGAAGCCATACCCAAAGAGGGTGAACTGTATAATTTTTTAGGTGGTCATTGGTATGATGTTAGAAATGGGGTGATAAATTTCAAAATCTTAAACAAAACTGATGAATTATGATTGAGGTTAGAAAATCAAATATACATGGTAGAGTTGAGTTTGTATATATAAAGGAATGATGTTAGAAATTGCGTGATAAATTTCAAAATATTAATAAAATAAAGATGAAAACATTAAAAACAAAACAGCAGTATTTAGGGAATGTTGAACTACCAAACCCCGAATTTGGGGATTTGAAATTAAACGTATTTCCAATCAAACACGATGGTAATTGGATAAATCTTCCGAAACAATTTAAAGATTATGAAGAATCTTTAAATGAAATAATGAATAAGGTACCTATTCAAGAAAACGCAACAGAACATTATGTAACTATTGATTCTAAATTTTTTACAACAAAAGACTTTTTAAGAAGAGAAGGTGTACATATTGATGGGAATTTTTGTGCTGACCCAGACTTTAAAGGTAGTACTTGGGGTGGAACAAGCACAACTTGGGGCGGAACTCATTGTGCTCCGGAATTAAAAATAACAACTAAGTGGGTTTCTGAACACGATATAAAAATACCTATTGGTAGATATGTGAGCAATGACCTTGGTGGATTAATAGTTGTTTCTAATGAAGTTGGTTGTAGGGGGTGGAAAGGTAATTTTAAAGGATTGGTAGGTAATGAAGGTGATTTCTCGAATATGGAAAGCCAGTTGAATCATAGCAACGAGTTTATTTGTGGTAAAGATGAAGTTTGGTTAATGAGCAGTAATACACCCCACGAAACCCTTTTGATAGACCAAGGGAAAAGACGAACATTTATGAGAATTACTTTAGCACATAATTATGACAATACGCAAATATTTCAATTGGAAGAAGTATCGTAGTATTACGAGTAATTATGATTGAGGTCAGAAAATCAAATATACATGGTAGAGGTGTTTTCGCAACACAATTTATTCCTAAAGGCACTGAACTTATTTGTGATGTTATTTTAATTAATAAAACTTTACAAAATAATCTAAAAGATATTGATATATATTCATTTCCTTGGGATAGAACGCATTATTCAATGTGTATTGGTTTTGCATCATTTTTTAATCATAATAGAATACCTAATGTTAAAGATTCAAAAATTGATAAGATGAACCTAAAATCATATTTTATGACTATAAATGATATTAATACAGATGAAGAATTATTTATGAATTATGGTAATGAAAAAATAGAATTTTATTGAATAACGTGAGTAATAATTTTCAAAAAATGGGACGAAAGAAAAAACACATACCAAATAGAAAGACTAAATTACAACAACTAACAAGGCTATGCTTAAAGCATTTTGGTGAAGATTTTAAACACTGGGATTGGGTTATTGATGAGGGTTGCACGTATAGTGATAGACCAGCAGTGATAGCTGCTGCTATCGAGCTACCCAAAGAGGATATTAACGGTAATAATTGCTACACTGACCCATTTATAGCAAAGAGTGGTGGACCTTCAAAATCTTTGGAAATGGCTTGTGAAAAAGCAATAACTTGGATGATGGAATATACTGAATTAAATAATGAGTGATTGATAGAATTGTTAATTTAAAAACTAAAATATTATGTACGAAGAAGAATACAAAAAATACAAATTAAAATGGAAAAGAAAGATTTAATTATTACAGTATCCGGACAAGTTGCATCTGGTAAATCACGTTTAACTTATTTATTAAAGAAGTTTTTACGTGAACAAGGTTTTTAAGTAGAGTTTGGTGGTAATCTAGACTATCCAACTGAAAGTAGTTTTGATAAACACGTGAGTGAAAATATTGATAAAGTAATCGAAAATTTTAAAGATACACGAAAAATCACATTAAAGGAAGTGCAACTTGCTTGTAATTGGAAGAAGGATTAATTTACATCTAACTATAAATATACTGAATTAAATGATTAATATGAATACAGAAAATGATAAAACAGATAACGGTAAGTTACCTATGTTGGATGCTGAAAATACGTTACATCCAGATATTGAAAAACTACTTAGGTATGCAATCAGAGGATGGACTAGTTTAAACGAAAAAAGTGAACCCGACCATGAAGATTTAGTTAAATATTGGTTAAATGGTGATTGTAAGGAGTGGATTAAAAACAATTGTCAATAGCGACTGATGATAAGCAATTGTTTTATAAATTAAAAATATGGGAAATATGGGAAATATGGAAAATTTAGAAATGTTATTAATTGGGTTATTCCCTGAAAATGAAATTAAGGTTGGAGTTGAAAACGACGGTAAAATTGTTATTAATGTTGATGACAAGAGAATAAAATTCAAATTACCAGAAACAGACCCACTTCATAAGATTATGTACTCAGATGTAGATTTTTCTATGGAATATACCCAATTAATTGTAGATGAAATAAAAAATCAATTAAACTCGAAACAATAATTTAATTGAACCTAACGATTGGTAATATATGTAGTTACCATTCACGAACTTAAAAAAATAGTATAAATTTTAATAGGTAATTACATATATTGCTTATTAACAAACGTTTTAATTATGAAAACACAAGAAGAAATTGAAAAAATCATACAAGAAAAACTTGATGATGTAGAGTATGCAAATACACAAACAAGAATGAGTGACAACTATTATATGAAAAATGATGCTAAAATTCAAGTTTTGGAAGAAATACTCAGATTAATAACAGACTAAATGTTTCCTAACGTCCAATGATAAACAATCGTTTTAATGTTGTTTATAATTTGTTTATATTTTAGATTACCAATTTTTAATTTTACATTACTATGAATAATTTTTTCTTTATGAGACCAGAGGCTGAGTTTGTCCATTCAGATTTTGGTATTTTGAAATTTTTTAAGGATGATACGTTTTTTAAGTGGAAGAAACTACAACATTATTTATTACATAACTATAACATACCAGAATATTATAATGGTAAATTTAATTTTATAACCTATGGTTCTCCCATATACGGGGTTGTTGATAATTTATTACAAGTAATCCCAACCCCTGATGATGATAGAGTAAGACCAGAGCTACTTGATTATTTTAAAAATGTCTGGGGTAGGATGAATAATAAAGACCACGATAATCCAATTATGGGGCACAATATTGATACATTATATGAATTATTCAATCTTGAAAATTATAAAGAGGTTGAATGTGATTTAGAAGGAAATATTAATATTATCACCTATAAAAATGAACACACTTTTTATAAAAATTTCTAAATTGAATATAACTATAAATATACTGAATTAAATAATGAGCAATTAATAGAATTGCTAAAGTTACGATTAGTAAATAATAAAGCGGATATAGTTCCAAGCGAAGTTATCGTAAAATCTAAGGAATTTTGTGGTGATTATATAGTATCCTTTATTATTAAATCGGAAAAGTATCAGGATTGTTTAGAATATATCGTATTCAATAAATTATACATAAATGAATTTCTATTCCTTCAGAGAATAGGAGTTGTATTTGAATAATTGATATGAATGATATATACATAGGTAATGGCGTACGAATTATTTGTACGAAAGGGTTGCATTTAAAAGTACTGAATGATTGTTTTGATGAGGGTTACTTACATGAAGTAACTCGTCATTATCGGAGTGGATTGAAAGAGAAAACACTTAAAGCGGGAGATATCGTTAAGGTTGAGGAACACTGGTCTAATTTCTATGGCTCTTATATTAGATGTCTATTCAATGGTGAAATATTTGATGTTGACCCTCACAATCTTACATTAATTATTTAAGAATAATTTATTTTTTTTGTGATAGTATATTAATATATAGTTTATATGAAACATATATACACATTTAGTAACTATTTCTTATATGAAAAGTTTAATTTTATCGAATCACAAATACTTAGAGAGCATTTGAGTAAGCTACCTTTTGAGTGGTCGATTAGCGACCCCCAGGTGTATCGAGGCATTAATGGGCTCAATAAAGAGTTCTTATTTATGACATTCAAGAATAGGAAATCTCTTATTCAAACTAGCCAAAAAAGAAAAATAAAGTTGGGACTTGGTTTCACTAAACTTTTACCAAAATGGGAATCATTTGGTTGGGATAGAGATATTAGTATAATAGGTACAAGTGATAAAAACACTGCAAAAATATTTGGTGATAGTATATATACCATAGTACCAACAAAGGATGAGGTTTATGTATGTCCAAAATCGGATTTTAACTTAACTACAAGTTGGGACTTCTTCATAAATGACTTTGAGAAGAGACTTCTAGAATTAGACTCAACTTATTTAGATGGACTTAAATATGATGTGAATTTTCGAATGAATGATATAAATGAGGGTATATTACGCCTATATTCAATATCAATCAATGATTTAGATTATTTATATAAGTTTGAGGGAGAATTTGATAAGCTTGATTATCCAACTATTTTTAAAACAATTGACTCAGATAAAGACTTACTTGTTAAAGTAAATGAATACTATAAAGAAGCATATGGTAAAGAACCAGTGTTGGAATACTTTTTATCCGGTATCAAAGAATTCAAATCTATATTTAAATTTCTTGATTATATCTTAGACCCAGTTAAAAATGGTTTCCGAAAAATGAAGTACACTGACCTGATAAAGGAAATAAAGTTGGGTAAAACAAATTACGAAGTATGGTTTCCATTTGATTGTATATTAATAAGTAATAGGGATTCACGAAAGTTAAATAGATAATCTATATGAAAAAATACATTATAATACTAATTCTATTTATAGCCTTTGGATATCTATCTTATATCTATATATTACCAAAGGTAATATTCGCATTGATATTTTTGTTTAGTTATATAATAATATCTATTAGATTTGCTAAACCAAAAGAATTCCGAAAGTATAAACTAATATTTTTAATGGTTCCCACGATATTAATACTACTATCTAGTATATTTCTATTTAAACAAGCCTTACTTGTTTTTTCATTATTTGGTGCTTATATAATTGCCGTTGGTGTTAAGAACTTGCTTAAGAAAATGTTTCAAACATCTATATGATTACTGAGCAAGATTTAATAGGTACCTGGCGAATCATTAGAAATGTGGTGAAAGATAACACAGGTGAACGTCAAGCAGAGATAGATAAAATTAATGCTAAGTATGAAGTGACCTATAAACCGAATGGCACATACTCAGAAGTTAATAATGGAATTATAGTTGGTAGGTTCAGTAATTTTAATGGTGCTTATAGTATAGATGAGGGTGATATGCTCCGAATGTCGGTGAAATCTTTTGCATTTAAACGAAGTTATAAATTAATTAGTATATCAGATGATAAATCAGAAATAAGTCTATCTCCCTGTGATTCATTATATTGTGGGATTTATAGTAATATAGATTATATCGTTATTAAAAAAATTTAAACTTTTTTACTAAAAAATTTGGTGGATTGAAAAATTATATATATATTTGTGGTATGAAAAATATTATTACAATTTTAGTTATGTTAATGGGAGTATTAACAACTAATGCACAAGTGAACATTGAGGACCTAGACACAGCGAATATCATTACCGATGGTTGGGAATATGTCGGTGGGGAAACTATAAATTATGATGACACACTTAATGCTTCATGGAAATTCAATACTATGATTGATACTTTGGATATTGCGATTGAAAAAAAATTTAAATTCGACAATATCGACAAATTAGAAATCGATATTAATTTTAACTTCATTACGGATTCAGATAATGAAATTAAGTATTCAATATATATTGATGGAATTTCAAAAGGTTCTGTAACATATAACAATGATAATGGAATTACTAATACACTAGACATAGATGATTTAGTTATGGATGATGATTCAGTGAGTATTAGAGTAGAGTTTAAATATCAAGGAGGTGGTGTATTGGGGTTTGGTTATTTAAATATAAATCACTTTAAGATTATTGGATATAGTTATGCTAGTGTTGAAACAGTGAATTTAAACGAATTAGAGGTATATTCATTCGGTAAATCAGTTTTCATCAATAGTAATGATTATATTGATAATGCTGATGTATCAGTGTATGACATCAATGGTAGATTAGTTAACTCTACAATTATGCAAATTAATGGCAAACAAGAGTTAGATTTATCTGATTTAAATAGTGGTGTCTATATCGTTAATGTCACTGTTGGAACTTCGGTAACACAAAAGAAAGTGTTCATTAATTAAGATATAGTTAAAATATAAAAAAACTTGGTATAGCAAAGTTAGATGTTTATGTAAAAGGACTGTCATTAACGACAGTCCTTTTTTTAGTTTATAGCCCACTTAACGGACTTGGATTGGATATAATTGGTGGTGCTGTAATTGAATCCGTGTTATAATTAAACGCCACATTATTAATGAATGAAAAGTCCGTATCAGCATAATCAATAAACGGAGCGATTGCCTCATATGGCACACGAACATCATGATTAATCAAGTCCTCATCAAAGTTTGTGAAATCAAAGAATGGTATCATATCGATTTCTACAAATCTAGCATTATCTAATCTTAATCCAAAGTTTGGATAAGTACCACCAGCAACCCAAAGTGGGTCATATAATGGTCTATTAAAGAAATAACTACTTAATCTAAACGTAGACTGCTTCTGATACGCATAATTCATATAAGATGGACCGATTAAAGAACCATAACTAGGGAATGGTGCTATATAACCTGCGGTTGCACTAGTTGGGTATATCGGGTTAATGTCGATATCTATTTTAGTATACCTAAATTTATTAATGTTATATTGATTATTATGATATATGTAATATTTATCTTCTCCTTGTGGTTCAAAGTTCATAGCATTTAATTGATATCCACTTCCGTCATTTAAAACAGGTTCAGTGAAGCTATTATCACTCGCTAAGAATACAGTTTGTGTCGCTGATAAAACTGGACCACCTGGGTATTTACCAAACCCGCCTGAATCAGTAGAAAATGACCAACCGTGGTTTTCTAACCGGTCAGGATTTTTTATATCACTGAAGGTACTTATAGCATCAGTTAATATATTATCATACTCAGTGAATTTTGTACCTAGATTCAAATTATAATAAAAATTAGATTTAAATATCGTATTTGTAACACTTGATAATACATCATAGGTTACATTATTACCAAGTAAATATGGATTATCAACACCACCACCGCTTATCGTATCATAATTTAAACTTGATGTTCTTATTAATTCAGTGTCTGATAAATATGTATTATCATAATTAACATCAATAAATGTATCAAATCGATTCGTTACACTTGGTGCGGTTTTAGTTGGATTTTCAATATTAGTATATATCTTGGCGTTTTGAATAACCCCTGTTGAGTAAGTTGCAAATGATAATGTTCCTGTTATTGAGTCTGAGTAAGTCGCAATATCTGCTACGAAGTGCCCACCATCAAATGTACCATCTATCCAAGTTGACCTAACTATTTCGGTAATAGATGGATATCCTTTAAAGTAACCATTATTCCATATACCACTGAACTTACCGTTTAAAAACAACCCGGATAACCAAATATTCTTACTCACTGTTATTTTATGTTTGGATGAATCTATCTCTATTTTTCGTATAGGGAAATTTATTTTAGCGTTTACATATAAATAATTTAGATTTTCATCTACATTCAATACTTTAAATTTATCTCTTATGAGTTTTCTATCTCCATTAATATCGATTAATACTATATTACCAATCGAAACATCATCACCGACTTTAAAGTTTGATATATCAGAGTTTGTATCAGACCCGGTTAATACGATTTGCCAAACATCTCTTGATAATTGATAATACGTAACTTTATCAAACAGTTTTGTTTCCTCGGTATTTGTCCAATATACATCTCTTGCACCATTGTTCCAAACCCCATTCTCCCAGATACCTCTTTTAAATGCACCATTTCCGAATTTGGTCTCAACTTTTTTACTATTCACTGATAAACTAGCAGTTAAAGTAAGTGGTGCACCAGGATAGTCCGCAAGTACTACTAAATCGCTCGATGCATATCCAAGTGCACCGTAACCTAAGAATTCCACATTAAATGCTTGTATATAGCTACTAGGAGCATCTGTGAGAAGTGTTCCGGGTAAATTTAAATCATAATATTCATTATTAAGTGGCTGTACAGTTGCTGTAGTTGAATATTCACCATCATCACCAAATACATTCCACATAAATGCAGACGTACTATTATGTCTCTTCATTTGATGAATAACACCATCTGTTTGACTAGAGTATTTACCATACCATATAATAACACCAGGTCCATCCGTACCATCTAAATACATTTCTTCTATACAAGGAATGTCAGCACCATACCAATTTCCATTTCTCCAACGACCATTATTCCAGATAACATTATATGCGTTCATATAATTAGAATTACCTGAATTAAACTCAGCATTTGACATAGTTCCATATAAGAACGTACCATCATTCCATGAAGATATATGAAAATCACTATTATCGAATGTTCCATTATTCCACACACAAGAACTAGTTAATGAGTGTTGGTATAAACCTTTGTTTGTACTTTGTGAAGCACCCCCATCATATGAGAAGTCCCATCTAGGCACATATGGATTAAAGCTAGATTCAATGAACTCTCCTCGATTAAATGAACCACTTAACCACACTGAATTTCTCATTTGTGCAGATGTAGAACTAAATGTACCATTTACCCATAATGAGTTTTCGAATCTGATTGTTGGTTTCTTCTTTCCTTTAAACAGTTGAATAGCTTTGAATTTTCTATCTGACTTACTAGTTAAATCTTCAAGATTATCTATGACAATACCATCACGCCATAAGCCATACCAATTA
>Ga0172380_10003487_pt1 | contig 21521 bp, 19 predicted proteins | sample Leawe162metaG_FD_119747 | JGI IMG/M metagenome (GOLD analysis project Ga0172380, IMG submission 119747) | Leachate microbial communities from a municipal landfill in Southern Ontario, Canada - Leachate well 162 metaG | ecosystem: Engineered > Solid waste > Landfill > Unclassified | place...
ATACCGCTTTGATAAGATCTGCTCTCATGACGGTTTCCTTTCTTTTGTTTTTATCCAATCCGATTGTATCGGACTAGACTGGAAACCGTCACTTTATTTTAACAACCGACGGGACATTACCGAAACGCTCCGGCAAAATTAGGATTGTCAAACCACAACGACCAGCGAATGTGGTCCTGAAAGACAAAATCCATCTTATCCCCGCTTCATTCTCCGGCGGATGCGGCAACCATTGCCTCCGTAGCCGACCAATCTATCGGTTGTCTTTCCGTTCGGCTTTTTTCTTTGTGCCTTCGCGAAATGGCAAACCATGCGCTTCCAGCCATTTTCCGATAAGAAGGTTTTGGGCAAAGAAACAGCGTGGACGTTCATTTACGGGATGATCGGCATTCTCTTGATGGACCAATGTGCTGTATCTCTCGCCGGAATTGCTTTGACCAACTATTCTATAATAACCATCAAAAACGAAAACGCTCAGCACGGCATCACGATGATCTTTGCATTTAAAGTGAAATTCAAAGCCTGACCAATTTCCGCATTTAATAAGCGGATCCTTGGGTTCCGGCGGAACACAGGATTGTTTTAACGCCGAAATCAAAGACAGGATATCCGACTCCTTATCAAACACCCCTGCGACATGCAGGCCATCTTCGGGGCCATCATCAAACCATTTATGATAAATGGTAACCTTTTCGATCATTTGCGTAGAAACAGTGCCATTCACAATTTCCCGGGCACGTTCAAGGTCAAAGGCATCCTGACACTGCTGTTCAGTCGTGTCGGCAACCGGGGAAGACATTGACTGTGAAACGACTGCCGTGACCTCGGCAGTGGCCCCTTCAAGCCGTTTAAGCACAACCTGATCCGCCTCTACCCAAATCAAGTCCCCATTTGCGGCAAAAACAAATTTTGGAAGTTGTATGGCCATCTTCATTTTTTCTTTCTTTACACTCATATCTCTGGCTATTTCGACAAATTTCTCATATGTTGTAGAAACAGTTCCCCAGCGAACAGACTCCTCGTCATTCCAGCGCGATACTCTTACCGGCATGTCGGCCACCTGCCATTTGAGACACGAAAAATTATAATTTGTCGCGCCTAACTGCGCTCCTGATATTGTCATCTGAACCACACCGCTAAATAAGAACGTTAACAGTGTCTCTGTTTCCGTAGCGACAAGTATGGTGCCGATTAACTGATATTGCTCTGCAAATACGCCCCTGTTACTTGTCTCATAAAAGGTGATATTCTCAACCGCTGGCCGACGAGCCATTTTTATTTCCTTTGCTTCCATCGTGTAAGCGCTCATGGTGTAGATAAAAAATAATAACGAGCAAACGATATAATATGACATAAGTTGTCCTTTCATTATTCAGCGGAGAAAAAAACACTCCAACTGCCAGTTATTTTGAATGACGATAGCCAGCCATTAGCCTGAAGCCTTGCGAATACATTAACGAGGGGATTACTACTTGAAGCAAAATCATAAGGATCCTCAAATGATCAATCCACATAAAAATACGCTTCTTTTTTTAAGACCTTTCTGTTTTTAAAACACACGGATCTCCAATAATAATGCGAATCGTATTTGGATTTTGAGTACATCCATTTCTCTGCATCCTCATTTGCACCAACTTTTCTTATAGGAGCGCCGAGTATTTCTTCGACTTCATTCATTGTCATGCCGGTTTTTATCTTCTGAAAATCGGCTTCCGTGTATGACGGCGAATAAACGGTGGTGTCAGGCCAGGCAAAAGAACAAATCGGCGGAACAAATACAAGCATCGGGAATGATGTGATAAGCGCTGAAGATATAAAAGCCGACAAGAATGAGATGACAACATTATTTAACAAATAATTTCGAAATGATTTTTGAAACAAGAAAAGAACAATGGAATACATAATCATAAACGATATAAAAACAGCAACCGCACAAAGCACTTTGCTGTCTTTTGTAAAAAAATATCGTGTCGTAAACAAAAATATAGAAACCAGCCCAATTAAGATGGATGTAAAATAATATTTAATCTTGATCGTTGAAGACTTGTCAACCATTTTATAGATCAAACATGACAGTATAGAAGAAACAAGCAGACCTATAGCGAATAATATTAACATGTATTTCATTGAGTCCTGCTTTCCCGTTGCCGCCAGCAGTTGGTTCGCTAAGTTGTGGCTCGCCGTCCGGTCTTGCCCGTCATACTCATATTTCGCCGTCCGGCCCAGCGCATCGGTGACGCCTGACAAACGCCCAACGGGGGGTCATCAATTATTTGCGTTTTTCACCTTGGCTATTTCGCGAACAATCCACCTCCAAACCCTGAGGCGTGAACTCAACGAACACATTACATTGTTCAGATATGAGCTTGATAATATCCCTAACGTTTACTGAAGAACAATTAAGAGTAACTAATGGTTCTTTATATTCGTCTTTTTTGTATTCATCAGGAAGAGTTTTTACAATGACACTAAAACTTCTTCCGGATTTCTCCCCACAACGATTTGACAATATGGCAAATGCCTCTGTAATAGATACGTCATGAACCAAATAATTATCAATTATTGTTGATTGAACCTTCTCTGTTTGTGACGCCAACGACGTTGAATTGCGGGAAAAAAATTTACATCCCGTAGATGACACCAGCACATTGGCTATACAACAAAATGTAATTATGTGACATATATTCGTTTTCATAATATTATTCCGCATGCTGTCTCACTTGGTACTGACCAGTTACACGAAAGGGATCAATCGCTCGCTTTGAGGCGTAATCAGTTCCTGCCGGTGTTTTCTGATATTCAAATAATTCGTCAACATGAAACGAAAACGTCCAGATTCTTATTCCATTATTAATCGTATACGAATAGTCCCAAGTTATTACTCCCCCGTATGCTTTCCATGAATTCGGATCTGAATTAAATTGCAATAGCAAATCCGAACCTACAAAACCCAAGGCTATCTGATTAACATCCGTTTGGTATGCGCCATTTCCTACAGTATTGTTAATCCACGATTTATACCATAAGTACCAATCTTGCCCGTCTCCTCGATGGTTTGTCCAAAACACACAATCTGGTGAATGCATATGAATTTGCTGTACGACCAATCCTATAGGATCAAGGGAATTTACAGGGGAATTATTGCACAGCAGTTGATTATTCGCCCCATCCGGAAATCCGGCCGGGTCCTTGGCCGTCCATCGGCCCAGTTCCGGACGATAGTTCCGAAACAGGAACGTATAGGCTTTCAGATCCGAGTCGTAGGGTTTGCCGGTGAAGAACCCTTCAAAATCTGGTTCACGGTTCACCGTTCCGGGTTCACGGCTGGGAGTCTCCCCAAACGCGGTCATAGAGGTGGGAACAAACTCTTCGCCTTTGACCACGCCCAAGGTCGTTCCCAGAAAGTCGGAGATCACCACGGTCTGGCCTTCCTTGCCGGATGCCATCACCGGCACACCGCCGGAGATGTGCGGCTCAATCGTAAAATTCTCTTCCCCGCGCGCCAACAAGGCCAAGCCGTCCCACAAATAAGATGTTGTGGTGTTATAAGGTTTGGATGTATGGGCGTCCGGCTGACGTTTTTCCTTCCATGCCGTCTGACCATCCGGCCAGTACTGGTAATTTACCTGCCTCGTGTCGCCTTCCTTCACCCGGCTCACTTTCCCCAACAGCCCATACTCGTATTGCGTTGCCCTCCCTCCCAGAATTTCCTCCTTGATCCGTCCGGCCGGGTCATAAGCGTAGCGCGCTTCCTGCTTGCCCGTTGCCGTCAGCAACCGGTTTGCCAGGTCATACGTCATGGCCATCTTCTCGCCGGGTCACAGGCATACCCCGGAAGCGAATTATGGAGATGTCCGCGATAATTTTGTCGTATCATTCTTCATCCCTAACCAATATAAGGGGAGGTATAGCCCCATCCAATTTTGGTCTTATCTTATCATCGGGCGTACGGGCTCCGTCGACCTTAGCAATCATCTTCCCGTTTTCTATTTTACAAACACAGCAATAATATCTGGGAATGTTTTCAATCTCGACTCCATTTGTAGTTGCGGAAATCAGTTTGTAATCCAGCAAGTATTCATGGTTTAAATACGAAGTCCCTGTAATATTTCCAACAAGCTTGATCACTTCTGTTTTATTTGTCATTATTATAAAAATTTTTTTGTCTTGGCTGAATTCAAAATTAAAACTTACCTCCTCTTCGGTTGCATGAAAATGCCACTTCCCCAAATATTCATCACTGCCACGGCGACCAAACGCGCATCCGGCAAATACCATCAACGCGATATAGATTGATATTCTCCCCACCCATCCGGCTATTGGCACCCCTTTCCTGCTCAATTCCCCTAAGACATCAAGTGGCAAAATATTTACAGAAGCGCATAATGATTTGTTCATATATTCACCTTTCTTTGTTAAGTTATTAACCTTCTCAAAATAATATGGACATAAAACTTAGGACATGTTACATTATGCGGCATGAAACAAGATGCCAGGAAGTTGAATTGTGAATCGCTTACTGACTTGCGCAAGCGAGCGGTTGCCAGTGTGCAAGATGGCAACAGCCCAGAAGATGTCGCTGACACGCTGGGCATTAGTAGAGCCGCCGTTTATGGCTGGCTGGCCATATATCGCGGGGGAGGCTGGAGCGCCCTGAATGCGCGCAAGCGTGGGGGCCGTCCTCGCTTGCTGACCGGAAAACAAATGCAATGGATATACAAAACCGTGACAGGAAAAAATCCTCTGCAAATGAATTTCGCTTTTGCCTTGTGGACGCTGGACATGGTGCGCCTGGTAATTCATAAGCATATTGGGGTTGCCTTGAGTCGTGCGTTGGTTGGCCGGTTGATGGAACAACTGGGTTTGAGCGCGCAACGTCCTCTTTGGCGAGCGTACCAGCAGAGCCCGTCCGCCGTCGCGCAGTGGCTGCGCGAGGAATATCCGCGTATCTGTAAAGAGGCTAAAGACTGCGGCGCCACTATCTTTTTCGGTGATGAGGCTGGCGTGCGTTCGGATGCGCATGCGGGAACGACCTGGGCGGCACGCGGCCGCACGCCAGTCGTTTCGACAACCGGCGCCCGTTTCGGGATGAATCTGATCTCCGCAATTAGTCGTACGGGACAAATGCATTTCAACGTGGTCAATGGACGGGTCAATGCCGAAGTCTTCATCGAATTTCTGAAACGTCTGCTGCATGGGCGGCGCCGACCGGTGTTTCTGATTGTCGACGGCCATCCTTTCCATAAGGCGGCCATGGTTAAACGGTATGTCGAAACGGTCAAAGAACGCTTGCGGCTGTTTCTGCTTCCGCCGTATTCGCCAGAGTTGAATCCGGACGAGTTTGTATGGAATGACCTGAAGACGCACTTGCTCGGACGCATGAAACTCACCTGCCCCCAACAAATGAAGCGGGCGGTGGTCGGGCGTCTGAAATGGATGAAAGTTCAACCCAAACATGTGGCTTCTTTCTTTCAAGCGCCTTATACAAAATACGCAGCATGAGTCCATATTATTATGAGAAGGTTAATAAATAACGTTTATTCAGCAAACGCCCTCAGCACGGCAAGCGTTCGTACACGCGTGTTTGCAAGGCGTTCCGGCCTATAGTCTTCTCTGTCTGGACTTTGTCCAATTAAGTTAAGCATCACATGTTGCTGCCACGTTAATTGCTCATGTGCATCCATGTCTTGAAGAGGATGAAGAGCGCGGCCGAGCGCCGCAAGGGCTGCATTTCGGTCCGTGCCCCTTAAATTATACGCATTGTCAAGCTCCTCACGAAAGTGAGTTGCGCGCGTAGCCCCAAAGTGCCAACTATTATCTGTACCTGGAGCTGTTGCGCCACTATCTATTCCATCATCGGCATTGCCAATAATATTCGCTTCAGCTTGAGAGAAACCCACTTCTAATGCCCATTGTATGGTCAGTGTCGCGTGGACATGAGATAGCCATACGCCAATGGGATCCACATTGACTACGACCGAATTATTCACATACAGCCAGTTATTGGCCCCATCCGGAAAGCCAGCCGGATCCTTAGCCGTCCATCGGCCCAGTTCCGGACGATAATTCCGAAACAGGAACGTGTAGGCTTTGAGGTCCGAATCGTAGGGCTTGCCGGTGAAGAACCCTTCAAAATCTGGTTCACGGTTCACCGTTCCGGGTTCACGGTTGGGAGTCTCCCCAAACGCGGTCATAGAGGTAGGAATAAACTCTTCGCCCTTGACCACGCCCAAGGTCGTTCCCAGAAAGTCGGAGATCACCACGGTCTGGCCTTCCTTGCCGGATGCCATCACCGGCACACCGCCGGAGATGTGCGGCTCAATCGTGAATTTCTCCTCCCCACGCGCTAGCAAGGCCAGGCCGTCCCACAAATAAGACGTGGTGGTGTTATGAGGTATGGGCGTAGGGGAGTCCGGAGTTTTGGCGGCAGGTAGACTGCTTTCCTTCCACGCTGTCTGACCGTCGGGCCAGTATTGATAATCCACGTGTTTTGACTCCCCCTCCTTCACCCGACTCACCTTCCCCAACAACCCATATTCGTATTGCGTCTTTTGACCACCCAGGATTTCTTCCTTGATCCGTCCGGCCGAGTCATAAGCGTAGCGCGCCTCCTGCTTGCCCGTTGCCGTCAGCAACCGGTTTGCCAGGTCATACGTCATGGCCGTCTTCTCGCCGCCAATCGCCTTTTCAATCATATTTCCTGCCGGGTCGTAGGCATAGTGTTCTTCCGGCAAGCTTACCGACTTCACGCCCGTCAATTGCCCAGCCTCGTCATATACATAATTTTGCGCCTTGCCGTCCCACGTCCGGCTCACCAACTGATCTGCATTATCCCACGTATATGCAACCTGCGTCAGTGTCTTCCCTGACGCCGATTTCACCGTCAGTTCCGTTATCCGTCCCAAGGTGTCATGCCGATACAACTCCCGTGTGCCGTCCGCCAACTGTTTTCCAAGCAGGTTCCCAAGTTTGTCATACGAGTACGTCGCCACGGTCTTGCCGTCCGTTCGGATTTCCGCCACGGCGCCGGCTTTATTGTACAGGTACTCCGTCCGGCCCTTGGTCATACCTTCGGACGTCATCCGTTGCCATTCCACGGCCGCTTTCCGGCCCGTGGGCGTATAACTGTAATGCAGAACATTGGTCTCGCCCGCCTGTAGCGTGTCGGATTCCGTTCCGCGGCGCCGGACCGTTTCGATCAGCCGCCCCAGCTTGTCATAGCGGTAATCGACAGAGGTCATTGGTGTGCTGATTGTGGCCGGACGCCCCGCGTTATCGTAGGTATATTTCACCACGTTCTTTGCACCGTAATCCACAGTTGCCGGCCGGCCATATTTGTCATAGGTATAACCAATCTTCTGGTCGCCCATGTTTTTACCGACCATCAGACCATGGGAATCGTATTGCCAGGTCAACTCATTCCCCAGCGCGTCAACCTGCTTTTCCGGCTGATCCAGCGCCGTGTAACCCAGAGTCGTCTTCCCGCGAACGCTTCCGTCATTCCCAGCCATCCAGAAACTCCGCAACCGATTCGCCTCGTCATATTCGCACCGCGTGGCCACCCCCAGCGGATTCACTGTGCTCGCCGGTCGGCCTTGACTGTCATATTCATACTTCGCTGTCCGGCCCAGCGCATCGGTGACGCTCGCCGGGCGTCCGGCTGCGTCATAAGCCCGTTTCATCAATGCCGTCGCCTGCTCGTTTCCTCCGGGCAGAAGTCGTTCCACGGCTGTTACCCGTCCAGCCTGATCCGTTTTATATTCTGTCTTCACACCGATAGGCGAGGTCATCCGTGCCAGCCGCCCCTGGGCATCATAATCAATTTTCCATAAATTGCCTTCCGCATCCGTGTAGGATAGCAACAATCCACGGCTATCGTAATCGAACTGATACCGGCGACCTTCCTGATCCACGGCCTCCGCCAAGTCGCCAGACTGATTGTAACGCCATTCCTGCCGCTGATTCAGAGCGTCCGTCAATACGATCAAGCGACCTTCTTTATTGTATTCCATCACGGCCACCGTTTCCGGCGCGCCCCCTTTATAGGTGCGAATGACTTTGCCGACTTTCCCTTGTGGATTCATTTCAAACTCGGTCACTGTGCCGATCAGATCGCGCGTCCGTAATAAATTACCTTTCTCGTCATACGCGTTTTTCACCACCACACGCCCCTCGGCATCCTCGACCTGACGCAGCTTGAAAGCATGGAGTGCCCCAAACTGACGATAATACTTAGCCACAGTTTTTCGCCCCAGTGGATCCGTGGATTTCATCACTCCGCGATAATGATCGAAATCGATTGACCATTTCCGCCCTAATTTGTCCTTGGCAGTTACCGAGTCAAAGGCCGGATAATTATACGTGTAATCCGCATCGGCCTGTAAGGAATAATCTTTCAAGGCCGGAACATCGCCCGCCTTCTTTTCCTTGCCTTCCTTGAACAGAAAAACTGTATGAAACTTCTCTTTACGCCCATCCGGACGGATCACTTGGGCCAAGCCGCCGATGGCGTCATACTCATACCGTTCCGGCGCACCTCCGCCGTGACTCCATGATACCAGTCGCTCAGGAGTGGAATGATCGAATCCAAACCGGCTTCCCACACCGGCCACGCTCACAGACTGCAATATAACCGGGAATTTTGGGTACGTCCATAACGAGCGATAGGCCCTGAACAACTGATTACCACCGGTTTACACCGGCGGCTACGTAGCCGCGCCTGTGAAGGCGTGGTTCTTCCCGGACCATGTTGCATCAACGGATTTTCAGCAGGAGGACGCCGATGAGCGCGAAAATGATGGAAATAATCCAAAACCGGACCGTCACCTGCGTTTCGCTCCAGGGGGCTTTCTTCAACTCGAAGTGATGATGGATCGGGGAGCACACAAAAATACGGCGGCGCTTCCATTTAAAGAACCCCACCTGCAAAATAACGCTTATGGCTTCCAGCACAAACACCCCGCCGACAACCACCAGCGTCAACTCCTGCTTGATCAGCACCGCAACGCAACCGATGGCGCCGCCCAGCGCCAGACTGCCGGTATCGCCCATGAATACCATGGCCGGATGGCAGTTAAACCAGAGGAAGCCGAGACAGGCGCCCAGCATGCAGCCGCAAAAGACAGCCAGTTCGCCCGCTTCCGGCACGTTCGGCACCTGCAGGTAGGCCGCCAGCACGGCATGTCCGGCCACATACGCCATGACCGTGTACGCCAGCGCCACGGAACCGGCACAGCCGATGGCCAGCCCATCGAGGCCGTCGGTCAGGTTGACGGCATTGCTGGCGCCGATCACCACCAGGGCCACAAACAGAAAAACGCATATCAGACACATTTCCGGAATCAGAGGCGCTTTGAAAAACGGAATCATCAACTGGCGCGCATGATCGCGAGTGGCAGGCAGAACCAGCACAACCCCTGTAAATAGCGCCACCCAAATTACCTGCAACAGCAACTTAGTCCGCGCGCGCAATCCTTTCGGATTTCGTTTAACGGTCTTGATATAGTCGTCGGCGAACCCGATGGCGCCCATCGCGCACAAGGTCAACAGGACCAGCCAGAGAATGGGACTGGTGAGAACGCCCCAGAGCAGGCAGGCGCCGACAATCGACAGGATAATGAGCAGACCGCCCATGGTGGGAGTGTTTTTTTTCTTGTCGCCGCGCAGAGTGTCGAGCGCCGGCAAGTCCTCCTTGTAGCGCGCCGCATCGCCGCCGCACAGGCGCGTCAACCGGCGGATGACCCAGGGGCCCAGCACCAGGCTGATCAGGAACGCCGTGCCGGCGCCGGCCACAATCCGGACGGTGATGTATTGGAACACGCGGAAATAGGAAATATCATTCGAGAGCAAATGGAGGTAATAAAGCATCGTAATTACTCAGAAGTCAGAATTCAGGAGTCAGAATTCAGAATGGCATGCGAATAGGCCTCCAGCAGCTTGCTGACCTCTTCAAGCAACTGGTTCAACTCGTCAACAGTGCAGTAATCGAGGTCCCTGGAAAGAATCAGATAGTATCGGGATTCCGCGATGGAACCTTGTGCGATGTTGAAAAAGCGGAGTTTGTCCGCTTTCCCACGTTTCCTGAATCCTTCCGCAATGTTCGCGGCAATGGAGACGGCAGCGCGCCGAAATTGAGACGACAGACCATAGATTTCAGATCGGGGGAATGTTTGAGATAAACGGTAGGCCGCAAGCACAAACTGATGGGCCTTTTGCCACACTACCAAGTCCTCAAATCTCGTCGCCGGTATTCTCATTCTGACTCCTGGATTCTGACTTCTGACTTCTGGCTGCCTGAACAGTTATTCCGCTTCAAAGCACCCGTTCCTTCCATAACGCCAGGACCTGTTCCAGACGCTGGCCGCGGGAGGCTTTCACCAGCACGGCGTCGCCGGGTTGCAGGCGTGAAACAAGGACTGCGGCCGCCGCGGCATGATCAACGCATGGAAACACGCGCGCCGCGCTCACGCCGGCGTTCACGGCTTCGCGGGCGATAACCGCCCCCAGCGGCCCGACCGTTATAATACCAGCCCACGGCCCCGGCGCAAGCGACTTCCCCAAGTCCCGGTGCCACTGCTCTTGCAAAGGCCCCAATTCCAGCATACCCGCCAATACCAGCCAGCGCCCGCCCGCAACCGGCAATTCCGCAAAAGTCCGCAAGGCGGCGGCCATGCTCACGGGGTTGGCGTTATAGGCATCGTTAATGACAGTCACGCCGGCCACGATCTGCCGCTCCCAGCGCAAGGGCGGGGAACGATAGCTTTCCAGCGCGGAGCGGATTTCCTCCCAGGCCAGGCCGTGCGCGCGGCCCACGGCCGCGGCATACAGGGTATTGGCCGCGTGGTGCGCGCCCGGGAGAGGCGCCTGCAGGCGGCAGACTTCGCCCGTCGCACATTCACGGATTTCAATTTGGCCGAGCGCGTCCGGCTGGGAACATCGATAATCCGCCGCGCCGACAACTCGGCCGGCGCCGCTCAATGCCAGGGTAATGACCCGGCCCGGGGCGGCGGCGCGCAATAGTTCGAAATAGGGCTCATCGCAACGCAGAACCGCCACGCCGCCGGCCGGCAGGCTTTTAAGCAAGGCGCTCTTTTCGGCGGCAATCGCCTCCACGGACTTGAAAAATTCCAAGTGCACCGGACCAATAGTCGTTATCAGGCCCCAATCGGGCTGAAGCACGCGACAGAGGGCGGCCAGTTCCCCCGGATGGTTCATACCGATCTCGAAGACGCCGAGGCTGGTTTCCGGTTCCATCGCCAGCAAACTCAACGGCAAGCCTATGTCATTGTTCCAATTGCCGAGCGTGCGGGCGACTTTCCGGCGCCGCGCCAGGACATCGGCCACCATTTCCTTGACCGTGGTCTTGCCGACACTGCCCGTGACGGCCACAATTGCGATCCGGATGCGGCGGCGATAATTGGCGGCCATATCGCGCAGAGCTTGCGCGGTATCCGGCACGCGCAGGAAAGGACGGCCCGCCTGCGGCGGAACGGGCGCATTTTCAGCGACCACGGCGCCGGCCGCGCCGCGCGCGAAGGCCTCGCCGATAAAGGCGTGCCCGTCGAATAACGGCCCGCGCAAAGCCACGAACAGGGCCCCGCGGCACAACTTGCGGCTATCGGTGGAGACTCCCGTAATGGCGCCGGGCCGGCCAGAGCACCACTTGCCTCCGGTCCATTGCGCCACTTCGCGGGCATCGAAATTAGGCATGACTGATTCCCAGGCATTCCCGCACGACCTGCCGGTCGTCGAAGGGGATAACGGTATTGGCGAACTCCTGATAGTTCTCATGGCCCTTGCCGGCGATCAGCACCACGTCGCCCTTCTCCGCCATGGAAAGCGCGCGGACGATGGCCTCGTGGCGGTCCTCGACAACCTCGACGTTGTCGCTTTGCTTGCATCCCGCGCGGATCTCGGCGATGATCTCGATCGGATCTTCCTTGCGGGGATTATCGGACGTCAGCAGGACATAATCGGCCAGACGCGTGGCCACGGCGCCCATGAGCGGACGCTTTTTACGGTCGCGGTTGCCGCCGCAGCCGAAGACCACCATGAGCTTGCCGGGCGTGATTGCGCGCAAGGTGGAGAGCACATTCTGCAAGGCGTCCTCCGTATGCGCATAATCCACGAACACTTGGAACCCGCCCTCGATGGAAATTTCCTCCAAGCGGCCGGGCACGGCCATCATTTGGGACACCACCCGGGCCGCATGCGCCAACGGCATCCCGACGCCCCCCGCCGTGGCCAAGGCCGCCAGGGCGTTACTGACATTGTATTGCCCCAGAAGTTTCAGCCTGACTTGGGCTTCGCCCCAGGGGCTCTGCACGTCAAAGACACTGCCGGCCGACGTGATCCGCAGATTGACTGCGCGCACGGCGGCTTCCTGGCCGGCGGCATAGGTAATCAATTCCGCCTCGATCGGCACGTTCCGGACCAATTCGCGGCCGCTGGGATCATCCAGATTGACAACCGCCACCGGTTTTTTGCGACAGCGGTTCAAACCCCGGAACAACAGCGTCTTGGCCTGAAAATAATTTTCCCTCGTCGCATGGTAGTCGAGATGGTCATGCGTCAGATTGGTAAATACGGCGACATCGAAATCGATGCCCCCCACACGCTTCTGGATCAGCGCATGCGACGACACCTCCATGATGGCGCTCCGGCAACCGACATGCACCATCTGGGCAAGCATATCCTGCAGGTCAACGGATTCCGGCGTTGTGCGGCTGGCCGGAATTATGCGGTCGCCGATTTCGTAGGACACCGTGCCGATCAGGCCCGGACGGCGGCCGGCATCGGCAAAAATATCCCGCAACATGAAAGCCGTTGTGGTTTTGCCGTTGGTGCCCGTTACGCCAACCACCTGCAGACTGGCCGAGGGGTCATTATAAAACGCGGCAGCCATTTCCGCCATGGCCTGACGCGGGTCGCCGACGCGGACGAAGATCGCGGGTCCGTGGCCGGCCGGGGCGGCCTGGTCCGAGACCACCGCCGCGGCGCCGCGCGTCAGCGCATCCCGGACAAACTGGTTGCCATCCTGGTTCTGGCCATGCAAGGCGAAGAAAACGAATCCCGGTTTGACCTTGCGGGAGTCATACGCCAGGCCCTTGATGTCAGGATCCCCCGACCCGCCAAGCGCCAGCGGTTTGATGACGGCGAGCAATGTGTTTAGTTTCATGATGCAACTTCCCGGTTCAAGTTAGGCCCCGCAGCGGGGCAACTTTTATTTTGCTGTAGCCCGCCTGCAACGCTGTAGCACTGCGGGCAGGCCGTCGGACGTTTAGGCCGACTCGTCTGGGCGAAGCGCTCCGGCGAAGCCTGGCGTTTTCGGTCAACCGCGCGAGCCTACCTGCCCGCATCGCTACGCGAAGCGTTACAGGCGGGTCGTCTCGCGGCTACAAACTTTGAAATTCCTATGCATCAAGTTAGGCCCCGCAGCGGGGCGGCTTTTTCATAACGCCCGGTGAGGGCACCGGGCCTACAGTATTGTAGGCCGGGTCCCCTGACCCGGCGGGTTTGGATTTCCTATACATCAAATTAGGCCCCGCAAAGCGGGGCGACTTTTTCATGTAGAGCCGACTTTACGTCGGCTATCTTCGGCATAGGATAGCCGGTATAAAACCGGCTCTACATCAGATTGAAATTCTTTAACATACACTTATCGCAGAGCGCGTAAAACCGCGCTCTGCATACTTTAATCCGCAAGGTAGGGCGGGACAGCCTTGTCCCGCCGTTCTTCCGTGACTGCGGCCGGACTGGCAGTCCGGCCTTACCTAAGAACAATTTCCCATTAGATCGCGCCCGGTCCTACCCGGCCGGCCACGGCGGCCTCGCCTCGGGGCGCAATATCCAGGTACCGCACGGATTGTTCGGCAATTTCCTTGAACACCGGACCGGCCACGTAACCGCCCGTGCGCACATCGCTGTTGGGTTCATCCAGGACCACAATGATCGCAAGCTGCGGATCCTCGGCCGGAATAAATCCCATGAAGGACGACATGTTCAGTTTATCGGAATATCCCCCCGCGACGGGCTTTTGGGCGGTGCCGGTTTTGCCGCCCACGTTATAGCCTTCGACCCGGGCGCGGGCGCCGGTCCCCCCCTCTTCGGTGACACGCACCAGCAGGCTTTTCATGAGCCGGGCCGTGTCCGGACGAATGGGCTGATTGACGATCACCGGCGCCTGCTGATAAAGCACGCTTCCATCCGCGTCCACAACCTGCTGCACAATGTACGGTTTCATACGCACCCCGTCGTTGGCAATGGCACAGAGCACCCCCAGCATCTGCAAGGCGGTGACAGCCACTTCATGGCCGATGGCAATCCGCGTCGGCGAAATGGAGGTCCATTTCGAGACCGGCCACAACAAACCGCCCTCCTCGCCCGGCAATTCGATGCCGGTGCATTCGCCAATGCCAAATTGCTTCAAATAGGCATATAGGCGCTCATTGCCCAGGAGCACGGCGATTTTGGCCGCGCCGATATTGCTGGATTTTTTGATGATATCGGCCACCGACAGATTGCCATAGGGATGAAAATCATGCAAGGGCCGCCGCTGATAAAACCAGGCGCCGTTTTCACAATCGAATATCTGGGCGGGCGCCACTATTTTTTCATTCAGGGCCGCCGCCACGACGGTTACCTTGAAGGTGGAGCCCGGCTCGTAATTATTGGCAATACAGCGATTGCGCATGCTGTCCGGCGCCGTCTCCCGAAAAGCGCGCGGATCGAAAACCGGCACATTGGCCATCGCCAGGATTTCACCCGTGCGCACATTCTCGACGATCGCCCAGGCGGCCTTGGCGCGCTGTTCGCGCACGGCGTTTTCCAGCGCGCGCTCGACGATGTATTGCACATACTGGTCGATCGTCAGCGTGACACTGGCGCCCGGGCGCGGCTTGATTTCCAACAGGCGGCGGTCATACAGTTCGCGGCGGTGACCGTCCCGCTCGCTGACCAGCAACCCCGGCACGCCCCGCAGATAACGGTCCCAGCGCTGCTCGATCCCGGCACAGCCGTTGCGTTCCGGACCGAGATTGACATACCCGAGCACATGACAGAGGCTGGCGCCGCGCGGATACAGCCGCGTCATGGCGTCCTTCAGGAACACGCCGGGCAGTTTCGCGCGCGCCAGGGCCTCGGCTTGATCGTCCTCGAGCATATGGCCGAACCCGGCCACATAGACAAACTGACGCTCCGGCCGGTTGATCCGGTCCATGAGCACGCGCGGCTCCACGTTCAGGATCCGGCCGATGGTTTCGGCCACGGTCTGGACATTGCTGTTGCCGGCGATTTCGGCGGGGCTGGCGCACAGTTCCTGCTTCACCAAATCCATGGCCAGCACGTTGCCATTACGATCCAGGATCTTGCCGCGGCCCACCGCCAGCCTTTCCTGGAACTGGCGCATGGCGGTGATCCGGGCTTCGCGATCCACGCCGGGCCCAAGGTGAAAATGCAAATAGACCAGGCGGGCATCGACGCCGACCAACGCCAGCATCATAAATACGGCCAAACCGACCAGGCGATTCTTGTATCTCCGTTCAATCATTAACGACGGACCTTGGGACCTGCGCAAGCTGGACCATCTGCCGGCTGTGGGGAAGCTCTTTTTCGGCGGTCAGTTCCGGCTCCGACAGCCGAACCAGCCGGCTTTCTTCCGGCCAAATCATGGCGATCCGGTTCTGGGCAAGCGCCTTTTCGATACTGGCCGGCGACTTCAGGGTTTCCCATTTCCACAATTCGTAATCGTAGCGCTTTTGAATTTCCGCGCGTTGGCGCTCCGAAAATTTAATCCGGTTACCCAGGGCCTGGCCGCGCGCATCCAGCCAGACGTACATGAGCATCAGGACCACGACGCCCATCAAAACCGCCGCCCAGGGCAGTGCGATTACAAAACCTTCGGTTTTTTTGCGCCGATTATGCTTGGCCATGAACGGAATCCATCCTTTCGATTACACGTAATTTTGCCGATCGCGATCGCGGGTTTCTTGAAATTTCTTCCACGGAAGCCGTTAACGGCTTCCGCGTGATCCACCGGACAAGCGGCTGCGTTCCTTCCCAGCGCTCGCCTCCGGCCGGCAACGACACCCACCGCCCAATGTGCGCCTTCCCTATCCGTTTGACACAGCCATCTTCCAGGCTGTGGTAACTCAGGACCGCCAGGCGCCCCCCTGGCTTAAGCAAACCAATGGCCGCCTCCAACCCCTCGGCCAGCGCGTCCAACTCGCGGTTAACGGCCATCCGCAAGGCTTGGAACGTGCGCGTGGCCGGATGAATCCGCCCGTGCCGCGCCCCCAGGACGCGAACCACCAGGTCCGCGAGGCGTCCGGTGGTTTGGATCGCGCCCTGCCGGCGTTCCCGCACAATCGCCCGCGCAATACGGCGCGCCGCCGGCTCATCGCCCAGGGAGCGCATGATCCCGGCCAAGGCCTCCTCGTCCAACGAATTCACCAAATGGGCGGCCGTCGTCGGCTGGCGCAGATCCATGCGCATGTCCAGCGGCCCGTCCTGCATGAAACTGAAACCACGCCCGGCCTGATCCACCTGCATCGACGACATCCCCAAATCGAGAAGCACCCCGTCCACCGCCTGGATACCATGCCGTTCCGCCAAAACTTTTAAATCGGCAAAGTTCCCCTGTTCGAAACGGCACTGGGCCGACCAAGCTTTCAAAACTTCCCGCGCCGTCGCGATGGCGCTCGCATCGCGATCCAACGCCAGCAAAAAACCGCGCGGGCTCAATTGTCCCAAAATCGCGCGCGCATGCCCTCCGCCCCCCACGGTGCCATCCACGTACATGCCATCCGGCCGAATCGCCAGCAAGTCCAGGATTTCCGGCGCCATGACCGGCGTATGCATGCAAGCCCTTTCTCAAGGCACCAACGGAATTAGATTCGGAAAATTTGCCGTTCTATCGAACGGCCGCCACACCGGACGCCGGATCTTGCCGTTCTATCGAACGGCCGCTACACCGGATGATGGTGTAGTGGCGGTTCGATAGAACCGCTATGGATTAAAACCTTATCTCGTCGGGTCGCCGGCCCAAGCGTCTTCACCGCGCCATGGCCATTTCCGGCATTGCGAACCGCATTTTGACTTTCATGACCTCCACGTCATAACAGGCGGAGCAAAAGCCGTGCGAATACACAACTTTCTGTTCGTTGTCCTGAAACGCGTATTGCCAGCCTTGGTCGGTCTTTTCGCGGCCGCAAACGCAACATTTCGTGACGAATTTGCCTCCGTTCATGGTAGGGCAACCTCCCTTAAAAGGCATGGTTCAACGGTTCACGGTTGAGAGGTTCACGGTTTGGTCTTTCCCGAAATCAGCCAACCCTGCAACCGTGAACCGGCGAACCGTGAATCATGCCCCTTTTCGAATGCGGCACAGCTACATGAGCAACGAAAACAATTTGCTCTTCGAAATCAGCGAAGCCATGCGGCTGGCCGTCGAAGACTCCGTTTCCAGGCGGGCGCGCGGCTCCGGACGAAGCCGGCGCGAATCGCCCAAGGGCAGGATTTGCATGGTGTCCCCGCACAACGCGGGGCAGGCGTTCACCACCAGGGCATGGTTGCCGAAGCGCAGCGAACGCGCCGCCAGGCCGGTGGCCGGCAACTGGAACCATTTTTCCTTGCGACTGCCCCGCAGGGACCCATTCACTTCCAGAAAACTCGTTATGCTCATGATCGTTCTCTCCGTTCGTTTATTAATTTTTTGCCTGGCGAAAAATTAATTTAAAAATCCAAATACCGCACAGCTTCGTCCATGGTTGCCGCGTCAACAGATTCGGCGGACTGCTTCCATAATTCCGGGTTCCATAATTCAAACCGGTCCCAGGCGCCCACGAGTTTCACCTGGTCTGCAATTTTTGCGCCGTCCAGCAATTCGTCCTTGATACGGATGCGCCCCTGGGAATCCCAGGCCACCAGGTCGGAACTGGAAGCCAAAATGCGCGCAAAGAGCCGCGCCTTTTTGTCGCCGATGCCGATCTTGCGGAATTTATCCAGGCGCTTCGCCATCTCACGGGCCGGATAGACGTACAGGCATTTTTCGTTGTTGAGTCCGGGCAAAACATAAAGGCTTTTCGGCGCACCCACTTCCGCGCGCCAGAGAGAGGGTATGGTAAGGCGTTTCTTGGGATCCAGCGCATGCAGGAAACTGCTGGCAAATCCCCCACTGCCCAGCACCGGTTCCGGTCGCTCTATGTCATGTTGCTCCACTTGATCCCCCTTGTTTGACACTATTTGACACTTTAACCCACCAATTGTCAACAATTATTTTTAATTTTTTTTGGGGTAAACTCGGGCCGAAGCATAGCCCAGAAGGGGTGCGCCAACAACCATCCGATGGCTTGTTGCTTCGGTTATCGTCAACAGACTGATAACCGCCTGTTAATAACATGTAAAAGACCGCAACGAGCCGGATTGACAACGGCAAGGAGGAATAATATGCTTGCGCCAACAACCATCGCACTGGAAATCGTTTTTCAGGGAAGCGTTTCCGAACGACAGAAGGGAGTGTTAATTGCCCAGCCTTTTTCAATTGCCGCGGCAGTTCTGGCGCATCAGTTGGCAACATGGTATTCACAAGGCCGTTCTGATGACGTTCCATAAATTTGCGCGTCAGTGCGGGTTCCCGAAAACCGGCCTCGGGCTCATGGAAAAATTCCCGCCGGCGAATTCATCCAACGCGGCGGCGTACTTGCCTTTGCTGAAGATCCGGCCGCTCGTTTCGATCGTCATGCCGGTTTATAATTCGGCCTGGCTGAAGGAAGCCGTGGCAAGCGTTTTGGCGCAGAGCTACGACCGCTTCGAACTGATCCTGGTGGATGACCGCTCCACCCAGCCGCACACGCTCGCCGCGCTTGCGGAGGCCGAAGGCGACCGGCGCGTGAAGCTGATCCGCAACGCGCGCAACCTGGGCATCAGCGGCGCCACCAACGCCGGGATCGAAGCTGTCCAGGGCGATTATGTAGCCTTCATGGACCACGACGACCTCTTGCATCCGGATGCGCTGGCCTGCTTCGCGCGCTCCGTGAACGACGGCCATGACGAGGACGTGTTTTTTACCGACGAGGTCATAATCAACAGTCAGAACACCATTATCGGGCAGATGCGCAAATGCCCGATCTCGCTCGACCTTCTGCTCTCGTGCAACGCCGTCCTGCATTTCGTCGTCATGAAGCGCGCGGCGCTCCGGCAGATCGGCCCGCTGAATCCGGACTACGATGGCGCGCAGGATCACGACCTCATGTTGCGGGCCCTGGAGCAGGGCCTCCGGTTTTATCACCTGCCGCTCCTGCTCTACGCCTGGCGCTCCCACCATGCCGCCACCTCCAACGACATCCGCTCGTTCGACCGGCATTCCACGCCGGAATGGCCCAAGTCCTACCTCAACGGGAAGAAAGCCATCCAAGCCTATCTCGACCGCCACGCGATCCGGGCCGCCATTACCGACGATGCGTTTTGCTGGTACCGGGTAAAATACGCCCTGCCGGATACGCGCGACGAAGTGGCGATCCTTATCCCATTCAAGGATCATGTGGATTACTTGCGGCGTCTGTTGGAAAGTTTAAAGAAAACGACCTTCACAAATACCGTCGTGTACCTGGTGGACAACCGCTCCGACCAGGCCGAAACCAAGGCTTACATAGCTTCCCTGCGCCCGAGTCCGACCGGCCGCCTGCGCCTCTTGACGTTCGACGAGCCGTTCAATTATGCCCGTTTGCACAACTGGGCCGTCGCTCAAATTCCCAACGAACTCCTGTTGTTCCTGAATAACGACGTGGAAATCCAACGGGGCGACTGGCTGGAAGCGATGCTGGAGCATATCTACCGCGAGCGGGTCGGCGCGGTGGGCTGTCGGCTCAAGTACCCGAACGGCGAACTGCAGCATGGCGGCATGGTGTTTCGGCCCGACGTGTATTATTGCGCCATGAATCTCCATCTGGACGAAAGCTATTACACGCGGGTCCAGCGCGATGTCAGCGGCGTGACGGCCGCCTGCATGCTGATCCGCAAATCGGTGTTTCAGGCCGTGGGCGGTTTCGATGAAATCCGGTTCCCGATCGCGTTCAACGACGCCGACCTTTGCCTTAAAATTATCCGCGCCGGCTACAAGATCATGTACACGCCCTTCGCCGAACTGATTCACCATCAGTCGGCCTCGCGTACGGAGCAGGAAGAGAGCTACGAAAAATGGGCGCTGTTCAGCCGCCACGCGGGCCCGTCGCCGATGATTGACCGGCATTACCGGCTGTCGTGAACACCAGGACGTATGGGTGTGCGGGCGTATGGGTGTATGGGCGCGTGGGAGTGCCAAAAACTCTTTACACCCATACGCCCAAACTCCCATACACCTATACGTATTTGAGCCGCCGCAGGATGCGTTCCAGGACGCGGCGGCGGCGGGTGCCAGGAGGAAAGCGCCGGTCCATCAGGCGTCCGGTCTTTTGAACAAACTGCCAGCCGACGCTGTTCTGCAGCATCTGCCGCATGGCCTCGATCTCGGCGTGATAGTCCCGCACAACCCGCCGCTGGTGTTCGATGGTCTCCATGAGCGACGGCACGGAATGGGCGTATTTCACATAACGGTCCTTGTAGCGATAACAGCGCTCGCGGCCGAAAACATGCGCCTGGAAAGCCTCGTCCATCGCCCGGTAGCGGCGCACGGTCTCTGGCGCCAGCGCCAGCCGTTCCAGCACGGCGGCCAGTGGCATCCAGGCCTCGATATCAAAGGCTTTATTCTTCTCGTAAAAGTAAAACAGACTCCGGAACAGGACGAACGAAACCGGCAGACATCCCTCAAACACCCATTCATGGTCAATGAGATAATAGCGGTCGCCATCCACGAGAATATTTTCGAACACGAGGTCCACCAGGGCCGGCGTTAAAAACGGTCCCAGGCCTTCAAGCTCCGCCGGCGAGGCCAGCCCGAACACCTGGCGCATGGACTCCGTAAACACCGGCGCCGGGAGCGTGGTGAACGCGCTGTTCAGCAACGCCCGGTAGTCGTCAACGATACGCAGGAACCGCGCCTGATCCCGATCCCGGAAGGCGCCGGCCAGCAGGGCATCCAGACTGCGGCCTTGCACGAAATCGAACCGCAGGGTTTGTTCGTCAACGACGGTAACTTCCGGCAACCGCAGGCGGTTGTCACGCAGGCTGTGACGAATCGACTCGGCCTGTTCATACAGGCATCGGAGATGCGGGACCGCGTCGGAAGCCAGCGCCTTTTTCAGGACAAATTTTTGGTCGCCGTCCCGCCAAATCGAGGTTTCGATCTGGAACGGCGCCAGGCGATGGCGGTTATATTTGGCATACAACAATTCCATGGCGCGCATTATAACACGATCGCAAATAATTGGTAGTCTTGATAAAGTGCGGATTTGTTATTGTACTCTTCTGCGATTCAGACAGTGGGGAGATAGCGAGGCCAGAGGCCGCAGGTAGGGCGACCGGCGGCGGGCCATAATGACGCCCGTGAGTATTTTGCTCGCGGGCGTTTTTTTGTGTTGCAATCTGTA
>Ga0172380_10003488_pt1 | contig 21519 bp, 28 predicted proteins | sample Leawe162metaG_FD_119747 | JGI IMG/M metagenome (GOLD analysis project Ga0172380, IMG submission 119747) | Leachate microbial communities from a municipal landfill in Southern Ontario, Canada - Leachate well 162 metaG | ecosystem: Engineered > Solid waste > Landfill > Unclassified | place...
AACATCCGTCATATTTAAATTTTTTTGGTAATGGTCAACAATCTAAAAGCTATATTCATGTTGATGATATTATTGATGCAATATTTATTTCAGCTTTTAAAAGTAAAAAAGCATATGATTATTATAATATATCTACAAAAGATTATTTAACTGTAGATGAGATTGCAGATATTACTATTAAAATTATGGAGTTAAAATGTGTCGAACGTCATTATTTGAGAAATATCGCAAGCGGATGGAAAGGAGATATTGGCGTAGTTAGATTTAATAATGATAAAATAAAGAAATGTGGATGGAAAAATAAATATACGTCATATCAAGCAATAGAATTGTCTATTGAAGAAATGTTAAAAAATAAAATATGGGAAAATTAAATATATGATTATTACAAAAGCACCACTAAGATTAACATTTGGTGGAGCACCAACAGATATTCCTTCATATAGTAATCAGTTTGGTGGATTTTGCATTTCTGCCGCAATAGATAAATATTGTTATATTACTTTAAATAAACCTTTTTATAAAAAAATATTTTTAAAATATTCAAAAATTGAAGAAATTAATAATATAAATGAAATAAATAATTTAATTTTTAAAGAATGTATAAAATATTCAATACCAAATTGCAATCAAATAGAAATTTCTAGTATTTCTGATATACCAAGTGATGGTTCTGGATTAGGAGGATCTAGTTCATTTTGTGTTTCATTGTTGAAAGCATTATATTCTTATAAAAAAGAATCAATATCTCAAGAAAAAATAGCCCAAATAGCATGTGATATAAGTATAAATAAATTGAAAAAGAATCAGGGGAAACAAGACGAATATGCGTCTGCATTGGGAGGAATTAATTATTTTGAATTTGATAAAAACGGAAATGTAAACCATAATCCATTAAATATTTTCCCAGAAACATTGGAAATTTTAGAAGATAATTTATTATTATTTTATAGCAATTTAAGTCATAATTCAGAAGATATATTGAAAGATCAAAAAGAAAAAACTATAAATAATGATATAGATATGATAAATAATCTTCATGAAGCAAAACAAATTGGTATAGATTCTAAAAAGGCTTTAGAAAAAGGAGACTTGAATGAATTTTCTTATCTTTTAAATTTTCAATGGTCTAATAAAAAAGAAAGAAGTAATAATACTACTAATGAATTTTTAGATAAAATACATTATGATTTAAACAAAATTGATAATGGTGGAAACAAAATAATTGGAAGTGGTGGGGGTGGTTTTATTATGGTTTATTCAGAAAATAAATATAATATTAGAAGATATATGAAAAATTTAGGATTAATAGAAATGAAATTTAATTTTGATTTTTCTGGAGTGCAAAGAATCATTTAAAAAAGGAGAAAATTGTGAAAAAATATTTATTAACATTTGGGGGAAAAGAATTTGGATGGTCTAGGCATAATAATATTGGGATATTTAGAGATTATTATGCCGAAGCAGAAAGATTAGTTGAGAGTGCTAAAAAATATGATGTAATTCCAATTCATTATGATTGTTCAATTATTTATGTTCCAGAATATTATCCAAAATACAAAGAAACATTAGATAAGACAGGTTGGGGATTTGCTTTTAAACCCATTGGATATTGGAAAACATTAAATGAGGTTATGGAAGATGGGGATATTGCTCTTTTTGTTGATAGCAATCATGTTGTAGCACAAGATCCATCAATATATTTCAAAATAGCAGAGCAAAATAGTATTTTTGCACAAGATCATATTTGGACATATTATCCTAATAAGGATTGGACGCATCGAGACACTTTTGTAAATATGAAGTGTGATGAAGAATTATATTGGAATGCTCCCCAGCTTCAATGTAACATTACTGGTATTAAAAAAGATGAAAAAGGAATGAAATTTGCTAAAGAATATCTTGATTGTTGTTTAGATTGGAGAATAACTTTTGGAGAAGGAAAAAATCAAGATTTCCCAAGCTATAAAGAAAATCGTCATAACCAATCTGTTTTTTCTATATTATGCGCAAAATATAATATTCCATATTTGAATAGAACAAATAATGCTTGGATGGAACATATTTTTCAAGAACTTGATTTTATTGAAGATAAAAATCCTCCAAAATTTGATGATAGAAAGAATATAGACATAAAGGATTTGAAATAATGCTTCCAATATTAATATTAAATGCTGGAGAAGGAACTCGTTTATATCCTTTAACTAAAAATATACCAAAATGTTTGATTGAATTTAATAAAAAACCTTTTATATATTATCAAATAAAATTATTAGAAAGTCAAGGATTTACTGATATAATATTAAGTCTCGGATATCGACAAGAGCAAATAGAGGAATATATAAAAAAGGAATTTCTAAAATCAAATATTAAAATTATATATAATAATTTTCTTCCAAATACTGGCGGAGGTACAAAAAGAGCAAGTGCATTAGTAAAAAATAATTTCTTTGTTATTTATGGAGATTCTTTTTTGCCCCATTTAAATTATAATAATATTGAAAAAGATTTTTATAATAGTAAAAAATATGGATTATTAACAATATATAAAAATGAAAATAAATTTGACAATAGTAATATTTTATATTCAGAAAGTAATAAAAAAATAACTGATTATAAAAAAGAATCTAAAAATAAGGAATTTAAATATATAGATTATGGAGTAAGTGTTTTTAGTCAAGACGCTTTTGAATATGTAAAAAATTTAGATTATTTTGAATTAGGATTTTTACATAAAAAATTAATTCAAGATGATCAACTTCATCCTTATATAGTAAAAGAAAGGTTTTATGAAATAGGCTCTCTTAATGGTATAAAAGATTTTACAAATTATTTAAAGGAGAATTGATGTTTTCTCAAAAATACTTAGATTTATTAGTCGAATTAATTTATAAACTTGATAAAAATGATGAAGACAAATTGGAAGAAATGGCATTTTTATTAAGTGAAATAAAAAATAAAAATGGCAGAATATTTTTCTTAGGGAATGGCGGAAGTAATTCGTCTGCTTCACATGCCGTGAATGATTTTAGAAAAATTGTGAATATTGAATGCTATAATATTACTGATAATATTTCTGAAATGAGTGCAAGAATTAATGATGATGGATTTGATAGCATATTTATTGAATGGTTAAAAACAAGTAAATTAAGTAATAATGATGCAATTTTTGTATTGTCAGTTGGCGGTGGAAATAAAGATTTATGTATAAGTAAAAATATTATTTATGCAATTGATTATGCTAATCTAATTGGAGCCAAAGTTTTCGGAATTGTTGGAAGAGATGGAGGATATACTTTATCTCATGGCGATTGTGTTTTGTTGATTCCTACAGTAGATAAAAATTTAATTACCCCATTTGTAGAATCTTTTCATTCTATTATTTTACATTTTTTAGTATCTCATCCATTACTAAAATCAAATCAAACAAAATGGGAATCTTTATATAATAATCCTGTTTTTAAATAAAATTGGAGACAATAAATGGCAATTAAAATATATGCAGATGGCGCAGATATTAAAAATATTATAGAATTAAATAAAAATCCACTTATAGAAGGGTTCACATCAAATCCAACATTAATGAAAAAATCTGGAATTACAAATTATGAAAAATTCGCCAAAGAAGTTCTTAAATATGTAAAGGAAAAGCCATTTTCGTTTGAAGTATTTTCTGACAATTGGAACGAAATGTATAGAGAAGCAAAAATAATTTCTTCTTGGGGAGATAATGTTTTTGTAAAAATTCCAATAACAAATACACAAGGAGTATCTTCTGAAAAATTAATTGAAGAATTATCGCAACAAAATGTGAAAATTAATGTCACTGCTATTACAACTATTCCCCAAGTGGTCGTTGCAAGTTGTGCATTAAAAAATTATACTAATTCTATTATATCTGTTTTTGCAGGAAGAATAGCAGACACGATGGTATCGCCAATTCCAACAATGTATCTTGCAAAAAATATTATCAAACAATATTCAAATCAAAAATTATTGTGGGCATCTTCTCGTGAAGTATTAAATTTAAAAGAAGCAGAAGATTGTGGATGCGACATTATTACAATGACAAATGATTTAATTAAAAAATTATCATTAAGAAATAAAAATCTGGATGAATTTTCGCTTGAAACTGTAAAGCTTTTTTATAATGATGCGAAAGAATCAGGTTTCAAATTATAAATATAAGGATAAATAATAAATAAAATGAATTATAATATTCCAGCAAATAATCAAGTAAAAAACTTAAATAAAATTTATTTAAAATATTTTGGATACAAAAAAGATGGAGAATTTGTTGATGTGGGAGCATATGATGGAATCTCTTATAGCAATACATGGGGATTAGCGTGCGCGGGATGGAAAGGAATATGCTATGAGCCAGTACCTAGTTTTTACGCTCAATGTTATAATAATCATTTTGATCATGATGTTATTACAATTCAAACATGCATCGGAAACAAAGAAGGATATATTGACCTATTTGTTGCAGGAGTATTATCTACAACTAATGATGATTATCTTAATAGCGAATATTGGTACAACGACTACAAATATGCTCAAAAAATAATGTCAAAAATTACTACATTGGATAAATCATTAAAAGAGCATAATGTCAATCCTATGTTTGATGTATTAAGTTTAGATGTAGAGGGTGGGGAGACAGACGTTTTGAAAGGATTTGATATTGGATATTGGAAACCAAAAATGGCGATTGTAGAAGTGCAAGAACATCATCCGGCAAAAGAACTTACTTTGCAAGCACCTTTTATCAATGATTATTTTGCTAACGCAAGATATGAAAAAATTTATTCAGATGAAATAAATAATATTTATGTTAAAAAGGATTAATATATAGATGTTAGAATATGGGATATCAGTTATCGTTCCTACTCATAATCAAGGATTTATGATTGGAGATGTATTAAGATCAATCATAAATAATTGTTCAGAATTAGTAAGAGAATTAATCGTTATTCTAGATGGTTGTGTTGATAATAGTAGGGAAGAGGTTATAAAAGCGACCATGGAGTTCAATGGTTATTTTCAAATGTATTCTCTTAATAATGTAAATGAAGTTTTGGCTTCTAATGATGGAGCTAGACGGGCAAGATCAAAATATATAATGTTTGTACAAGATGATATGATTATTCAAGAAAAAGATTTTGACAAGAGACTATTGAAGCCTTTTGAAATTATTCCTAATCTCTTAGCAGTAAGTGGAAGAGATAGTGCTGATGCCAGAATTACCAATGATACTATTGATTATTATAATCTAGAAGGGAAAGACAAAAATAGTCCTAAAAATATTTTTTATGTAAGAGATGTTATTAATCGTGGGCCATTGTTGTTAGATCATGAAAAATTCAAAGAATTAGAGTATTTTGACGAAGAATTTGCTCCTATTGATTCGGACGATGCAGATTTATCTTTTAGGGCTTATCAAAAAGGATATTTAGTAGGAAGCTATTGGATCGATTATAAATCTGATTTATTGTGGGGGAAAACAAGAAATAATTATGAAAGCAATAAGATATGGGAGAAATCTATGATAAAAAATCATAAGTTGCTTATAAAAAGACACAAAGACTTTTTAAATGGTGAAAAACATTCTTTTCAACTTATAATTGAGTAAATAATATGAAACTAGAAGAAATATTTGAATTATCCTATTGTATAAATTTAAAGAAAAGAACTGATCGTTGGAATCAATGTCAAGAAGAATTTAAAAAAATAAACTTTTATCCCGAAAGATTTAATGCTATTGAAAATGAAAATCCGGCGTTAGGATGTTATCTATCACATCTTGAAATACTAAAACGGGCAAGGGATGCAAACAAAAGTGTTTTGATTTTCGAGGACGATGTAGAGGTTATCCATTTTGAAGACAAAATTATTGAAAAAGCATTAGATGAATTATATAATATGGATTATGCCATGTTTTATTTAGGTGCTAATTTAATGAATCCGTGTTATCAAGTCACACAACACTTAGCAAGGTTGACTTGGGCACAAAGCGCACATTCTTATGCAATAAATAAAAAATATCTTTCCCAAATTGTAGATCTTGTTGAAAATAATCTTACATTTATTGACGTGATATATGCACAAGGAGTATGCCCAAATTTACCATGTTATATAACTGTTCCAATGATAACAATTCAAAGAACTGGTTTCTCGAATATTGAAAATAAAGAAATGAATTATGACATACCTATACAAAGATACAATCAGCATTTAGTAAGGATGAAAATGAAATGAAGGCAAAAGATTTTATTATAATTATATTCAGTAAAAATAGAGCGATGCAATTAGACTTAACTCTAAAAACATTAAAATTAAATTGCAAAGACGCAAAAAACATCAATGTATTATATAGTTGTGACAGTATTCGTCATCAATTATCATATAATACTTTAGAATTAGAATATCCAGATGTTATTTTTCATAATGAACAATCATTTAAAAATGATGTATTGTCTTTATTGGAAAATACAAAAAATGTAATGTTTGTATGTGATGATTGTATTTTTACCAATAATTTTTCATTAAAAGAAATTGATTCTCTTTTAGACGAACAAACCAAAGCAATTGGATTTAGTTTAAGATTAGGCACAAATACACAATATTGTTATCCTTTGGATATGCATCAAGAATGTCCTGCTTGTATTAAAGTAAGAGATAATGTTTTAATGTTTGGATGGAATTCTGCGGAGTATGATTATGGCTATCCATTGGAATTAAGTTCAAGTATATATCGCACATTAGATATTATTCCTTTATTACAAAATTTATCATATAATAACCCCAATCAAATGGAATCAGTTTTATCACAAAACGCATTTTATTTTTACCCAACCAGACCGGTGATTATGTGCTATGAAACCAGTGTTGCCTTTTGCAACCCTATTAATAAAATACAAGATTTTAATAATAATAGACACGGAACCAATATTGAATATTCATCCGATTCACTCTTGACAAAATGGGAGAAATGTGGTAGAATTGATATAAGTAAATTTAATGGCTTTGTTTCTAATAGTTGTCATCAGGAGGTGAATATTAATATAATTTATAGTGATGGTTATGTTATGGTGGGTAAAGATGGGTAGAGATAATAAAAGCAGGTATGTTCATAATTCCAATCCATTAATTTCCATATTAATTCCATGCTATAATAGAAAGGAGTGGATTCCACTAACAATTGAATCTCTATTAAATCAAACATATCAAAATTTTGAGGCCATATTTGTACAAGATGGAGGGGAGGACATTGATGATGTTTTGAATAGATATCCAGACAAAAGATTCAAGCTCATCAAACATGTCGAAAATAAAGGGCTTCCTGCCGCTAGAAACACCGCCTTAAGAAATTGTAACGGCCAATACATATCACTTTTAGATTCAGACGATATCTATATGCCTTTAGCATTGGAATTTAGACTATCAATGCTAAAGAAATATGAAGTAGAATGTGTGTACACTAGAGCTTTGCAAAATATTTTTGAAGCAAAATTTAATGATCATGGACAAAAATATTATCAACTCGTACACCAACAGTTATATTGGAATCAAGAATTTGATAGGGATAGGCTTTTGGCTGTCAATCTTTGTCCTTGCAACTGCACATTGATTTCTCGTAAGGCATGGGAAGAATCAAATTATTGGTTCGATGAAGAATTAAAAAGCGGAGAAGATTTTGATTTTTGGATAGCAATCTCAAGAAAGTTTGAATTCAAAAGTTTAAAATTATTAGATTGCGAAGACTCTTATCGAAATGAACCTGGGGGACAAATGACAGGAAACCGCAATTTTGCATCAGATCTTCCTAGAATTTTTAAACGATGGAGGAATACGGCGATCAATTTACCGCTAGTTACAGAAATGCAAAACGGAATTTTGAAACAGTCTGGTATTGATCCTGCATCACATGGTTTATAAAATCACATAAAATCACATAAAAGCAAATCAAATAATATAATATAAAGGAGAGATTATTATGAAAATAGTTTATATGTGGGGAATAATGAAAGATATTGTTGGAAAAGAAGTAACAAAAGATTTTCTTGTAGAAAGAATGAATCATTGGGGAAATTCACAATGGCTTATAGATATGGTTTTGAAATCTATTGAAAACAAAACTTTTAAAAATTATTCTAATCCACTAGATCTTTTTATGGTATTAGACAATTAATTTAATTTTATAAAATCACATAAAAGATAAGTTTTATTAGGTTTTTGGAGGATAATGAATAAAATAATTGGCATAATGGCAAAAACAAAAGAAAGAGGAATACAATTTTTAGATGATCTTATTGGGGAAATGAAATTTAAAGATGTAAAAAATTATGTAAGGAATATTAATAAATGTGAAGTAGAATTATCAAATGGGACAACATATAAAGTCGTTCCAGGTAATGTTTCATCAAGAGGATATAAATTTACAGATTTATATTTAGACAAAGATTTGGATCAAGAATTTATAAATTGCATTGCCTTACCTTCTTTAATTACGTGGGGAGATAATGAACCAACAATTACTTATTTTTAGAAAATGATTAATATAATATGCTTATGCTATTTGGGAAAATACAAACATTACCAGGATAAATATCTGGATGGAATATAAAAATAAATAAAGGAGAAAATAATAAAATGACAGAAAGAATGAGATTCACAATTGATGAAATGATTGAGGAATTAAAATTAATTAAAGAAGAAGTTGGCGGGAAAGTTAGAGTTGTTATGCCACAAATTGGCGACAAAGAAGAGATTGATGATTGTCTGTTAGAATGGGATGCAAACATTACAAACATAACTGCTGAAATAAATAATAATAAAGAAATGGTTGTTAAGATTTTCTAATTTATCCAAATCTATAATATAAAAATATATTGATTATAATGATAGACCCAATGAAATGGGTATTTTATTATAATAATTATACAAGGAGATAAAAGTTTGCAAATTTTATATGTTTTCGCCGATATGGCAAGCGAACTCAATTGTTCTAATTGGAATTGTTTTTATCCGACTGACGCAATAAATAAAACAGAAAATCATAAAGCAAATTATATACACATAAGTGATTTTATACAAAATTCTCCAGAAACTCAAAAATTATGTTCAAAAGCAGATATTATTATAGTAGAAAGAAACTTATTTCAAGACACTCTAACTATGATGATGTTTTGGAAAGTTCGCGGTTCGGCAATTGCAGTTATATTCGATGACGGTTATCATTGCATAGAAAGAACTAATCCGGCCCATGCTTTTTGGGCACTTGGAGAAGTGTCATCTCCCGATGAAAAAGGAATAATTCACAGAGAGTATATAAAACCACCCCCAATTCAACAGTTAGCTTGGGGGATTGAAATGAGTAAGGGGTTACAAACTGTTTCTCAAGAAATATGTAATTATTGGTCAAACATTAACGACACTTATCTTATTCATAATCATCTTGTAATGGATAAATATAAAGATATAGAGCCATTGTATCCACATTCCAGCAAAGATATTATCATTGGATGGACGGGATCACAGTCACATAGATATTCATTTAAAGCCAGTGGTATTCTTAGAGCATATCGAAAAATATTAAATAAATATCCAAATGTTAAAATATTAATTGGTGGCGACAGAACAACATTTGATGAACTAGACGTACCGAATGATAAGAAATTATTTTGTGGATATGTGTTAGCTGAACAATATTCAGCTCTAGTTAAAAGTTTTGATTTATACACAATACCTCTTGCTGGTGAATATGATCTTTGTAGGTCTCAAATTAAACCTTTAGAATGTATGGCTTTAAAAGTTCCATGGATTGCAACAAATTTTCCTAATTATAATCATCTTTTACCTTATGGACATTTTACAGAAAACGGAAAAGACAATTGGGAAATTGCAATTTCAAACGCAATTGATAATTTACAACAACGTAGAGAATTCGCTGAAGAAGTTTCATATCCATTTGCGCTAACACAAGATATAGATCTACATGTTCAAGAGCGTATTGATTTATACCAAAAATTAATTGATAAACCATATAAATATTAGGAAGTATAAATGATAAAATGGATAATTAATAAAATTATAATAACAACCATAAAACATCGTCAACAACCAGCAATTGAATATTTAATAAAAAATAAAATTTTTAATAAAAATATACTTTACTATAAAAACAATAATTTTCAAGAGGAGGTGTGGCTTGATGAAAATTTCAAGCCACATTTTCTTAGTACCCAATACAAAGGTATTCATGCTGGATTTTCTGCGCCACAAGCATTTGTGGTAAACGATCAAATAATTAAAGATGTTGAATCTCAATTGCAAGAAACGCAAAATAATATTATTCATCAAAAAAATATATTAGAAAAATTATTCAATATAAGTATAAAAATTGAAAGGACGAAGAAATGATATTTGCAGTCGATTGCGATGACGTCTTAATTGACTTAATGTCAGAATGGATTTATCGTCATAATAAAGATTTTGATTCTAATCTTAAAAAAGAAGATATAACGGATTGGGATATCAGTAAATTTTCACATCCTTCTTGTGGAAAAAATATTTATAAATATATTGAAGATCCCTCAATATATGATTATTGCAAACCTATTGAAAATTCTCTAAAAGGAATTGAACATCTAAGAACTCTTGGGCGAGTTATTTTTGTAACTTCATGGAATGTTGGCATTGCTGGAAGAAAATATACTTGGTTAAAGGATCATGGATATATTGATTCTATTAATGATTATTTCGAAGCTCATGATAAAAATATGATTAAATTTAATTGTTTGATAGATGATGGGCCACATAACTTTCCAAATTTATATTCAGGATTTTTATTTACACAGCCATGGAATAAAAATTTCAATCATTATAGACGTATCAATAATTGGGAGGAATTTATAAATATGAAGGTGATTTTATGATTGTTATTGTGGGGCCATCATGCGCGGGCAAAACGTGTATAGAACGTAAACTAACAGAACATGGATTAAAAAGAATTATTAGTTATACTTCTCGTGTAATCAGAAAAAATGAAACTAATCATATTGATTATCATTTTATAACCAAAGAAGAATTTGAACAAAAATTATTAGAAGGATTCTTTGCGGAACATTCTGTTTATAATTCATGGAATTATGGTATTGCATATGAAGATTGTTGTGATGATGCAATTTGCGTTGTTGAAACCAGTGGATTGAATCAGTTAAAGGCAAACAAAAATCTTAATATTAAATCATTTTGTATCAATGTAGACGAAAGAACCAGGGTAATTCGTATGATGAAACGTGGAGATAATATTATGGAATCATTTAGACGCATCATATCCGATCAAGGAATGTTTAGTGGGATTGAATATGAAGTTGATTATGTCATTGATAATCCAGATGGAGAATTGGATTTGGCGGTAGGAAAAATCGTAAATATTTTAAATTTATAGAAGGAGGTAGCATTGCTGAAAATTATAGGTACAAAAAATTGTTCAAGATGTGTTACGGTAAAAAATATTCTTACTACTAAAAAAATAGAGTTTGAATATTTTTTGCTAGATGAGTTGGAGGCAATAGATCAAGAAAAATATACAAAATTAGCTGAGGAAAATAATCAACTTCAATTTCCGCTAATCGTCAAAGATGAAAAATTAATTGATATCAAGGAAATTTTATAATGTATTTTAAAACAAACTACGCACAAGAATTTGATGATTTATATATGCATTTAAAAGCTAAATATCCTGATAAATTATTTGATCTTGATGGTATTGGAAAACAAATGGATATGTCTGAATTTAGTAAAAATTTCTTTTCCTCTAAAGTTGCATCAGATGCTTCAGTAGATGCTAATGCTAATGTGGACGACACTAGTGTTATTACTTATACCGTTGAACTTCCAAAACCATTCTTTAAATTAAATAGTTATTATATTCTTTGGAAAGAATTAAGGCGTTTATATTCATTAGAAATTGCCAATAAAATTGTTGAAATGCAATTGACTGGGGATATTTATATCCATGATTTCCATGGCTTTGCTGCCGGACAGCCATATTGCTTTAATTATTCAACTTATGATATTTTAACCAAAGGACTTCCTATGGTTAAAAAAGTCAAGTCAATTCCTCCGAAACATTTACACGCATTTAAATCGCAACTGGAACAATTTGTAATTATTGCTTCTAATTCAACATTAGGGGCAACTGGATTGGCAGATTTACTTGTAATTTTATCATATTTCACAAAAAATATTTTAGAAACAAAATCGGACGCTCATTACAATTTTAAAACACAAGAAGATTGTTGGACTTATATTAAGGAAATGCTTACTAGTTTTATTTATAGTGTAAACTTTTCGTTAAGGGCTAATCAATCCCCATTTACAAACGTAAGTGTTTATGACAAATATTTCTTGACAAAGTTATGCGAAGATTATATTTTCCCTGATGGATCTTCACCAGATATTGAAATTGTCAAAAAAATTCAAGGAATATATTTAGATATTGTCAACACAGAAATGGAAAGAACTCCATTAACATATCCCGTTACTACCGCATGTTTTAGTGTTGATGAAAATAAAAACATCCAAGATGAAGAATTTTTAGATTTTATTGCAGAAAAAAATAAAAAATATGGCTTCATTAATATCTATTGTGGAAGCACATCTACCTTATCTTCTTGTTGTAGATTAAGGTCTGAAAGCGATTCTGAGTATTTCAATAGTTTTGGTGCAGGATCTAGCAAGATAGGAAGTCTTGGAGTTTGCTCAATTAATCTTCCTAGACTGGCAATTAAATCAAAAGAAAACAAGTCTGTATTTATGGAAAATCTATTAGAGATAGTTTCTGTATGCTCAAAAGTAAATAATTCAAAACGTAAAGTAATTGAGAAAAGAATTAAAAATGGCAATGAACCACTTTATACATATGAGTTTATGGATTTAGCAAGACAATATTCTACTGTTGGATTAAATGGAATTAATGAATGCATAGAATTAATGAATGAAAATATTCTAGAAGAAAACGGACAAAATTTTCTAATAGAAATTTTAGATTCTATTAATTCTGAAAATAAAAAATATGAAAAACAGTATAACTCCCCACACAACGTAGAACAAGTTCCTGGCGAAAATATGAGTATTAAATTGGCTGAAAAAGATAAGTTGCTTGGATATCAAGAAAAATATAATATTTATAGCAATCAATTTATTCCTCTAACCACAAATGCAGATTTACTAGATAGAATTTATCTTCAAGGAATGTTTGATAAACATTTTACTGGTGGAGCAATTTGTCACATTAATGTGGAGTCAAGGATTAAAGATAAAGAAAAAATTAAAAACCTAATTAGAGAGACTGCTAAATGTGGTGTAATCTATTCGGCAATCAATTACAATCTTCAAGAATGTGAAGAAGGGCATATGACAGTGGGCAGAAAAAATATTTGTTCTATTTGTGGAAAGCCTATTATAAATAATTATTCTCGTGTTGTTGGCTTTGTCACAAATACAAAAAACTGGCATAAAGTTCGCAGAGAAGAAGATTACCCCAATAGACAATGGTATGGTGAAATTTGAAAATAGCATCAACACAATATAACATAAACAATAATTCTTTTGAAATCTATTTGTCCGGTTGCAACGGAAATCCTAAATGCACAGGATGCCACAATCGAGAATTATGGGAGTTTGATGTCGGGCAAGAATATACTCCAAAATTCTTTGGGCAATTACAAAAGAAAATCTATAAATTTGAAGCCCTAATTGATAATATTATGATTCTAGGTGGTGAACCATTAGATCAAAATATTGAAGATTTTTATTTTTTCATTCAAGATATGAAATCATTCAATAAAAAATTATGGTTATTCACTAGATATGAAATTAATGAAATTGAACCAAGAATTTCAAAGCAATTTGATTTTGTAAAAACGGGCAAGTATGATTGTTCATTATCAGTAGAAGACAATATACAATATAATATAGCACTATCTACATCAAATCAAAAAATATTAAAAAAAGGAATAGATTATTAATGAAAACACGAGGTTTTGAAAGAGTTTCAAAAGAACAATGGCATAAGGATTCTGGATATATTTTGCACGATAATTGTACATCATTTGAAGAATTAATCAAACTACCAAAAAGAGCAACATCTTTCTCTGCCGGATATGATATATTTAGCCCATACTCATTCACATTAAATCCAAGAGAAGATATTAAAATTCCATTAGGCATTAAATCATACATGCTTGAAGATGAATTTCTAATGATTGTTCCTAGAAGCGGAATGGGATTTAAATATTTTATTCGATTAGCTAATACTGTAGGCATTGTAGATTCAGACTATTATAATAATTCAGGCAACGAAGGGCATATGTTTGCTAAAATAAGAAACGAAGGAGATATCCCTATTTATATTAAAGATGGAGAGGCAATTGCTCAAGCAATTTTTCAAAAATATCTTTTAGCAGATGACGACAATTCGGACACTCAAAGAAATGGTGGATTTGGATCAACAGGAATTTCATAACCATAAAAATGGTAAAAAAAGAGACTACGTATATAAAATACGTAGTCTCTTTTAATTTAAACATCATCAGTTTTCTTAATTTTACTTTTTTTATTATAATTTTTTATTGGTAGAGTTTCAATATCAATAGGAATTATTTTAGCATCTTTCATTTGTTGAATTAACGCAGAATTATACAATTTATTATTTTCCAACTCACATGTTAATTCTTCAATAATTTCTTTTTGCTCAGCAATAACTACATCTTGTTCTTCTACTTTTCTTTTTAAATTGAAATAATTATCTTCCAATCTATCCAATCTTTCTTGAGTTCCCATCTGCCTTTCTACTGCACGAGTAGCGATCTCATCATAAGCCTTAGCAATTTCCAATTCTTTTTTTTCATTATCCAGGTCAGCGCTTTTCAATTCGCGCTTAAGCATTTTCCCCTTTTTAATAAAATCAATTAAGGCAGTGCAACCCGCTACTACACCCCCACCTAATAAAAATAGTATAATGTTTACTATAGATTCGTTCAAATTATATTTCCTCCATGAAATAAAAGTATAAGTCCTGCCTTAATATTTTTAAAATTAAGAAATTTCTCTTTTAATTTCCCAATTATTTCTTTCCTCTAATGCTTTACGAATACCTGCTAATTCAACAATAGCAGCATTTATTGCTTCTAACATATTAGATGTAACTGGTGGCGTAATAGGATCTTCTTCCTCTGGGTCTTCAACAATAGGATCTTCCACTACAACAGTCGATGCAACAAACCCTAAATCTTCATATAATTGTGTTTTATTTTGACGATAAAGAACATCATATCCATTTGTCATAACTTTATATAACCAAAAATACCAGGGACATTTACTACTATCATTATATGGTAAAGTTGGATCAGAAGTAGGATAAACTCCATTAAATGATGTTGCCTTATACGTAGTTGAAATATTTGCATTGGCGAGAATAAACATATTAATAGTTTCTCTATCTATTTCTGTATATGCTAATGGAACTTTATATCCCATATACAAATATGTTCCTCTAACTAAACTTTTTGGATATTTTAAATTAGCCCATACTCTATCCAATAAATGTTGCCCTGTCTGAGTCAACCAATTTACAGCTAATAAATTCCCATTATCTTCTATATGCATTGAACAATCAATCATCACACCATGGATTGCTCTTGCTCCAACAGCGGCAATAATATTTTGTAAATCTTCATTGGCACTATCAAGCCATTTAGATTTATCTAATCCTGCTTGAATAAATTGTAAAGGATTATTTTCATAAAATAAAATACATGGAATATTAGCGTCATATGCCTTTTGAACATTATTATGAAATTGACTTCCATATTTTGCAATTAAAAAATCATATCCAACAAGAGAATCAACCAATTTATCTCCATTAACCCAAAACCCTCTTGCTTTCCCAGTATAATCTGTCATTTAATTCTCCTTAACTTTTAAGTAATCATATCCATTTCTAGATTTACAAATCCATTGATTTTCACCAATCTTCCCCCAACATTCTGCCCCACCAATATCTTGGAATGAAACTTCTTTATCTTTATCAATAGTTCCAATAATATTATATCCAATATCAGCACCGCTTCTAATGTTCATTTCTGATTTTGTAATAAATTTTATAATATTAGTATTGGTATTTTCATCAACCTCAACGGGATCAACTATAGGTTCTTCAACAACAATATTCCTATATTTATCTAAAAATTCTTTTTTAAATAAATTCATATCCAATCCGCTTGAAGTCCCACCCATTTCTTTACCATCAAATTCATCTTCATCCTTATAATAAGGATAATCTGCCGTTGCAGAATATTGCCAGCCTTGAAAATCAGTCCACGGATATAAATTACTAACTGTTTTGGTTGGGAAATATCTACTATATGCCGCCCACCATAATGAATATGCCGACATCCAACTAGTTTTTTGTTTAAATGCAGATGCTCCAAGTGCGACCATAATTCTATCCAAATACCATTTGGCTGTATAAATCATACTATCATTACCAGATTTTCCAAGAAACGTTTGTAATCTCCAAAGATAATCTGTATAATTTGTAATACTTGGTTCTTCAAAATCTACTATTTTTGGCAAAGTAAACGGATGATCTTTGATCCAATTATTATAAAAATTATATGCAACGATTGGATCAACACTGGCTTGAAGCCAATGATATCCAGATGTTAATAAATTAAACTCTTGTGCAATTCCATACCAAAACTCAGCAAGGTCATCATAATATTTTAATCCGGTAGTTGCATTAGCATCAGACAATTTAAATATTAATCCAACTATTCTTTTTTCTTCAATATATTTAGCGAATTTTTCTTTATTAAATTGGTCTCTTTGAGTAGACCAATGAGATACATCAATAATATATTCTAAATCTCCCCCTTCTTTTATACGATTTAGATCCCAACCATATATTGTTTTATTCCATAAATTTAGTAGTGTATTTATATTCATTTATTTTCCTTATGACAATACAACCGTACCAGTTCCAGCGGTGAATGTGTATATTTTATATATATTATCTTCGTGATTATAGCCAGTTAATCCTGCACTTGCAGTTAAAACAAAAAATCTTGGAAACTTTAAAATAACTATACCAGAAGCTCCACGTCCTCCAATACCAATTGGGTTTCCGCCTCCACCTCCACCACCACCAGTATTTGCAATAGCATCATTTCCAGATGTAGCCAGACCCCCATCACCTCCACCGCCTAATCCCCCAATGCCAATTGGATTACCTTCATACTCTGATCCCCCACCTCCACCACCAGCATAATAAACATCTAATCCACTTATATTTGACAAATAACCATTTCCACCATCTCCACATTTTGACGCAGAAGCATTATATCCAACATGTGAGGCACCACCACCTCCGCCTGCCTTTCCAGCAGATGGAGTATAATAGGCTGTTCCACCATCGTATCCTTGCCCAGAAGTACCAGTTCCAACAGTTGTAGTGGATTCTACACCAGCGCCACCTCCACTACCACCATTCCCCACAGCGAAATCATGACCTCTTCCTCTACCTCCACCAATAGCTGTTAAACTTAAAAAAACAGAATTATTGCCATTAGAATCATAATTACTTTGTCCACCGACAGTAAGAGTTATGCTTGTATTTAAAAAATTTTCACTAGTTCCATGTAAAACACCTCCCCCACCACCGCCTCCGCCATAATATTGGCTACCTCCACTTCCACCGCCAGCAACAATAAGATATTCCAATAAATTTCCTGTAGATATTCTATTATATGATTCTACCAATCTTTGATTTCTTTTTCTAAATGTTGAGTATATCCCACTAAATAAACTTAAATCAAAAAAATTTTTATTTTGTGCTTGAGCCAACATTTTTAAACCACCATTGTTCCAGAAATATCACATGTAACTTTTGAGGCAGTTGTCGTATATCCCTGTAATTTATTTGAACCATCTAAAATAAGACCATCATTCGACCATGATATTATTAATGTTTCATTTGAAGCTAGAGATGTATTTAATATTTTGAATCCAGTTGTTCCATTATTTTTTAATAAATTTACTGATTCTGTCGTAGTATTAGTATTGTGTAGAGTTATATTATGAACTAAATAAGTTTCTCCGGCACCAGGATCACAAATATCAACAGCAGAAGCAGATGCTAATTGCAATAATGCTAAAGTTTTATGTGTAAAAGTACTCATATATTATTCTCCTAAATTAATTAATATTAATATAATATTAATCTATATAATTATAAATTATTTATATTAAGTATTATTTTTGCATTTATTTATAAATTATGTTTATGATATATATGTACCACTTGATACAAATTTTATTACCGTGCAATCTCCATCTGTTGTAACTATAGGGCTTCCAGTAACTATACCAGTGTATGAATTAGTTAATAATCTTAAAATAACCACACCAGACCCACCATCTCCACCATTAACTCCAGATTTTCCCCCACCTCCACCACCACCAGTATTTGCATCTCCATTGCTTCCTATTCCATTACCACCACCACCTAATCCACCAACACCAAATCCAGTATCAGATTCATGTCTTGTTCCACAGCCACCACCAGCATAATAAATAATTGATCCAGTAATTGATGATTGAAGGCCATTTCCTCCGTTTCCAGCTAAAGCAGAGCTAGTCGGAGTACCACCAGAAAGTCCTGCTCCTCCACCACCAGCAGAAGGAAATGGTGCTCCTAAGTTAGATGAATTTCCACCAGAGTATCCTTGCCCAGCCACAGAAGAGCCTCCAGTAGTTGCAACAGAACTAGTCGCACCACCACCACCTCCACATCCTCCATATGCCGCATCTGTAGCAGTATCAACTTTGCCCCCATGCCCTCCCCCAATTGCAGTTATAGTTGTTAATCCGGTACCAGAAATAGATGAATTTGATCCATTAGATGCTCCAGAACTGGTCGTAGCAGACCCACTTCCTCCAGCACCAACTGTTATTGTATGAGTAATAGATCTTGAAGATAAAAAATTTCCTGTTAAAAAACCCCCACCCCCACCACCTCCAGAAGATGCTCCTCCACCACCAGCAACCACTAAATAATTTATATTTACTTTTGAATTTTCTGACTCTACCGAAGAATAATATTTTTTTAATCGAAAATCTTCTCTGTTAAACGATGTAAATATGCCAGAAAAAAAGAATGGATTTTTTTTTATATCACATAACATTTAATTCACCATTATGTATACAAATATATTCATATATACTCCTAAGATAATGCAAAGATTAATCCAGCATCAGCAGATCCACCACCGCCACTAGGAACAACACTACCAGCAGTAACTCTACCATAACTATCAACTTCAATTTGATTATAACTGCCGGATATCACACCAGAAGTCAATAATGAAATCTGAGAACCAGCAACAGATAATGGTGAAGCCACATTTATATCTATTCTTACATTAGAGGCACTTGCATTATTGATAAAACTATTTCCGCTCCCACTAATAAAATTAGTAGATGACGCAGAAATCCCATTAATCAATGAACCTCCACTTCCCATAGAAATTAAATAATTTGCAGTTAAGGCAGATGTGTCTAAACCAAGAGAACAACCTGTAGTTCTTAACGTATTATCAATTTTAATTGAACCACCTAGAATTTTAGATGCAGATGTTTGTACCCCACTATCCACTACTAATCCGCATCCACTTGTCATTAACAAATTATTCAATGTAGCATTTGAACTTATTTGATCTATTGATGTTCCAGAAATCCAAATCCATTGAGAACCATTATATCTGAAAGAATATTCTTTATTTTTTTTCAATTCATTATTTGTAAAATTAATTAAGTTTCCACTTTCATCAACTTTGACTAAAGATTTTGTTCCTAATGCATTAATATTGAGTGTTACAGTACCACTTGTAGTTGTATCAAATCTTAATGTAATTATCATATTAGTTGAATAAGCCGAAATTGAAGCATTTGTTGCTTCATAATAATTAGCAGATACATATACGGCCGATGCAGAATAAACAGGCTTATTTGTTGATAAAGTAATTAATGACCCATTAACTTGTCCAGCCCAAGTATCAATTTTATTCATATTTGAGGTAGCGCCAGTTCCAGCAATGGCCGCCCTAAAATCGGAGAATAGGGCGCTACCATCAGTAGTTGCATTATATGTTGCCAAGCCCAAATTTGTTGTAGTTAAGGGCATATTTTATTTTCTCCTTAATTGAAATAAATAACATAACACATATAATTGTTTTTATTTTAATATAAAATGATTATGTAATTGCGTTATAAATTGCAGTTGCGATAACATTATATCCGTCTGTAGAAAGATGTAGATGATCATACCAATCGTATGCTGGCAATAACGTATCTGGCACGCTTGGATCTTCAAGTAAAGAATAAGCATCTATAATATAATCAACATTAATGGCGCTTGAAGATATCCATGAATTGATAGAATCAACAACAGTTTGTTTTGCAGAACTCCAATTCGGAGATCCTTTTGATGGAGATAATTTAATCGCAACTACTGTAAAATCAGCGTTGTGAGCCGAAGTATACATAGATTGTAAATTAGCCTGAGTTGTAGATCCAGAAATTGCACCACTAAGTGCATCATTTATACCCGCCCAAATTATTACCATATGACTATCTTGTTGAATAACGTCACTATCAAACCGCTCTACCATTGAATTAGTGTTATCTCCACTTATTCCTTTGTTGTAAGTTATATAATCTTTACCTAATAAATTTTCTAATTTTGCTTCATATACTCCAAATTGAGTTAGGCTATCTCCAAAAGAAATTATAATATTAGATGGTAAAGGCTCACATTTATTTCTTGTATCAATCCAACCCAACGCCGCACCATTTACTACTGTATTTACGCCAGATCTTTGTAGTCTGATACGCACTTGTCCAGAAGTATTTGTTACACAATTTACTTGTGTACCCATAGTTAAATTAGTAGTATCTCCATTTATACTCAACGAACATCTTCCGCCGCCACCAGATGGGGCAAGATCTTCTAATGATAAATCCGACACATATACGGCCTCAGGCGTTGTTGTAGCAGTAGCACCATATCCAACTAAATCAATTATCGCTTCAACTTTAATGCCAATTGGAACCGCCAAATCTTGTGTTAAAAAAACAGTTCCAGGATTATTTAACGCAATATCTCCGCTAGAAGTTTTCCACGGATTATTCCACATAAATTTATCATTATTTTGCGTAAACGGTTTTATTGACCCACTTACTCTCATAATAGATCCAATACGTCTTTTGTAATTATAATTTGTTGGCATAGATGGTGCAGTAGAAGATTTTGAAAACAAAACATCTACCGCTTCAGTATCTCCGCGTTTAATAACAAAAACATGATATGTAGCATCTATTAAAGATCCACTATCTAATCCGCCTTGGTTTGTTCCAACAGACCATAATGCATCAAGTCTTTTTACAATT
>Ga0172380_10003489_pt1 | contig 21517 bp, 18 predicted proteins | sample Leawe162metaG_FD_119747 | JGI IMG/M metagenome (GOLD analysis project Ga0172380, IMG submission 119747) | Leachate microbial communities from a municipal landfill in Southern Ontario, Canada - Leachate well 162 metaG | ecosystem: Engineered > Solid waste > Landfill > Unclassified | place...
GTAGCTCCAGTAGCTGCACCTGTAGCACCAGTTGTGATACCTCCAACCCCACAGATGCCAGCACGACCCTCCTTTGGTGGAGCCCAGGACAGACAGTATGCAAATAGACCTGTAAGTAACTACGTGCCAAGACCTAATTTTAATTCTACTTCCGTCAACAATAGCGCTGACATAGAGCCAATTTCTGGGTATCTGGATGATTCGAGTGATGGCCACGCTGTCGTGCGACCACAATTTCACCCAACCGAGCGTGATGCCTATATGTCTTCGATGGTAGTGAGGCGACTAGGACTACGTCCAGGTGATTATGTCGAGGGGACGGCTCGTAAACCCAAGGATAATGAGCGTTACTGGGCTTTGGTCACAGTGACTAAAGTAAATGGTAAATCGCCAACCGATCTACACAAACGCACCAAATTTCACAATTTGACGCCAATTTATCCGATCCAAAAAATAGTCCTCGAAATGGGGGCACAGCCTCTGTCCAACCGCGTGATCGATCTGGTCGCTCCAATTGGTCGTGGCCAACGTGGCATGATCGTAGCCCCACCTAAAGCTGGTAAAACAACCATCATGAAAGATATGGTGACGGGAATAGCCAAAAACTATCCTGAGATCCATTTGATGACCGTGCTGATCGGCGAACGCCCAGAAGAGGTAACGGATATCCGCCGACACCTAGAAAAAGTCACCGAAAACTCGGTGATGAAAGGTGAGTGTGCAGCATCTAATTTTGACGAGCCAGCCGAAGACCAAACCCGTGTGGCGGAGATTGCGCTAGAACGCGCCAAGCGACTAGTGGAAGAGGGGATGGATGTCGTGATCCTACTCGACTCGGTCACTCGTTTAGCTCGTGCGTATAACCTGGCTATTCCTACCTCAGGACGCACCTTGTCTGGTGGTTTTGATCCAGCCGCACTTTACCCACCAAAGAGATTTTTTGGCGCTGCGCGCAAGATGGAAGGGGGAGGATCTCTGACTATCATTGGTACTGCGCTAGTTGATACTGGTAGTCGCATGGATGAACTGATTTATGAAGAGTTCAAGGGTACAGGCAATATGGAACTGGTGCTCGACCGCCGCCTATCTGAACGCCGCATCTTCCCCGCAATTGACGTCTATAAATCGGGTACTCGTCGTGAGGACTTGTTGTTTAGTGGGAGTGAGTACCAGAACATCGTAATGATGCGCCGGATGCTAGACATGCTAAATGATGATGAGCGCACCAGCGTACTCGTGGAGCGACTGAACAAGTCCAAATCTAACAAGGAATTCCTGGCGATGCTCAAGGAGGGGTAAAATCCTCCTTTGCATAAATGCCCTGCCTGCCGGCAGGCAGGTTCGGCAGGTAAACATTCCTGGCGATGCTTAAGGAAGGGTACATATTTTTGATTTAGTTAAAATTTAAATCCCCCTAAAGAGGGGGGTTTAAAGTAATTGACTAACAAAAATTATTATTTCAATACAGTGCTAGTGGATTCTACTGGTGTTTGTGCTGCTGCATAAACATGATCTAGCAAGAGTGTAGCTGGAATGTCGCTAGTACTTAATCCTGCTTTTATCGCGGTCAATACTAATGAGTCGCCGTTCTCGTGTGCGTCAACGCTTGCTTGGCGAACTTTCCTCGCTATGTCTTCTGGTGTGACGGTCATATTTATCCTTTGTGCGTTTATACACACTTTATATGTAATATGGTAAATATTCTAATACTAAATAGGTATGAGTCAAGAGGGTAGGAAAAATGACTAATGAGAGGGAAATTTATGAGTTTAGATATTGATAATTTTACTCAAACAGTGAGGCGAGCCAGGTGAAGAAACGAGCGATGGGATTGGTGGATTTGGTAGGGGCAGGGGTAGCAGAAGGTTCGATGGGGAGGGCGATCTTTTGGGTAGTTGTAGAAGGATCGACATAGGACGGATTGGTAGGGGCTCTAGAGGAGTCTGGTGTGGGCTCTACGGTTGGTTTGGGGGTTGGTTTGATAGTTGGCGAGGCAGGTTTGGGGGTAGGAGTAGGGGTGGTGGTGGCAGTGCATTTAAACTCTAGACGAGAGGTTTCGTTGCTATCGACACCATCTTTGGAGGCATGTGTCCACCAACTGTAAGTGGTACCCGGATTGATGGTCGCGATATATTCACCTTTGCCAATATTGTCGAAAGAGAGGACTTTGCCGGCTTTGTCGTCGACTCTGACTTTGTATGATTGGGATCCATCCACGGTGTCCCACATGAGGCGGACTGACTTGCCATCGGGATTACAGGTGGAGCGTGGATTGGCGGGAGTGGGAGGTTTTGCTGGCGCAATACATGATAGTGAAAAATTATCGATGGTGACTTTGCCCTGGTCACCGCCAAAGATAATTTCTGCTTGGCCAGAAAAACCAGGAATTGTAAAGGCTCTTTTTTCTTCGCCTGATTTTAATTTGTAAATGACAGGAAATTCGGAACCTTTTCTGGATAAACTGAGCTCAGCGAGATTGGCGGAATCCAGGCTAGTTTTAATGTCTGACCCGACATCTTTTACTCCATTTGTGGAGGTCCAGCCAAAAATTTCGTTTTTGTCATTGACGTAAACAAAGACTTGTTTTCGTGGAATAGTGTTGTTGTTTGCAACGATGGTAACATTGGTATTTTTGCCAGTTGTAAGAGGTGTCATACTGATAATATTAATATTGGCTTTGAAGTCACCCTGATATTCCTTTGTTGTACGGATGCGTGGCCAATTGGATTCGTTGTCGGTGTCGGTGAAAACTACTTGATTGTTTGCAAGCTCTACAGAGTCTGGGGAGGTGGCGGTCATTTTTAACTGAGTGCTCAAACTGGAAGAATTGAAGTCGGTAGTAAAACCGTCTTGGCAAGTGAGGTTGGAGCAAATAAACTGGACTCCGGCTGAATCGCTTGTGACATTGCCTGGACCTTCGGCATTTAACCAGAAGCTATAGTTGGTATTGGGGAGGATATCTCTTTCGAGGTAATTGGAAGTCTGACTGGCTCCGTTTAAATCGGTGGCGTCGGAATTCCAGAGTTTACCCGTGTCGTTGTTGGAGAGGTTATCGAGTCTTGGGAGATAGCCGATGGTCGAGGTGTTGTCCCAAGTTATTTTGACTTTTTTGGCATTGTCTAGGCACTGATAATTAATGCCAGTTGGTTTGGCGATTGGAGTACCTGTGACAGTGTAGGTAAATGATTTGTCTTTGGCTTGGCAGGCAGTAACCCCTTTGGCGACACACTCGGGAGTGTTGCCGAGTTGACAGTAGGCAGTGTAGGTACCTGGAATACGTGGAGCATTGGCTTCGAAATTGAGGGTTTTTTTGTCTGCGTTGTTGCTCAGCCATTTGCTGTTTTCAATATTTTTGGGCGTAGAAACTGCTCCATAATTGCAGTTTAAATCTGGCAAGTTGAAGGCACAACTATAGGTAAATTTTTCTCCTGGACTGAGAGTGGCTTTAGGAAAGTTGGGTCCAGAGACATAATTGGTACAAGTAGGGGCAACGGAAACTTCGTTGATGTTGAGGGGAACGGGTCGGGGACGATTGAGATAAAGGGCAATGCCGAGAGTAGCTAAAACTGAGCCGCTCAAGATAGGAATTACTAAGTTGGGAGATTTGGTTTTGCGAGGGGATTTTTTAACTACTTTTTTAGTCATAGTATGAGTGTGTGGGAACCAGGTCAGTTTGTCAATTGGCAGTTATTTTGGTAGGATAACAACCGCATGACAGACCTGACCGGACTAGCAGAATTTAAAGAGTTTAATTGGCAGCTTTTACGCTATACAACTAAGCATGCATATAGAGCCTTTTTCCGATTTGAGGCGGGCAAGGATATTGTGGCGGGGGCGTTGTATCACAAGCGGGGCAAATATGCCCGACCTTTCCTACATTCGGCGATGATGGCGATAATATTTTTTGCCATTACCCTTGGGCCAAAATTTGTCCGACAGAGTTTTGCGGGAGAGTTGTCGCAGACTGAAAATGTGACTGGAGACGTGCTTGGGATCTCGCTGGATTCGACCGGTATTGTGACGCTAGAGTCGAATAAGCCATGGAATCAGGTCTCGGAATATACGATAAAGGAAGGGGATACGTTGTCGTCGATTGCAGCCAAGTTTGATGTCTCGATTGATTCGGTGAAATGGGCGAATCCAAATATAAATTGGCAAAAAATAAAACCTGGCGTAGTAGTAGAAGTGCCACCGGTGACGGGGGTGGTGTACAAGGTGAAACCAGGGGAGACAGTGTATTCGATCGCTAAGAAACTAGAAACGGATCCACAAGGTATTGTCGATTTTCCGATGAATACTTTTTCAGATGACGAAACTTTTGCCCTGGTGGCAGGCCAGACATTGATTGTCCCTGATGGAATAATGCCAAACGAATCGGCGCCAACGGCACCGAGTATTGCTAAACTGCTGACTCCAGATGCTGGGTCAGTGTCGGCGACGGGCAAGTTTGTGTGGCCAGGATTTGGACGAATTACTCAACCGTTCCGTTACTACCATCCGGGACTAGACATCGCGAATCACGATGGGGGAGCGATACTGGCGGCTGATGCGGGCACGGTGGTGGTGTCTGGCTGGACCAATACTGGCTATGGCAATCATATAATTATTGACCATGGGAACGGGTTTAAAACTTTGTACGGACATTTGTCGAGTATTGCAGTGACGGTAGGGACCAGAGTCAATCGCGGGGCAGTAATAGGACAGATGGGGAGTACAGGTAGAAGTACGGGAACACATCTACACTTTGAGATCCGAACTGCTAGTGGAAATGTGGATCCGATGGGGTATTTGAAGTAGGTAGTTGTTGTCAAATTTGTCGCGCACATCTCAAACGCAAAAGCGGTCTATCTCCGCTTGGTAGCGGAGCGACCTAGACCTCGGCCTGCACGGCCTGCGGTGTTTTTGCAACTTGATCTGCGCACGACATATTTGAGTATGTTTTTATGATAATATATCCGAGCATGAAAGAGTTTAAGGTGGCACTGTTTATTGGTAGATTTCAGCCATTTCACAATGGTCATCTTTTTAGTTTGAAGAAATGTTTGGAGCTGGCTGACGAGGTGATTGTGGGGGTAGGGAGCAGTCAGGAATCTGGGACAGAAAATAATCCGTGGAATTTTGAGACTAGGAAAATGATGGTGGAGACCCTTTCGGGAGTCTCCCGAAAGGTTAAAATTGTGGCGATACCGGATAATCCAAGTGATCAAATTTGGCTCCAGGAGGTGAAGAGGTTGGCGGGTAAGTTTGATGTTGTGGTGTCGAATAATGACTGGGTTTTGTCGATTATGAAAAGTGCAGGATACACAGTGTTTGAGACTGGATTGTACAACCGAGATGAACTAGAGGGAGTTAAAATACGTGCAATGATGAGGGCGGGAGAAGAGGGCTGGAAACTACGCGTACCGGAAGAGGTGGCGGGGCAAATCGACGTGAGTGCGGTCAATAAATTTAACTCCCTCTGATTGTAGTTTGCCGTATTGCTCAAAAGAGCCGCCAAAGGCATAGCTTTCGGATAATTTGCCATCTTTGGTCACTACTCGGTGACAAGGGGTAAGGTCACCATCGGGGTTGGCGTGGAGGGCGTGGCCGACACGACGCGCATCGCGGGTACCAAGGGCTCTGGCAATCTCGCCGTAGGTAGTAACTTTGCCTTTTGGAATTTGGCGAACCAACTCGTAGACTTGGGAGAAAAATGTCATTTCTTTTTAGCAAATCCCTCGATGGCGCGGAGGATTTCGACAGGGACAGCAAAGACCACTGTGTTTGATTGGTCGCTACTGATGTCGTTGATACTATTGAGGGTGCGGAGGTGGAGGGCACCAGGACTGGTGGCAAGCATTTTGGCAGCTTTGGCAAGATTGTTACTAGCCATGAGCTCGCCCTCGGAGTTGATAATGGTGGCACGTTTCTCGCGCTCGGCCTCGGCTTGTTTGGCCATGGTGCGCACCATCGATTCGGGGAGTTCGATATCTTTGAGTTCGACACTTTGAATGTCGATACCCCAAGTGGAGGCATGTTTTTCGACTAGACCGAGGATTTCTTTGGCAATCTTTTCTCGATTGGAAAGTAATTCGTCGAGGGTAGCTTCGGAGGCTACGCGACGCATGGTCGTTTGGGCTAGTTGGGAGACGGCATAGGTAACATCTTCGACTTCGTTAAGAGTTTTGGCAGGATCGCTGACTTTGTAGTAGATAACAGCATTCATTTTGCAGGTGACATTGTCTTTGGTGATTGTGTCTTGCTTTGGGACGTCGGCGGCTTTGATACGAATATCGACTTTCATAAATGACTGGAAAATGGGGAGGATAAGGCGCCAGCCGGGCCCTAAAATATAGCTAAATCTACCCATGGTGTAGACGACGCCGCGCTCGTACTCGTTGACTTGCTTGAGGGAGATGAGAATGATTCCGAAGATAATGGGGATAAGATACGGCATAATTTTAGCTCCATGCAAAATAATTTAAATCGAGTATAGCAGAATTTAAAAAGATTTTTTTCGAGAATTGCGTTGTGCTGTAGTTCTTTTGTAGTGCTCGCTCCAGTTTGCACCTTTGGGAGGCAAAAGATGGTCTAGCTTTTCTTCGAGTCCGTCAAAAAAGGAGACAACTTTTTCTTTTTGTAACATGTGAGAAATAATGGTGCGGTAGCCGTTGCCAATTTTGAGCGAGGCATTGACCTTGTTGACGGTAGCTTGAGAAACTTTGAGAGTATCTGCAACATCGCGTTGCGCGCGTCCTTTTAGGAGCATGTAGGCGATGGCTAGGCGTTTGCCGAGCATGACTTGTTCGACAGGAGAGAGGAGATCATAGAGAAAATCGGTTGATTTTTGGGCGGAAGAGAGAGAGGTAAAGGACTCGACGAAAATGTCGAAAATTTGAGACTCAATTTTTGGACTGAGATATCTTCGGGATACTTGCGACATAATGGCTCCTTTTATCACGATATAATGATTTAAATCATTATATCATTTAGCGATGAGAAGTTGTCAAGGTATAATGGGGATATGAGCGTGAAAGTAGTAAGTATAAATATTGAGGCAGATAAACATTTGGGGAGGGTAGGGAAGTTTTTAGCGAAAGAACTGGCTGATTTGGTTTGTTTGATGGAAGTCAGGCAAAAAGATGTTTTGGAGATAGCAGGGGATCATTATCCGTTTGTGGTCTTTGCGCCAAGTGATATTTTGGTTAGTGGAGAGATAACTGGGGTAGCTATACTGTCTAAATATCCAATTTTTGAAACGGAAAAATATCATTGTGGGGAAAATATATCGAGGTATACCAAGTTGTCGCGGGAAATGGGGACGCATGCACCAACGCTGCTGATGGTAAAGATAATGAAAGACGAGATGGAGTATCAAATGGGAGCAATCCATTTTAGTTGGACGCCTGATGGTCACGAAAATCAAAGACAAATAGATCATCTAAATAAATTACTAAAATACCTAGAGAAGAAGGATGAATTTGTCTTGTGTGGCGATTTTAATATTCCGCGTGGATACCCACTTTATTATCTAATGAAAGAACACTACCTGGACAATATCCCATCAGAGATAGCTACGACCATAGATCCAAAATTGCACCGAGCAAATTGGGAAATTGGGGGCAAACTAAAACTAGTAGTTGACTATGTTTGGAGCACGAAAAGCTACGAAGTGAAAAAAGTAAAGATTGAATCTGGAGTGAGTGATCATTGTGGAGTAGTGTGTGAGGTGGAGAGGTTGATATAATGATTTAAATCATTATATCGCTAAGAATAGGGGAATATTGGAGAATAGAGTATAATGACCAGATATGAAAGATCTTGCAAGAATTTATATTAAGGCGGGCGACGGGGGAGATGGCAGCGTCCACTTTTTGCACGGCAAGTACCAGCCAAAGGGTGGACCTGATGGCGGCGACGGTGGTGCAGGAGGCGATATTATCCTGGTAGCTGATGAAAACATGCCAAACTTGGTCGAGTTTAATTTTAAAAAGAAATTTATTGTAAAGGATGCGGATCATGGCTGGGGCAAAAATATGCACGGCAAGGACACGGACGATATGGAAGTCCATGTGCCTGTAGGAACGATGGTGTATGAGCTGACACAAGAATACGCAGAAGCTAATTTGCGTGACCGGGAAACGCTAGAAAAAGTGATGAAAGAGCGTCGGCTCATGGTCGACATGACCAAGCATGACCAGAGATTTGAAGCTGCCTGGGGTGGAAGGGGTGGAAGGGGAAACTTTCAGTTCCGCTCGGCTACCAACCAAACTCCACGTGAGTTTGAGGAGGGTAAGCCAGGAGATGAGAAATGGCTGTTGCTAGAAATGAAAGTAGTGGCAGATGTAGGGATCGTAGGACTGCCAAATGTGGGCAAATCATCAATACTTAAAGCTTTGACCAATGCTCATCCAAAAATTGCTGGATATCCGTTTACAACTCTCGAGCCAAATCTAGGGGTGCTCAGCTTAAATAGAGGAGATCTCGTCAAAAACATCGTGATAGTTGACGTTCCTGGAGTAGTTGAAGATGCGTGGGAAGGGAAAGGGATAGGGCCATGGTTCCTGCGTCACCTAGAGAGGACGAATACGCTGATACATGTGCTGGCACCAGATATTAACGAACTAACGAGCCAACAAACTAGTAAACTATTGTCAGAGCAGTTAGTGCATGATTATGAAATTGTTAGGAAAGAGCTGGAGAAGTATGGGCATGGCCTGACGGAGAAAAAAGAAATCGTGGTGGTGAATAAAATGGAGTTGGTAAACGAAGAAATGAGGAAAGAAATTGAGGTAGAAATAGATAAATTGATACACAAAACGATAGTTTGGGTCAGTGCTGGAATGGGGGAAGTAGGCGAGTTGGTGAAGAAGTTAGGGTAAGGGCATCTTTAGTACTAGTTTTTTGTTTATTTGCGGGTCCCGTCCCGCATGACGGATTACTCTTTTGTGCGTGCGAAAAGAGTAATACAGAAAAGCACGCCTCGTAGGGTCGCTAAAATCACCTGACTCATAATTATTGCCTCAAGCATTTCTGGACTGCACATGTTCGTCCAGATATTTTTCGGCACAAGTAGGGAATTCGTCAGATGATTTTTTGACGCTCCCGACTACGAGGGGGAAGGCGGACTCTGAGGACAGTGTGATTGTGGTGTTTTGGGTATGTGCTGGAATGGGAGAAGTGGAAGGGTTGGTTGAGAAACTATGATCGATAATCAGTTAGCTTGAGGAAGTTGTGGTGGTATATGTGGAAATTCAAGTTCAATACGCTCGTGTTCTGTGACTTGGAAAAGCAAAGTTTGAAGTAATGCTTGAAGTAAAATCCCTTTTCCTCTAGTTTCTGCTTGTTCAATAAGCTTGATGGCCATAGCCTCTAAGTGTCCAAATTCCCCAGGATTATCAGCAAGGTGTCTTTTGATTTCGATAAGAGTGCGACGATTAAGGTTGTCTTGCTGGATCTCTTTTGGATGGCGGCGGCCAATGGCAATTGCTAGGAATCCATTGATAGCTGGGGAAGGGACTCCCTCTTTGTCTACTAGTCCTGTTCTGCCAATTTTGATTATATTTTCTTCAGTAATCCATGCGTGTTTTAATCCTTTGTTTTCTTTTTCGAGAACCACAAGTATTTGTGCCTTTTGTTCCTCAGAGTAAGAATCCCAATTGATTGTGGCTACAGCTATGGGCGATTTTTCGTTTCTGTTGGCGTTTAGGTCGAGATAACAAATTTCTACACCATTTGTAGTACTAGCTTGTTGAAATGCATCCTTCAGGCTATCTAGAGTAGGATTGTAGTCTTGTCCTGGGTGATTTCCTTCTTGGATACGAGTATAGCTTGATTGCCAGGTAGGACTAAGATGGAGCGTCCGAGCAAAGGCGTCTTGTTTGCCGAAGCACGTAAAAAATTCTTTTTCCCCATTTTGATTAAACCTATAGAATACTACGCTCACACCTTTGGGCTCGTGTCCTGGCCGTAGGGGATCCTCTACATTTCCTAGCTGAGACCAGGGGCCGAGGTAATAATCAACATCAAAATATCCTCGATCATCTCGCCCGACTACAGTGGAAACTTGTCTTGTTAGCCTATTGAAAGTAGAGAAAGATTCTTCTTGTCTCTTTTTAATATCTTTCTTAAATGTATCTGGGTGATCTTTTCTGATTCTGTTTTGTGTTTTAACGTATGAATCTTGACTTTTTTGTAGGAAATTGAGTTGATTTAGGGGTGATTGATAACGTGTATTTTCTTGAATTATTTGTTTTTCTTGAAAGGATGTATCGTAGCCACGCGCTTTGCGAAAATTTATAATTCGAGTAAGGTTGTTGATAGTTTGATTGTGTGTAGTCTCCCAGTGTATGCGTGCTTGTGCGCCCCCTATGGTGTTTAACATTGTTTGTACTATCTCTGGATCTTCTGTATGGGATAAAATCTCAGCGGATGTTGCGATTGTCAGATTGCCTGCTACGTGAATATTTGCAGCAACCATCCAGTGTTCCAGTTGGAATTTAATAGCTGGGGTGGCTTCTTTATCCGTCGTAGCTTTGACTTGAGGGATTTGCCCAACTCTATCCATCATCACGTTGAGGTTTTGTTGTACAAATCTTTGTGTCCACTTATCTGATTGATCTACCCAGAAATTAGTTATTTCCTCTCCGAGGATAGGGCGAATTTGCTGCTCAAGAAATTGTTTCGCGAAATTTGGTTGCAATGACTCTTCTTGTCTTGTAATTGTTTTGTCTGGTGTATGCATTTGGATATTTTATTATAGGTCAGAGACGAAGTCAATAAACTGTATTGACAATTGATGTACATTTTGGTAAATTAAGAGTTGTGAAATACACGATTGAGTTCAATAGCGAAAAGAACTTGATACTCAAGGAGACTAGGGGTGTGTGTTTTGAGGATATCGTCGAGGCATATGAGAAAGGGGAAGTGATAGATGATATTAGGAGTAAAACCCATCCTAATCAGAGAATGTTGATCATAGGTATGAATAAATATGTGTACGCGGTCCCGTATGTAGTTGACGAAAAGAAGAAAACAATCTTTTTGAAGACAATTTATCCAAGCCGAGTATTAGTCAAAAAATATATTAAGGAGAAAAAATGAAGAATATAAAAATTGATGACATGAAGCTAACGAGAGAAGAGGAGTTGCTCGAGCAAGAGCTCTTGAATGGAGAGTATGAGAGTAATCAAAATGAAGAAAGTAAGAAAATGTGGAGTGAGGCGATTGCAAATTATCGTGAACTCAGTCAGACCAAGCAAATGACAATTAGAGTCGACGCTGGGGATTTGATAAAAGTTAAGGCAAAGGCTAAGGAAAATAACATGCCATATCAGACACTGCTAAAGATTTTGTTTAAACAGTTTGCAGAAGGGAAAGTGGCAATTCGGGTTTAACTTTTTAACTTTGTGGACCCTAGCGGGATCGAACCGCTTACCTCTTCTATGCCATAGAAGCGCTCTACCAAGTGAGCTAAGGGCCCAAAGGAACAAAGCTTATTTTATCACAACTTTAAGGTCTGACCTGGTCTCCTGATTGCTTTTTGAAGTTGACTAAACATCTTGGCCTTTGGCCACGATTTCCGGAGCAGGTCAGACCTTTAGAAAACGGGCGAAAACATGGTTTCGCCCCTACGGGTCGGGCCAAAGTTATTTGCTGTATTTGGACTTGACCTGGAAGAGGAAGTAGAAGGAGATAATGGCACCAATCACCATACCGCCTAGGTTGAAGCTGAGGAGCTGCTGAACGAGTGACAGGAGTGTTGAGTAGAACAGAAGTCTCCAGGCCTTTTCCTGGCGTTTGAAGAGCCCAGGGATAGCCATGAGTTCGAGGACGATCATGCCAAAGGAAAAGACGAGGCCGATGGTGTAGCCAAAACCCATATGGAGTCCACCGAGATAGCTAAAAGGTAGAGCAACAGCTGAAAGTCCAAAAGCGGCAAGAATGATCGGAGCAAGCATGATCATGCTAACAACGGCAAACCAAGGAGAAAGTTTGACGATTAATTCTTTGACATTGTCTGGAAGACCAGGAATATTTTTGCTTAGAACTATTTTTTCGATCTCGACTTCGAGGGTTTTGAGAGTGTCTGTAATTGTTGCTTGTGTGTCTTTGGCCATATGTAACCTCGAGTTAATATTAATAATTAAAGTATAGCATTTTATTATTTAAATATTTGGGCAAGTTGGGAAAAAATGGCTTGCCAACCGAGTCCAAGCATCTGGAAAAATCCAGGTTTTGAACTAGATTTGGAGGTGTTGGTAACTGCGTTTTTATCTTTGAAAATATCGTTAAGGGAGCCAATAGACTTGGTATTTTCGACGGGGATGATGGAGGCATTGGGCGAGATTGTGGATTGTGGATCGTGGATCGTAGAGGGTGATGGTTTGACGGAGGGCTTAGTAGTAGGTTTTGGAGTGGGCTTGACGGTGGGTTTTGGGGTAGGAGTTGGAGTGGGGGTCGAGCTAGCGGCAGGCTTGGTACAGATGACTTCATCAATCTTGGCTTCTTCGCTATCAACACCATTTTTGGTGGTATGTACCCACCAAGAGTATTTTTGACCCGGGACTATGCTGTACTGATACTCGGTGCTTGTGATGCCATCTGTAGATTTGTCGCCGTCGTCGCTATCTATTTGATTCATGCGGAGCTTGTAGGAGCCGGCTCCAGAAACAGAGTCCCAGCGGAGCGTAATCTTGTTGCCATTGTCCAGACAGTTGCTGCGGAGACCGGTAGGTTTGGCTGGTTTTTCGGGATCGGGGGCAGTCACGGTAATGGTGGCATCACTGGCTAATTTTAACTGATTGGCTTGAGAGCCGAGGGCATAGACAGCGCTTGTATCGCCAAAAGTGAGCGAAGAATTGCCAACTACAGATGGTTTAATTTTGAGAGTGGCCAGGGTACCTGTCCCAGTCTTGCCCCCTGAGCTGGGCGGGGCGGCAAAGGTAAAGGTGATTTTGCCACTCCCGACTTTGACGGCGGATAACACATTGGGAAGGAAGTCTCCCGGCGTGACAACGGGGGTACCGAGTTTGAGAGGGTCATAAATCAATTCGACTTGGGCACCTGTCACATGGACATCACCAGTGTTGATGGAGAGCGTGAGGGTAGACTCTGAGTTTGGGTTGAGACTAACTGCCCCAGGAGACAGAGTGAGGGTGGTGGCACCGGTTGTCTCGCCAATATAATTGATGCCGATGGGAGCTGTGGCGGGTTTGAAATACCAAAAAGCTACAGCCAGAATCAAGGTCCCAATAAGGAGAAGACGATAGTTTGGTGGTGGTGATTTGCGACGTTTTTTGGGCATATTTTTTAAGGACTAGTGAGTCCGTAGTTTTTGGTAAAAAGAGTGTAATCTTGGAGGTTGACCTGGCCAGAATGATCGAGGTCGCTAGAGTAACTACCAGATTTGTCAAAATCGCCGACAAAGATATTGTAGTCGAGGAGGTCGACTTTTTTGTCAAAATTGAGATCGCCGACATTGCCGACATGGATGACGATGGGAGTCACGGTTTTGAGGGCACCAGTGGGGAGACCCGCGGTTAAAATATTTGAATCGTTGGTGAAGGTAATAGTTTGAGTACCCAAGGCAAGGGCTTTAAGTTTGAGTTTGGCGACAGTTCCCCAGTCGGCTTTACCTTCTGCTCCCTCTATAACGCTATAGGTAGCGGTAACTTGGTTGCCAGATATCTCGGCAGCCACTGTCGCGACCGGAAGATAATCGGTACCCAGGAGACTCTCTATTGCTAGTTTGGTGTCATCGTAACTCATAGCTAGTTTGACTGAGGTGACTTTGTCGGTGCCGGAATGGACATTGATGTCGAGCGTGAGTTCTTGGCCGATGACAATGTTGGCGGGAGCAGGAGAGGCCTCGAGTGAGGAGGTGCCAGTTGCGACGATTTCGTTGATATCAAGGGGTTGAGGGAGAGAAGTGTAGATTTTGGCGGTGTACCAAAAACCAAGCCCTACTACCGCAAAGGTAAAAAGAAAGAGAGGAAAGGGAAGATAATATCTTTCTTGCTTCATAGCTGAATGGGATTGCCGGATATTGGTGATGGAAGTGGAGTGGGGGTAGTCAGAGGTGAAGTCTCTGCGGCGGGTGCCTCGGAAGTGGAGGGAGAGGCGAGGGGAGTGGGGGTAGGTTTGGGAAGTTTGGATTTGATGGTATCTAGCTCTGATTGTGCCTGACCGAGATCGGAATTGTCTGAACCTAGGAGAGAGACGGTTTTTTGCATAGCAAGGTAAGAATTTTCGTAATCTCCCATAGTTTCGTAAAGTTTAGCAAGATTGTAGTAGGCGTTAGGGAGATTGGCTCTGAGCTGAATCGCGGTTTGCAGTTCTGATTTGGCGCGGCTAAAGTAGGCATCTTTGTTTTTTGGGTCTGAGGCGTTTACCCCTAACTGATAAAAAAGACCACCAAATTCGACGCGGAGGGATGGATTGGCTGGATCGAGGGAGACGGCGCGGGCATAGTTGTCGATGGCATAGCCATCGGCGCTGCTGGCTACATTGATCAGATTGCGGTAGATTTTGGCTAAAGCAAGCCAGGTGGAGCTAGAACTAGGTCTGAGAGAGATGGCAATTTTGCCTTCGCTAATGGCCTGCTGAACTAGGCTAGAGATCGTAGATTTTTCTTCGTCTGATAGATTTTGTTTTTGGGAAAGAGCACTAGCAAGGCGAAGATTGGTTTCGGCGAATGAGATGTGATAGGCGGTAATTTTGGGGTAAGATTTGATGGCTTTGAGGTTGTTGTCATAGACATTTTTTCCATCGTTGTTTTTTAGCGCGGTTTGGGCCGAGGTCATATAATGTTCGGCGACGACTGATCGGAGTTCATAGGTATAGCCAGCGGTGATGAACGCGATAGCTGTGAGGCTGAGAAAAATTGCGAGACGCGGATCTAGTTTGAGAGTGTGGAGGTCTGATTGGTTTGTGCTAGCGAGGATAAGGAAGTATAGCGTAAATAAGGGGATACTACCTGGTCCAAAAATAAGGGCTAATGTGAGGATAGCAACAGGGAGATGAAGTGAGGTGTTTTTGGCTGTCCGAAGACCTTGGATAAAGATATAGATAGTCGCTAAACCACCAATGATTCCGGTGGTAATAAAGAGATTGAGGATGGCAGAGGTACTAGTGGCAGGTAGCTGATTCCAGGCGGAACTGGCGTTGAGAGAGAGTGGTTTGACGGCGGTAAATAGAGAAGAAAAATTGGCAATTCCGACGCCAAAAAAGAGGGAGAGGGGAGATTTGAGAGCGTCGAGTGTAATAGACCAAGTCTCCTGGTAAGGTACGAGGGTAAGGGCTAGGGCAGAACCAGGCATCATGAGGGAGATAATGGCAACTGAGACAATGGTGCCGATGACCAGAGTAAGGAGAGGGAAAATATTTAATTTTTGTGTGCCTGACTTGAGTCTGGGAATGGCCGCACAGATACCCAGGAGAATAATGATGAGAGTCGTAAGATAATCACCGGTTGGAGTAAATAATTTGGTTTGCATGAAACTAGGTAAGAAAGAAAGAGTTGGGAAAATAGTAAGCTGAAGGAGAGAGTAGAAGGCGAGTAAATCGGCGACAATCATGAGAGTGGAGGAGATGGTAGAGATAAAATCCTTTGATTTGGGTAGACTCATCACAAAAATTGAGAGGAGGGGAAGAAAGAGGAGGAGTGAGCCGGTGGTGGCAATGGCTTCGGGGCGCCCTTCGACGACCATGACCAGGCTAGAGGCGATAGCTAGGAAAAAGACAGCAAAAGCGATGGCAAGGGAGGATTTGGGGAGAGTGAGAGATTTGGAGGTGATGAGTTTGATGAAAAAAGCGAAACTGAGGACAAGTCCAAGGGTAAATAAAACTAATAGTTTGGACTGGATGAAGAAGTTGGGGGTGATGGTCCAGAAGAAGAGAGGGGTGAGAACAATAATAAGAATAGTGAGGATGTAACTCAAGCGATTGGTCATATAATCATAGTAGCAGAATTTGCGTATTTGAGTATGGTTTTAGAGACGAGTGCAGGTTCCCACATGGGCGCATTTGGTGGCGAGATTGTCACAATTGGGATTGTCGACGTAGGTCGGAGTGCAGGTTTCGATTTGGGGGTCAAAACTAGTACAGTTGCCGAGATTGGAACACCAATAATAATCGTGGGTTGGAGGCAAGGGAGTCGATGACGGGGCAATGGTGGGAGTGGCGCTTGGGCTAGGACTGGGAGTGGGGACAGGTGAAGACGGGGTAGAGGTGGGTGAAGGGAGAATGCTCGCGACTGGCGGAAGGTAGTAGACAGAAACGTTGACGTTGGAGGAGGAAACACCGTAATTGCCTTTGGTACTACCTGTGAGACTTTGTTGTGCGACGGCCTGCTCATCGCGACTGGGGAGACTAAAAGTGGCATAAAGTTTAAACCATTTACAAGTAGTATCGTCGGTTTCGAGAGGATAGGGTAAACCAGTATTCTGGTCGCATGGGATAAAGTTGAGATAGGGAGAAAGTTTGGTCGAGTTGCAGTCGTCGACTGAATCGAACCAAGAGTTTGGGGGGTAACAACTATGATCGTTGTAGTAATTTTCGAAGGCGATTTTGAGATTGTTGAGGTCAGATTTTGCTTTGATATCTTTGGCCCGCGCACGTTGCTGGTTAAAGCTAAAGAGACTCAAGGTGCCAAGGATAGCGAGAATAGAGACGACAATCAAAACCTCGATGAGGGTAAAGGCTTTTTTGATAAGCATAGGTCTATTTAAACACAATCATAAGAATTAGTAGCAGGTACTAATAATCCCAACACAGCGACTAGCTCCACAGTTTGGATCGTTGAGATAGGTATTGGTACAGGTAAGATTGCCAGGTTTGGCGGTACAGTTACCGTTGGGGTTGCCATTTTGATTGTCTAGACAGTAATAGATAGTGTCATTTGGGTTGGGAGTCGGGGTGGGGGTGGCAGTTGGGGAGGGAATAGAGGTTGGAGTTGGAGTCGGGGTGGGGGTTGAACTGGGGATTGGGGCGGAGGATGAGGTAGGATTGTAGAAAATATAGGCAAAAACATTGGACGATGAGACCGCATAGTTGCCTAAAGTAGAGCCTAAACTGGCGTCGGTGGTGCGGAGCTGGACTGCTTGGGGATCTTCTTCGTTGTTGAGTGTGGTGTAAATTTTGAACCAGGCGCAGCCGGTAGAATCCTTTTCTAGGACATAGGGGGCGGCGGTTTTTTTGTTGAAGGGGATTTTGTTGAGATAGGGTTCTAGCTCTCTACCAGTGATGGAGGAATCGAGGAACCATTCGGAAGGTGGGTAGCAATTGTGATCGTTATAGTATTCTTCAAAAGCAATTTTTAATTTGTTGAGATCGTTTTTCATGGAGACATCTTCGGCTTTGGTCCGTTGCTTGGAAAATGAGACGACGGTGGTAACGGAGAGAATAGCTAGGATGGCTACGACAATAAGTACTTCGATGAGCGTAAATCCAAATTTTTTAGAAAGTATCATATATTTATTTTAACTGAATTATCCACCAGTTGAAACTAATATTGGAAATGGCGGGAGTATCGATGGCTACTGTAAAGCTAGCTTTGCAACTTTCGGCTAGAGTTGCGGAGGTAGTGGCCAGAGACTGGTCGCAAGAATTTTTGGATTTGATAAACAAAACTTTGTTGTCGGTATTGCCGGTTGGAGTGAGGTAGACGAGTGAGTTTGGGGTGATGTACTGACTTTCGATGGTGAGCTCGGTATTGGGAGAAATGAGGGTAGACTCGCCGGCAGTTGCATTTGAAGTGGCGGAACCGATTAGTTCGGCTAGGGCAGAATCTGAGGCAGTTGGGGCTGAAGCGATAGTGATCATGTTGGTGGTAAGTGAAGCCAAGTTGGCTGAGCCAGAAGCATCGATAGTGGCGACGATTTCGCCAGTTTCGTCTAAGATATTTAGACGTTCGAGATTGAGCTCGCTGGCGGTGAGTTTGCCGGTAATTGTCAGGTCGCCATTGACGGTAACTAGTCCAGTAGAATCGATAATGAGCGTATTGTCGGCTAGGGCTAGTTTGCCGGTTTTGCTACTGAGCGAGTCGGCAAAGAGACCATTTGTCACATCGAGAGTAGTAATAGTAGCGCTACCGATGACGGCGAGGTAATTGTTGATAGTGGCAAAATCAAGATCGGCGGAGGAAGTAGAGATGTTAGATTGTAGGTCGTAGGTTGTAAGTGAAGGCGTAATGGAATTTATAGTTTCTAGTGGAACGGGAATATCGGCGGCGGTTGGGACGTCGCCTGTTAGTTCGGCGAGTCTGTTTTTGATGCGGTCGGTGATGGTCTCAATTTCGCTACTGGTCATTTCTCCAGCGGACATAGAAGCTATTTTGGCATCGAGACCGACGATCTGATTGGCTGTGATGGTGTCGGCAATAATATTTTTGGCGGTGATGTTTTCGGCTTTGATATCGCCAAGGTAGGCAACACGGGCAGAGATGGTAGCAGCATCAATAGTGCCGTCGACAACAAGGGCGGGAGAGTCTGAAAGTGGAGAAGTGATCGTGACGGGGGCGGTGATGGTGATTGGCTCACCAGTGGCGAGAGGAGAGATGGTGGCAACTTTGAGAGTGTCTGTAGTAATAAGTCCAGCAGTGAGGCGACCAGTGACGACTTCGGAGAAGGCGGCTAAGCGAGTAATCTGGACATTGCCGACTTGATCCCAGACTTCCCAGGTATCTTTGAGAATAGAGAGGACCATTTGACTGAGATCTTGTTCGGGAGTTTCGATGGGTTGCTGAATAATTGAGAGAACAGTAGAGGTGGGGGCATCGTGATGCCAAGCTTCGAAAGCTCTGCCGATCGTGATCTCTCCGGATCTGGCCTTGCGTGCAAAACCAGGTTTGTTTGAAGAGGTGAGGTAGTCACCGGCGACGAGACTAGGGCTATCCAAGTCCATTTTGATTGGGACTCTACCAGCTAAGGCGAGGAGACGACGGTTGGCGGCTTCGAGACCGAGAGTTTGGCCGGCTTTGGTAGAGATGGCGCCAATAATTTGGCGGTCGTTTTGAGAACTAGTTTTGCGGAGAATAGGGACGCCAAATTCGTCCATTTTGCCAGAGAGGGCAACAAGATCGCCTTCTTTAATATCGTCATCTTCGACGGTGTACCACTCTGCCAAGTCAGCTCCGTAGACGATGGCATCTAGTCTCATGGTTTGAGATTCGCCGGTGTAGTTGTAGAGACGAACAGAGTTGCCAGCAGTTTGGACGATTTTAAAGCCATTGCTCCAGTCGATTTGAACGTTGTGAAGGGTGGGGTGATAACCACTATTTGTAGAGGTGAGGATGGCACGGTATTGGAAATAGTCGTTGGGAGTAGAGGAAATGATGGAACCTTCGGAATTGGTAAGATAGCGATCGGCCGTAACTTGGTCGAGGTAGAGAGTGGTATTGGTTGAAGGGAGAGAAACTCTAACTTTGGTGATTCCATCGCGGGCGGTAGCACTGATATCGGTTAGGTCCCAGTAGATTTTTTGCCAGGTACTTGCGGCTTGGACATGGAAGGTTTTTTCTTGCTCATTGCCAGATGATTCGCCGATGCCTAGTTTGACGATATTGCCAGAACTAGTGGCATAGACCCAGGCGGTGAGATAGTCAGAGTTGGATAAATCTAGAGCGGAGAAAGTAGTTTCGGCGTAGCCACTAGTTGAGCCAACCGATGAAATCTTGGTCATATTGCCGGGGACATTTTCGTCTTCGTTTTCGAAGTAGTCGACGTTTCTGGTAACGCCACCGTCGGCAACGGTGACATCGTTTGGAGCAGAGGCGGATACCCAGTCAGTATGAGTGTTGGCACTGCTGAGTGTTTTGACGCTGGCACTAGTGGTGGCTGGCTTCCATTCTTCCCAGGTACCGTCGGTACTGTTGCTGGATTTACCGGATCTAGTTTGGAGTTCGACGAGACCAAAGCTATCGAGATCGGCAAGCCAGCTAATTTTGTTGTAGCCAGTGGCGTTGGGGGTGGGGACTTCGTCAGAAATAAACATAGAGTAGTTGTAGGCGGGAACTTGGGCTACTTCTGCTGAGGTTGGGGCACCTGAAATAGAGCTGGCGTAGTAAACTGCGATACGACCATCTCCCCCCGCACCACCACCTGTACCCGATCCGGTGCCACCACTACCTCCAGTAATAGAAGTAAGTGTAGTGCCAAGGGAAAGAGTGTTGCCCAGGAGCTTGACTGAGCCACCCGCACCACCACCACCTGCGCCACCGTAGCTCGCGTAGCCTATTGCGTTGCCACCTGCAGCACCGTTTGCACTTAGGTTGCCAGAAACAGCGATTGATTGGCCAGCGATGTAAACAATGCCGCCGCCGTTGCCTCCAGCGACACCAAAATCAGACTGATAGTGAGCACCACCACCACCACCACTGGAGCCAAACATAAGTTGAGAAAGGTCGGCTGTACCATAGCTTCCACCACCTCCACCACCACCGGAGCCTGTGGTGATCGCGTTGCCACCGTTGCCACTGCTGTTGGTGCCACCGTTAGTGCCGCTAGCGGTGGTTCCATAACCACCGGTTCCATATGTACCATAGCCACCACCACCACCATTGCCTCCATTATAGGTAGATGTTGAGTAGATTCCCTCTCCACCACCACCAGCACCTCCAAGATTGGCGGTACCGTTGGTAGCTGGCGCGGGATAGGTAGTGGAGATGTCACGACCACCACCACCACCACCACAAGTTGGGTTGGTGGGAATAGCTCCACTTAGATTGCTACCATTGCCTCCTGCGTGAGTACCACAGAACGCTTCACCGCCTTGAGCAGGTGTACTGATTGTATTTGTATCTCCTGTTCCAGCGAGGTAGCCTTTGGCGTTGGCATGAATAGAGGCTCCGCTACCAATAGAGACGGCACCAGCGGCTCTAAAGAACATGACTCCACCTTCACCGGCGCCATTGTTAGGTGTACCAGTTGGTTGGACCCAAGCATCTGGAGTAAACTCGGTACCTGCGCCAGATACAGTGACAGTTGTATAGTTTGGTACTCTTTGGAGCATCACAGCATGGTTGGAATCGGATACGCCAATGTTGTTGTCGCCACCATTGTCACCAAAAAATTTACTTTTGGCAGTAGAGAAGGTGACAATATTATTTGCAACACTGGCGACTCGTAAAGTTTCGTAGTTACCAACATTATCAAAAGATGATGTAGTCCCACGAAGGCTAATGAGTAAAACTTCGTCGCCTGCTTTAAGACAATTGGATGAGGAGGGGGTTTCTAATGTAGCAGTTGTGGTGGTGAGAGAGGTGATGGAATAATTAACAGCGTCACCACCGTCGGCACAAGAGCGACCAGAAATAAGGCTGGTAGCGTTGATACTGGTGTCTGTACTTACGACGATAGCGCCATCGGCACCAGTTCCAGGATCGTAGTCTCCAGTTTGAGTAACACCCGTCAAATTTTTGTCTACTTGCAAACTTTTTGTTAAATCAAGTGCAGATTCTGTAACTGTCAAATGTGAGGATGAGTAATATAGTGGAGAATTAGTAAGTCTTATACTACTTGCATCAATTGTTTTTGGTGAA
>Ga0172380_10003490_pt1 | contig 21517 bp, 45 predicted proteins | sample Leawe162metaG_FD_119747 | JGI IMG/M metagenome (GOLD analysis project Ga0172380, IMG submission 119747) | Leachate microbial communities from a municipal landfill in Southern Ontario, Canada - Leachate well 162 metaG | ecosystem: Engineered > Solid waste > Landfill > Unclassified | place...
AACATTATCGCTTGCGCCAATACTTGGGGCCTTGGCGGTAATGCTGACTTTGTGGGTCGCAATAAATTGGACGCGGCGATTCGTTCGCGATTCCCAGTTCGAATCTATTGGGATTACGATGAAAAGCTAGAGCGTGATATCTGCGGAAATGCCGATTGGGCAATCCAAGTCCAAAAGGCAAGAGCCGCAGCGCGACGTGCAGGATTGAAAGTTGTCATCGATCCTCGCATGAGTCAGGCTGGCGCGGCGTTGATTGCCGGTGGCGCGACGTTCCAAGAGGCGGCAGATCAAACCTATCTTGCGGACCTTACGAAAGAGCAACGCGAAATGGTAGCAGCATAAAATCATTGCTAGGCGCTGACTTGCGCCTAGCGTTTGCTAATTTTCAAGACTGCAAAATGGGAGATAGTGAAACATGCAGAATATCCTAGTACGGAAATCACCCGTGGCAGGAGCAAGAGACGTTTTTGCCATATGTGACCTTCCGGGATTTGCCAGCCTAGCAGACGCGGTGCCTTCTGATAGTGAACAAAGGCGACGCGGCAGCACAGGTAATGATCGATGGAGTGGCAGCAAATCATGGGATAAGTCAACGGAACAAGTCCGCTCCGGTGACTTGTCTGGAGTGGCCGCCAGTGATGCCCTGCTAGACAAGATCGAGGCGCAATCCATCCAGACGCAAGTCTGGCGGAATCGTCTGGATATCGTCGGCGGTTCGCCTTGCGTGCCAGCCTATCTAGCGGGCCATCCTCTCAATATGCGCCGCCGTGAACGTGTTGCGGCGGAACAAGGTCCCCTAACGATATTTGCCAGCCTTGAACTATCGGCAGGTATCGATGTAAGCACAATGCGAAAGCGCGGTGCGGCCATCCTAGCTATGGTTCGCCTTCTATCTAATATGCGTCCCATTGAATTATGGGCTTGCATATCAGTGGGCGAATATACGCCTAAGACTGCGGCTCATGTTCTGGTCAAAATCGACACTGCCCCTCTTGATATCGCAAGAGCGGCTCATGTGCTGACTTGTCCTAGCGTGACGCGCAATCTTGGATACGGTATCTGCCATGAGTTGCTCAGCGATCACTTGAACTGTCGCTGGCGTGGTAGTTGGGCGTATGGTGATGTAGACGCCTATCGGAAGACTGCCCGCGATAATTTCGTGAGTGTAGTTAATCCGGCGAGTGAAGCTCTCCTAATCACCGCAGCACACAGCCATGATCCTATGGTTAAGGACCCTGTGGCATGGCTTAAGGACATGCTCGCCAAATACGGCGGCATGACTGAGGAGGATTGATAATAGAGGATATTGGGGCGGCAGGAATGCCGCCCTATTAGTTACTTTGGACTGCAACAATGGGAGATAGTGGAATGACTACGAAACGCGATGACGCACTGTTGCGTATGCTTGGCGAAATACAAGCCACAAACAACGCCGATCATGCTAGCGATGTATTGGCAGCTATGCTCCAATTAGCTGGCCTCGATCCTAATTTGGCTAAAGAGGCCGGAAAGCCACAAAGCGGAAAGCGTCGGTTTTATCCTGAGAACGGACGCGACTGAATTTTATTGGGGCGGTAGAAATACCGCCCCGTTAGTTACTTTGAACTGCAACAAAATGGGAGAAGTGAAATGCAAGTGTTTGAATCGACGCTGCGCCCCGGCATGCTGGTTAGCTTGAAAACCAGCATCACGGGCTTAAACGTCAATTACAAGCGTCGTGTGCTCGAAGCGGAGCACATTTCGCCTGATGGCTCACTACAAGCCAAATGGGAAACCGACAAGCTTGTGCTTGATGCGGCGGAACATGACGCGGCGAAAAAGGCGCGGGCTGACGCTCGCAATGCAATCGCGGCGGCATGTGTGCAATCTGACTTCGGCTTGCTCTGCCCACAAGATCGGGACGACAAGCTAAAGGCCGCAATCGACAAGGCAACGGCTATCGTGGCTGCATTTAATGTGACCGCGAGGCTGTCCAATATCTCGGTTTATGTCATGACAGGTAAGATCGAGACCGGCGAAAAGGAGGCGACTCGCGCCATTAATTCAGAGGTGCGGGATCTCATTAATGAGATGACTCTGGGGATTCAACTCCAAGACGTTAAGAGGGTACGTGACGCGGCGAATAAGACTCGCGCATTGCTCGCAATGCTGACAGAGGCTCCGGCGGCAGCGCTCGAAACCGCGATTGACTTTGCCCGCGATACCGCAAGGGCCATCGTTAAAGATGGCAACGGCGGTGCCGTGGGGATCGAGGCGGTAGCTGTGTTGTCTGATACTTATCAGATGTTTCCAGCCTAATGTTATTGGGTATAGGCGCAAATGCCTATACCTATTTGTTACTTTTCAACTGCAACAATGGGAGAATGAAATGTTCAAGTTGCGATACGATGAGAAGCTGTGGCGAGGGTTCCACATGACTTTCGACAATGGCTATACGCTCTCAGTGCAATGGGGGTATGGCAACTATTGCGAGAATAGGCATCAAGCGCGCGATGAGTCCGTTACTGCGGAGATTGCAGTGATAAAGCCAAATGGCGATTTTATGCGCTTGGAGGGTGAGGGCGATGACGTTGTGGGCTGGCAAACGCCAGACGATGTGGCGCAACTTATGGCCTATGTCGCTGGCCTTTGACAAATGTTATTGGCTATAGGATAAAACCTATAGCCATTTGTTACTTTTCAAAACGGGAGAATGACTATGAGCAAGAGACTTGGATGGAAGGACACGGCCAATGCAATGCGCAATGGCCGAGTCCTAATGAAGACGCTGGCTACAGATGGCGCGTCCTATGCCCTAGACAATGGCGTGGGTGTGAGCGCGAAAGCCGGTGGCGAAATGACGGCGCAACTCTCGCTGCTTTCGGCTCCGCGCGACGCGGAGATCGTGCCCAATGAAGATGGGTTGTTTCCGGGAATGAGTCAGACGTGGCGTGTCTTGTGACTCGCTGCTGAAACATTTCGTGAATTGACATCTAACCCGCAGTGGGTTACACTCGCTGCAATGGAAACGATGCCGTGATGCGCATTAAAGGAGGTGGCAAGTTGACCGCTGACAAAATGCATAAATGGTGGATATGGCGCGGCCTAGAATGCTGCGAGGTGTGTGGCATCATGCGGCGGGCTGATCGGAAGAACAGCCCATGCCGAGGACCGACAAAGATCGTATGCAAAGAAACTGGACAGATTGAGCAAGATCCTGCGACTGAGGAAATGTCGTGGGATACGGCTGCGATGACTCGTGACTTTTCCGTCCATGGGTTTCTCGCGCCCTTCGTTGTGGTCACTCGCAAGAGTGATGGCGTCAAGGGCACTCTGGAGTTTACCCACAACCCGCGACGTTACTTTAACTTTGTTCCAGACTAATCCAATGTGGGATTGTGGAGAGGGAAACCTAGCTTAGGCTGGCGCATCCTCTCCACATATCTCGCAGTGTATTGAGTATGGGATATTAGGTATCCCGTATTCAATACACTGCAACTCACAATCGGGAGAATGTGACATGACTGCTTCTGAGAGAGAAGACAAGCTGGCCAATGCCAAGGCGCAAGGGCAAGCGCAATTCGACTCCATCCGTGAAATGGTGGAGCAACTCCAAGAGGCTCAAAAGGGCCTGGATCAAGACGAATGCGACGATAATGTCGTATTATTCGAGAATGCCGAGCAGGCCATTATGGAGGACGCGCTGACTGTGGAGGTTCGCAGCGATTGGTATGCGCCAGGACAGTATGGCACCGGCAATGATCGCACGGCAGAGTATCGGATTCTGCTTTGCACTGGCGGCCCTGCGGTGCAGATCGTCGGCAAGCTGTCAGAGCATGGCGAGCCTGAGACGGCCGTGATGCAGGTGCAGGATTGGTTCATGCCCTGGACTGACTTCATGCCGGTTTACGATGCCATGGCTCATAGTGGCGATGGCGAGTCGAGCGAAGAAATCATGTTGGCCTATGCTCGCTGCTTCTATTTCGGCGAGTGAACCATCATGCTCGCCGATCTTATCGACGCAATCTTGTTGACTATCATCTTATCCGCAATACCATTGTGGATGATAATGGGAGGATGAAAATGCAGATGCACAAAAGGTGGATCAAGGAAATGATGCAGGATATGGGCGGAAAGGTTCATATCTACAAGGGACACCGCCACTACGTCATGCAAGTGTGGTGGCCAGAACAAGAGGGAGAAAAAAAGTCAGAAACAGGTGTTGACAAGCAAGACGAAATGGGTTAGGGTTCGCGTCAAGTGGAGACGCCAATGTGGCGGAAACTTTGGAACTACCTCAGACAACGGGAGAAATCTGAAATGAGAGACGAACATCACAATATGGGCAGCGATCCGGCATTCGTTAAGAATCTGGATGCCGTTGTCCAGGCGTCGCAGACGCTGGTACGGATGGCGGTTAAGCAAGGCTGTCCCGATCATGGCCCGGCAAAGCTCACCATGGCCATCGCCGCACTGACTGGCCCGCTCGCAGCTATCGCTATATTGTCCAGCAAGGACGGCGATTTGACGGAGGATATGATCCTCTTTGCAGCGCTCTTGGCGGCCAAGGCCACGGGTGCAGAGGGTGGCGGGGATCATATCTCGCTGTCTTTCAGCCCCGGTACTATTCTTGAGGCCATGGAGGCTTTCGAGAAGCTGACTGGCAAGAAGGCCGACGATGTGATCTGTGAGGGCATGGCCGAGGCGGCGCGCAGTGTGGAGTCTGCCGCCATCATCCCGCTCGAACGCTTCATGCAGGCTGCCCGCGACAAGGGCAGGCTGAACTAGGCTGCGCGGAAGCCGGGGCGGCGGCCTGGAGGGGGAGTGAAGTCCCCCACCGCCCACAATCCATAATGGGAGATAAAAGATGGCTGGATCGAGCAAGGTTAAGGGCCGCAAGGGCCGCATTGGGAAGAAGAAGGCATGGATCGCCGCCTACTTTGCCAATGGGCAGAACTTGTGGAACAAGGCGCGCAAGCTGACGTGGCATCTGCGGCGCTTTCCCGGTGACGCCAAGGCTGTGGAGGCTCGCAAGGTGGCGCTGGCTGGACTGTCCGGCACCCGCACCAAGAACTTTAATACGCAATACGGGCTTTAGCTCCCGCTCGCGATGGCGGTAGCGAGTCTCAAGTGGATTGCGCTTTATGGCACTGTCGCATTCCGCCCGCCGCAACTCTTTTATGGGAGATAAAAGATGGCAAGCTTTGCAAACGACTTTGAGCGGCTGATGGGATCAGCAGTTCGCATCATGCACGAATTGGAGAACGAGACTGACGACACGCATGACGTGATTACCATTCTGGCAATGGTGATGGCCTTCCTCATCAATACGCATCGCCAAAAGGACGTGCCATTGAAGCAGGCGCAGGAAGCCATCTTCAATATGGTGCGTGAGATCTCCAGGCTTGGTGAGGACGTTAAGGTCCAATAACGGGAGAATGAAAGTGGCAAACGCCGATAAGGAGACAATTGCCTCACTCAAAGAGCAAGTCAGAGAGCTTGCTGACGAGTTAGAGCGTATTGCGGAGGGCAGCCTTGGCTATGGCATCGTCACGGCCAGGGACGGCGCGCATCTTGTCATCAACATGGATGGCAAGAACATGCGCATTGCCATGGATGGCAAGAGCAAGCCGGGTGATACCGTCTGGCTGCATCCCATGACAGGGCAGATTGTAGAGCATGCTGGCCGACTCAATGTCGGTGTGCCTGCCACAGTCGCGCATGTCTCCGATCTCGGAGTTGAGATCAACTCACAGGGTGGCTCCCGCTTTGTCTTGAGCGGGCTCAAGGGCCTGGAAAAGGGTGATCGCATCCTTGTGGATCAGTCGCAGACGATTGCGCTTGCCCTGATCGAGAAGGCTACCAAGCCTGCATTCGTCCCCAAGGTGGCGTCTGTGCCATGGGACAAGGTTGGCGGCCATGCCGAGGCTAAGCGATTGCTGCGTGAGGCTGTGGAGCTTCCACGCATGCATGCCAAAATCTATTCCCAATATGGCAAGAAGGCCCCAAAGGGCATGTTGCTGTGGGGGCCACCCGGCACCGGCAAGACGCTTCTGGCGCGGGCTGTGGCTACCTCAGTCGAGGGAGGGTTTCTGGCCATCAAAGGCCCGGAGGTTCTCGATCCCTATGTGGGTGTGACCGAGGCCACAATCCGCAGCGTCTTTCAGCAGGCGCGCGAATACAAGGCTATGTCCGGAACCGAGGCTGTCATCTTTGTGGACGAGGCCGAGAGCTTGCTGGCCCGCCGAGGCGGCCACCACAACTATATGGGACAGACTATTGTCCCTACATTCCTGACGGAGATGGATGGCCTGGAAGAGTCCAGCGCCATCGTCATCCTCGCCACAAACAGGGCCGATATTCTCGATCCCGCAGTCGTGCGTGATGGGCGTATTGACCATAAGATTGAGGTTAAGCGTCCAACACAGGACGACGCGGCGGAGATCTTCGCCATTCACTTGAATGGGCTGCCGGTGGCATCCAAGGTGGATTGTCTGTGCATGGACGCTGCTGAGATACTCTATTGCGTCCACAACAAGCATCTGCCGCACTCCGGCGCTCTGATCGAGGGCATTGTGGAGAAGGCCAAGATGTTCGCGATCTCGCGGCATATCGACAACTGTGGCCCCAGGGGCATCTCGCAGGACGATATGCTCAGGGCCATCGAGCAAGTCAGAAATCAGGAGACGCTACAATGAGCGAAGAACTGGAACTAAAGGGCAAGTTTCTATCCGCCAAGAAGCTGAAACTATCAAAGAAGCAGCGCTGTGCTCTCTTGAAGACGCTTGCATGGCTTGAGGCTGGCAAACTCGATCATGAGAACGAGAGGAATCTCACCTTCGATATGAAGCATTGGAATCAAGGGTCCTATACCCGCAACGGCAAAAATTGTGGGACGGTATGCTGCATTGGTGGGGCGGCCAGCATCCTTGGCGACAACGCCATGTATGCCTTCATGCGCGGCTATATCACGAAAGAACTTGGCAATCTGTTCTATCCAGGCGGCGGGGCAACTGGGCTTGGATGGGTTGACGAAGGCAAGAAGCATCCAGGGTGGAGTGCGTCCACAGCACAGGCTGCGGTAGCTCTCCGTGGCTATCTGGAGACTGGGAAAACAGACTGGGATGCAGCAATGCTAACCCCAAGCAACAGGAGGGCAAAGTGAGCCAGCTACAGAAGAACATCGGCGGTGACGAGCCAGCCAAGAGCAAGAGCAAGATCGCTGACGACGAGAAGGCCAAGTCGGCAGTCAAGCGCGCCAAGGAGGCCCTTAAAATGGCAGATAAGGCGCAAGAGCGCGGCCACTTTCTAGTATGTTGTGGGATAAAGACATGGATTCCGCACGACTGATCGAGATCGGCATGATGGCAGTGGCAACCGGGACGCTCTCGGTTGCCATTACCAATGCTCATATCTCGCGCCCGCTGCGCTTGAAGCTGGTTGATGCCCCATTGATGTTAGGGGAGCTAATCAATTGTAGCTTCTGCATGGGCTTCTGGATCTCCATGGGCCTCATGATCCATATCTCAGTTCTGGGATGGCTTGTGGTATGGGGGCTAGGCGCTGCTTGGAGCGGCATTCTTCTGCGACTCTTCCTGTTCCGCGAGAGTGAGAACGAAGAGTTGCGCGATGTGATCCGCGAGATGCGACAGACAGTCATCGAATTGGTGGAGAAGGAAGATGAATAAGATTCAGATGGCCCTTGAGATCTTGCGGAACGGCCACGAAATCCTTTCCCATTCCAAGTGGGTAAATCGAGCCCCACAAATCCGGACTCGCGGCGAGCACTGCTCCATAACCCCTCTACATAGAGCGTGTGAGCCTATAGTTCAGAGCGTTGGTATGCGCGTGGCTGGATTGGCGTGGGCGATTGCTTCATGCGTCTTCTTGCATGAAGCCAACAAAATTACCGGGACGACTTGCAGCAACATTCCACAATGGAATGATCGGAGTGATCGCACCTTGGAGCAAGTCAATCTGGCTTATGCCAATGCCATCAAGCGGCTTGAGAACTCAGAATTGTGCGATGAGAACCTAAAAGTCATCCGCGACTAGGCCATCCGAGAGCGGCACATACTTGCGCTGCTGCATGTCGTAGTTGAGTTTGAGCCTACAGGCATAGCCCAATTCCTCGAACCTCGCCTTCATGTGGTAGAAGTCGGTTTCGGTTTTGCGCTCCGCGCCGTCGAACATGCGCGGCCGATGGATCACAAAGCCCTGATCCACAATATTCTCCCAGTGCTTAGAGCCACTAACATCTTCCAATGAGGGTGGCTGGTTGCGCCGGGGGCCATCCATCTTCGCAGGATGCGCGACGATCTGCACATGGCAGTCCATGTCATTGGCAAAGACGTAGAGCGCTCGCAGGCACCGCAGGATATAATCCGTCTCGCTCTCGCGCGGCCCCTTCGCAGCTTCGAGCCGGTTCCAGGGATCAAGCTGTATCACCTTGCAGTTATGGCGTATAACCGCAGTCTCCGCACACTCAAGGAACCAATCCAGGGTGGGACGCTGTTCGGGGTGGAGAATGAATAGGTAATGCTCTTCTATCCAGGCATCGGCTTGAGCTTTCTCCTCCTCAGACATTTCGTATTCCAATTTGGATAATAGTAGAGTGCGTAGCTGCCGACGGATGTGTGGCTTGGGCCTCGTCTCGAACGAGGCTATGCAGCATCTTATTCCGTATGTTTTGGCGATCTCGAACCAGATCTGGCCAAAGCACTGAGTCTTCCCATGTCCAGGCTGCCCGGTAACCAGACTCAGCGTCCTGGGAGCCAGCCGCACCCTGTCCTGAAAGACTGGGATCGCAGGAGTCCATAGCGTGAGCGCCGGGGGTGTGGGTAGCTCCGAAAGCCGGAATAGCCCCTCTTGTGGCCACGGCATGGCCCCATTCAGGACAAGATCGCGGAGAGCTTCCGCCCCCTCCTTCATGAGCATGTCGTTGGCGTCCTTGATGCCATCCGGCCATGTCACATGGTAAAATCGTGCCGCCCCCAGCAGTCGGACAAAATCGGCCCGCAGCGCGATTCCGGGCTCGTCGGCGTCGCCACACCACACAAAGCGCTTGGCGCGTCCCAGGCCGCTTTGTAGGGCATTAAAGACGTACTCATATCCAGGGGAGGATACCGGATCCTGGCTGGGCTTCTCACGAGCACCATTGGGAACCGAGAGCACCTGGTATTCTGATACCCCTGCCTCCACGAGTGAGATCGCGTCGTTCTCGCCCTCTACAATGAAGATGGCGTCCGGGTTGGCCTCCAGGACTGCCTTCAGGTTCCAGAAGCTGGCCTTGAAGCCACCTCCGGCCACGAACCTCTTGTCTGGAAAGGTTCTGGCCTTCCAGCCCTCAGCGTATTGGTAATAGATTGCTGGACTACCTTGAAACGCCGTACCGGACGCGACGGGTAGCATTTCCAAAGTCGCCGGACTGATACCTCTGCTCTGGAACCACGCTATTGCGTCCGGCTTCATCCAGAACACCTCCCTTGAAACCGCAGTGGTGGCACTGGAATAACCACCCGCGACTGCTGCGTGTGACTGACAGGCACTTGATATGCTTCTTCTTTCTCAGGTGCGAGCACTCAGGACAGAGCGCCATCTGCGTGCCGCCCCTACCGGCGTCTATCCTGATACCAAGATCAGCCAGCGTCTTCATCGACTGGCCTCTTGCACCATGAGCAAGTCCACTCTCCATCGCGTAGAACCATGATATCGCTGCCACAGATGCATGGCTTGGGCGCAGCCCTCACGTCCGGCTTCGGTTCCTTCGGCTGAACAATCAAGCCGAGCGGGGTGATGGCTAGAAAGGAAAACAGAGATCGCCTGTGCATTCTTACCTCCCAACTGCGTCGCCTGTGTGGTCATATAAAAAGCCCGCCACATACCATCCTGGCGAGCCATCTTCCCTAACCGTCTTGCGTATTGGCCAGCCATGTAATCTGGCTTGCAGTACGACTTCAGGTTCATGTGTTCGTGGAATATTAATGTGAATAGGAGCTTGTTCTTCTTTGAGGTTGGATATCACTTTGCCCAGGTATGCCATGGGCCTTTTTGTTTTGAGAGATGAAACCAAGATGCGATAGGCGCGTTCGTAGTCACTACATAATTTGGCTAACTTTCCCATCATTGATGGTGTGACGCCGGATGAACGAGCTTGACTGGCAAGCTCCCAGTATCCCTGTTCCGTCATGTTGGATTGTTTCCTCAGCTTCGATGTCTAGTGAGACATTGAAGGGATTCGCAGCGCACCACAAGCCACAGGATCTAGCGCTTGCCGAGGTAGATTATGTCTAGCCCTAGTGCGTCAGCGAGGGCCTTTTCAGCTTTAGCTCCGAGGCTTTTTTCCCAGCCATATAAAAGCGCAACAGCCTCAGCATGTTGGCAGATGTAGGTGTAGTCAATCAGCATCCACTTGCGGAGATTCTCCGTGCTGGGATCGCTGTGCTCTGCCGGGTTGAAGACTTCATGCCCGAGAGCGCGTAGCTCCGCAGCCGTCTTATGGAACAAGGGGAAGTTGAAGTCCTCCGGAAACATCCGCATTGGCCCTGCTAGATATATTTTCACTGATAGGCTCCCACGATATTCGATCCAGAAGGATCGGCCCTTGTCGCTCTCTCTCGAACACAAACCAAGCGTATGGCACCATTGAGCCAGTCTTCGGGCCATCCCACCCATGTCTGTGCATTGTGGGAAGACGATTGCGGAAGACATGAACGCGCGAGAGATGCCCGTCGATAATATCAGAACGGCCAGAGCCCTCCAAGAACATGAGGCGCTGGAGAATGATCACCAGCGGGCACATGTCCAACCCCTTGCGGATGAACTCGGCAGCCAGCTTGAATGGCGGATTAGTGACAATAGCATCAACCTCTGGAATCCGAAATTCCATCAGGAAGTCGATGCTGTGGCTGCTGTCAGGGCAGCCGTAGTCCACCAGATCCTGTGCGATCACCTGATGCCCGGCAGCGCGTAGTACGGCTACGATAGCTCCAGGCCCACAACACGGCTCTAGAATGCGAAAAGGAAGAGGCTCGCAGCGCATGAGAGCGTGCGTAGCCTCTGGAGGAGTCTCGTAAGTGTCGTTTTTGCGCTCTTTTAATGGAGCGGCATGGTTACCAACCGTAGGACGCCCCATTCTTTCTCCGCTTACACGAACCTGTTCTTGGACCTGTGCTTGTTCATGTGGTCCAGAAGGTAGCGATAGAGTAGCGGGAGAATCATCCCCGCACCTGCCGAGCATAGCCGCCGGATCTCCGGATCGTCCACAGGGAAGGTGCGGAACCTGTCCATCGTCTTGGTGTCGATCTTGATTCGACGCCCATTAGAGTCCCACAATTGGGCATTATTGGCAATGAACGTCCCGAGCGTCATCAGGAAGTTGCCACGAAGATGGCCCTGGGCCTCGCCATACTCGATATTCCGGATGCCGTAGCACTTGTCCAGAAGATCGAAGAAGTCCTTGACGTTCTCGCGGAAATTCTGGAGGCCGATTTCCTTGGCGATGCGGTCAAGTGTGGCTGCACCCTTGTTGTCCTTGATCCTCGTTTCATCCCGCTTGGCCGCGCCCTTCTCCGTCAGAATCCTCTTGTGGATGCCACTATGAAGATTGAGGGCAGACTTTACCAGCAACAGGGCCTTGAGGATTTCCTGCTGCTTCATGCGCTGGTCCCAGGATACCCTCTGATAGAGCGCAAAGCTTGGATCGCTCTTGGAAAGTCCATAGAGCGTCAAGACGGATGGATGCTTGTCCCGCAGGTTCCGGAGAATAACGCCTGGAGATACCGGCGTGCGGCCAGGACCATTGAGAATAGTGAACCGATCCTTCTCCGACTGCCTAGTGGTATTGAGATAGATGGTGGCACCGAGCGGCTGAGCCCCATTGGGGTTCCCATGTTCTTCGATGTGATCGATCAGCGCCGTGACGCGCTGTAGGCCATCTACAATGTAGACGGGATCGTTCAGTACCACCGTCTTGCCAGACGCCGAGAAGTCCTCGCCGCGCATGCCAAGCTCGATATCAGGAAGCCGAGAGCCAGCCTCGATACCCTTGCGGATACGGGAAGGCCCGCGCCCTCCAGAACCGGAGCGAGCGAGAACCTCACGCTGGTAGTCGTCCACCTTGAGATTCTTGAGAGACTCCGTAGACAGAGTGCCCCGGAGAATGAGAGCCCCGGAGGGAGCTTCCTCCAGGGCGCTATTGGTGAGCTTAATACCCGTAAAATCCTTCGGTGCCATGGAACCCTCCACTGGTTCGTTGGTTGTGTGGCCGCTTACTTATCGTGCTTGAAGTCGGCCATACGGCCGCGCACACCCTCGACAAAGTGCGGATGGGCCCGCCTTGACTTGGGAGTGGCACCCTTGGCTCGCGTCTGATTGGTCATGGTGCCAGTCTGCTTGCCGCGTGCAGCCACAATACTCTGACGCGGCGGGTTGAGTTTGTAGACGCCCGGCTTGAACGACATGCGCCGATCAAAGGCGATGATCTCCGAGCGCAGCGACTGCGGCGTCTCGTACCGATACCACTTTTTGCCGGTGAGAATATAGATACGGCCCATGTGAACCTTGGCCGCCTTGCATTCCAACTGACGCATGCAGGCCACAGCGGCTGCACATGAGTCCTCGTTCTTGCCGTCGCCCTTCTTGATATCGCGAGCATTGATGCTCAATAAGAGAGGCGACTTAGCGTCTACTACTGGAAGGCCATTAATCTTCATAACCTACTCCTTGGTTGACAATCCGGGTTATAACCCAGCGTGGGTTTATGTGTCAAGAGGGGTAATCAAAATTTCGCAACAATCTAATGAAGGCACGATTTTCACCGATACCTCATGATTGTGCCTGTCGTCACCAGTAATGCGACGGGACACTAGGTAGTCCTCTGCCGCCTTGATTCTATTGGTGGCGTCACCGCGAATTTTCGGCAGCCTGATCTTGATCTCTAATGGCCCAGATGAAGGCTTGATGTGCCGCTTTTGTGTGAGATACCAGCCGTCAGCTTCGGCGATCCACTTGCGGTAGGTCCTGGTCTTGATGCGACCAGGACCCTTTCTTGATTTATTATTATAGTAGAGCGCGTTAACGCTGGGTGGAACTGGCAAGTGGATCTTGATAGTTTTTTGCATGATGCCCAGGACAGAAGGAGCTACCTGTCTTCTTCGGATGGCCACAGTAGCGCGCCAACAGATCAGGATAGCCGTACCCCACTACCTCCCGGCAGTGGTGCTGCTTCAACTCCATAATATGTAGGCCACCACCGTTCACCGGGGCCTCTGGCACTATCGCCATCGGCTGCTTGCGAATAACGGGCATGCGGGCTCGTGAGGGCCGCTTTTGAGTCGGCTCCCGATGCTGCTTCATTTTCGGCGCTGCCTTTTTGTGCGGGAGGCCAAGCCGATTCGCCTTCCCGATCACAGCATTCTTTGTCTTGCCCACGAGGGCACCTATTTCCTTGGCTGCGGTTGTCTCCCATAGACGAACCAATACCTGATCTTCCTGTTCCGTCCAAAATAAACCCTCTGGCATACTCTTGTTCCCAACCGTGGTGATACAGATCGTAGTAACTTAGTGATACCAGTCGTCGGGGGCAACCTTGCCTCTGGTTTCTTTTTCTATGGCTAACACAATCCACTTGAGAGGATGCCGGGCACCAGATTTATATTTCCTGATCGCATGCTTTGAGAGTCCGATTTTGATGGCAAAATCCTCGTCGGACAGCGTGTTCTTTATCAAATATTCCTCAAGTTTCATGGCCTTGCCTCGTTGGGTTGGATCTTAAACATACCCCATAGTGGGCAAATATGCAACACTTTTTGTCCTTGACACCTGTCCCTAAATGGGTTAGCCATTGGCCAGATACGGTGGAGGAAGAAAATGGCAAAGACGCTGATCGAGGCAATCCAGACGGCCCAGCTTCTGACTGCCGCCAAGCAAGTCATCGCCAGCCCGGCTGGCTGGATGAAGGGCGCATTCTGCAATGGCCCACACGGGGGAGAAACATGCGGTGATACTCTCCCCTCCGACTATGCAGCCGCGACCAGATTCTGCGCCCTGGGCGCAATCCGTCGCATTACCAATGTAGAGGCCCCCAATCTAGAGCGCGTACAGGAGCAAGCTGACAATGCCCTATCTGCGGCTGTTGGCGAAGCCCAATGGAAGTTCAACGATGGGAGGAATACAACCCACGCCGATGTAATGGCGATGTTTGATCTTGCCATCGAGGAACAGTACAAGATCGTGAAAATGAAAGCTGCGAAGAATGATCCCGATCTTCCCCACAAAGACTGACGCCGAGATGCTGGATGACATGCGGGATGATCGTCTCCATTTCATCGCTCTTAGTGGTATTAAGCGCCATGCCAAGTGGCTGCAATCATCTGCCCGGCAGATTCATGAACACGTCATGATCCTGAAATCGCTACCGGAGTGGACTACTGATGCCGAGGCCACACTGATCGAGGCCAAGACAGTCCTCATAGAAACTCTGGTAGAGGTTCAGGAAGAAATAAACGCAATGAAGGCGGTGGCGGAGAGCCGGAAATGAGAAAATATCTATGTTGGTTCTTCGGCCATGAGTTCAAATGGAGACATTGCATCCACTGCCACATGCCGGATGCACTCCGATAACAAATGAAGATAGTGGAGAGAGAGAATGAAAAAGGCTGACAAGTGCGAGTTCAAGAGCGCTGATGAATTGGGGCTAACCCAGAAAGAATGGGCAGCCCTGATTAAGACGCTCGCCCTGTTGGACAATGACGCCATTGTCCATGTGCCGGAGATTAGATGGGAAAGAGCCGCGAGGAAAGGGGAGGCTGTAAGTGTAAGGCCCGTTTTCAATATGGCGGTGTGGCACGATGAGAATGCCTGTGGCACAGTCATGTGCATCGGCGGCAGCGCCGAGTATTTTGGCAAGTTGAGGGATGATCAGTTATCCGAAAAAGCCAATCGCATGGCCAGAAGCGGCGAATATGCCCTCTACAATCTTTTCTATCCGCCGGGCCTGATCGACTACGACAAGCTCACCACGAAGATGGCCGCAGAGGCGCTCCGTATCTACCTCACAGGCGGGCACGCCAATTCCTGGGATCGCGCTATCGACAAACTTGGAGTAGCGAATAAGGTTGCGGAGGAGGACTCCCCATGAACGAAGAATGCCCATTTAAGAGCGCAGAGGAACTAGGGCTGACTCAGAAAGAGTGGGAGGCCCTGATTAAGACGCTTGCGCTGATGGAGAACGATGCGATCCAGCATGTGAGATATCTCGCGGGATACCAGCCGACACCGGAGAACAAGAATAAGATTGTCTTCAATATGTCAGTCTGGCGGATGCCTACCCACTGTGGCACAGCTATGTGCATTGGTGGCAGCGCGGAGTATTTCGGAGGGTTGGGGCCGGATACACTGGCTGCAAAATCCCAAGAAAACAAGGCCCTCTACGATCTCTTCTATCCGCCATTTGAGCACCTTGGGGATTATGATACCGCTACCACACAACAGGGTGCCAAGGCGCTGCGCTACTATCTGACGACTGGGAAGAGTGATTCCTGGAAGGTGGCAAGGCGTCGTGATTGATAAGGGCCACAACAATCCGCCATCCGTCCTGGAGTTCTGCGCCGAGACTACCGCAGAGCTAGGGCTGTGGCTGGAAGATCACCCCGTCATTGAGACGGAGGACGAAGCGCGGGCTGGCAAGCTGCTGGTAGATCGCGCTACCTCTACAATGGCGGATGCTGAACATGAACGCGACAAGCTGGTGAGGCCGCTCAATGAGCAAGTCAAAGAGATCAACAGTCGCTTTAGACAGCCAAGGGATACCCTACGACAGATATGCGATATCCTCAAAGAGCGCCTCCAAGCCTTCATTAAGGCTGAAACGCAAAAGCGCGAAGCGGAAGCTGAAGCCAAGCGACGAGAAGTTGAAGAGGCTGAAAGACGAGCTAGAGATGCAGAGGAACGAGAACGCGCATCTCTTGATGAAGCTCGCATGGGTGTGGTCAATGCTGGACAAGCCGAAGCAAGGATCGCTGCGGACGTTGCTTTTTCAGCCTTTGAGCGAGCAGAGCGGGAGGCCGCCAGAGCCGAGAAGGAAACGCACGTCAAGATCGGTGGCGGGTTCAAAAAGGCGCTTAGTACGAGAACTAAAGAAGTCCTAGTCCTCAACAACTGGCAGAGAGCCATTGACGAAATGGGGCTCTCTGATGCATTGATCGAGGCAATCCTGAAAGAGGCAAGGGCATATCGCAAGGGGCATGGCTATCTGCCCTCCGGCGTGACTGCTACAACAGAGGAAGTCCTATGAACATAGCCACCATCACCGTCAAGAAAATCTTCCCTCCGAATAAGGGGGGATTTTCTGGCATCATCTCCAGCGACGACATACGGTTCTCTGCCAAGGGAGAGAACATCGTCAGTCAATTCCGAGAGGGCGGGAAGTACGATATCACCTACGAGGAAACCACGACTGGGCAATATACTAATCGTACTATCAGGACCGTGAAGACTCTATCGGCACCCGCCACAAATGGTACTGCTGCGCCAGCGGCGAACGCCGGTAGATATGGAGCGACTGATCCGGCCACATCGGAGAACATCTTTGTCTGTGGCATGATGAATGCGCTGGCAACGGCTGGCGCGATCAAGGGTGTGAATGCCGACGATATAGCCAATATGACACATGGCTTGCGAATGGGGTGGCGGCGTGGATTGGCCCCTACCCAACCTGCGCAGACAAGAACGAGGCAGGAGAGCCAAGACGAGTTGGACGACGAGATCCCTTTTAGTTAATTCCAATGGAACATGATAATCAGCCATTCAGCGAGCAGTGGCGAGTAGCGGCTGAGGCATGGGTAGACGCCGATGCTGCCGCTCGCCTTCTGGAAGAGACTAAATCCGCCGTCTTCGCCCAGTATGTTCTAGGCCAGGGCGACATGGCGGTTAATAGAGCGGAGAACAATGTGAAGGGCTCTCCGGAATGGGAGAGTTATATCTCCAAAATAGTAGACGCCAAGACGCACGCAAACAAGTTGCGTGTGAGGATGGACTACCTCAAAATGCGCTATTGGGAAGAACAGGGTGCCGAGGCATCCAAGAGGGCGGAGATGCGTCTTTAATAGGAGCGAACAATGACGATTGTCTATGGCGGATTTTGCGACGGCAAGTTGGATTGGCTCAGCGTAGACGATGGGTTTGGCGGCGACAATATCAATTGGCGAAAGACGCCTGCCTTGTTCAGAACAAGACAAGAGGCCCGTGTGCAATACCAAGATGTCCGCAAGATCGACTTGCAGGAAATAAAATAGAAGGCTTCCAGTCCCGGAAGTGGCGGAAGTGTTTCCAGAGTTCGGGACCGAGTCGGTGAGAGGCCGACACTAACAATAGAGGAGCGAGCGGATGATTACCCCCGATGACCTGACCTATTACGAGATCGTCGCATCAGGGCAATGGGACAGCCACCCCTGCGAGATAGAGTGGGCAAGCGAGGTTCTTAATCTCAGGTTGGCGCTAGAACAGATCGTGCGGGAGTGTGGTGCCATGAACAAAGGCCCGGTTGCGGTCATGATCGCCCGCAAGGCACTTGAGCAATAGAACATTAACGCTGGCATGAACACTAACGGTGTCAATGTTACCGAACGGGGACAAACAAAGGAGGGTTTAATGAGCATTAAGCTGATTGCATCGAATGATGGGATTATGGATCGGGCTCGTAGCTCTCTGCGTGAGATCGAGCGGGGGTTGGACAAGCCCATTGCCGTAATCATCGTGGCTCTAGACCATAATGGTAGCTACAAGATAAAGGCGGTATCCGACGAGGGGGCCATCCGCGACTTCGACATGTTTGGCCGGGCTGAAGCTGTCATCAGCAAGCAAAAACTCGAATACTTCGACTGAGAAAACCATGAAATACGTTCTAGTCATCCTTCTGATCGGGGCCGGTGATGGTGGGCGCGCGATCAATACGGATATTACCTTCTCGTCAGCTAAAGCATGCGAGGCTGCCGCCGAGATCGTGCGCAATGCTACCGGCAGAGTGAATAGCTTCTGGAGCGCCCATGCCGTTTGTGTAGAGCAACGCTAGATGCGGAAAGAGTTCAGCAAGAAAGTCAGGCTGGAAGCATACCAACGGAGTGGAGGTTGCTGTGAAGCATGTCGCGCTCGCTTGTATCCTGGGAGGTTTGCTTACGATCACCGTCTCTCTGACGCTATGGGCGGGAGCCCTGTACTGGACAACTGCCAAGTCCTGTGTGATGCCTGCCACTCACGAAAGACTGGCACCGAAGACATACCCACTATCTCCAAATCGAACCGTGTTCGCGCTAGGCATCTTGGGTTGAAGGTGAAGCGGGGGCCTCCGATGGCTGGCTCCCGCCGTTCAAAGTGGAAGCGCAAGATGGATGGTAGCGTTGTCCCTCGATAAGCGGCCACGCATCCAGCGCCTTTATCGCCTCATAGGACAACATGATTAGCTGACGCCAGCGGAGCGGGATCACAGTGCTCTCGCCAGATGTAATATCAGTGAGGATAAGATCAGCGCGTCCGCGTGACTGGCTGCGGATGGAGCAAATGTGCCTGTCAAGATCGGAGAAGGACAATGGAATCGCTCCTTATAGTAGCCGTACTGGTAGTGGTTATACTGCTTGGCGTCTTGTTAAGTCTGGCGGCCCTGGGAGGGCTAGAATAGCGCCGGATCCCAACCGTGTATTTCACAAACCTCGTGAGCCCAGGCATTAAAGGCCGCGCTGTGCTCGCCACGTCCTGAGCAATTGTTGTGATCCTCGTGGACGTGGATCAACTCATGCGCCATTGTCTCTATCAGAGATGACGTGGATTTGCAGTAGCGCAATGATATGCGGATTCTGTGCTTGAAGCCAATCCTCCACCAGTCCCCTCTGTTTTTTATCGAGCGATACACCTTAAAAGTAACATCTTCGCTGTCAGGAAGATTCCAATTGCAAAATGGCGGAGTCGTGACGAGATAGTCATAGGCCGCTGCCATCATCTCAGGTGTGACAACCAGCCGTGGCATCTTCTCACACCTTTGTTAGTTCCCCTCGGAAAACTACCTTTCCTTCCTCCCATTTCATCACCAGTTCCGGCGGTAGCAGCACCCCATCCTTGAACGTCAGGATGCAAAAGCCGGAGCGCCAGTTCAGCGGATTCTGTTCAGTGTAGTCAGTAAATGCCCGAGAGTCGGTGTCGGCGAGACACCCACAATCAACCCCATATCGCGTTCCTCTATAATCGGTGAATGGGGTGACTTTGAGGCTGTGAAGATGTCCAGTAATCGTCGTCTTACCTGCCCACAGGGTGTTATTGTGGGTAGCATGGATGCCACCCTTAAACCTGTGCTTGACGATCACATCATTATTGATCTCACAGGCCCAGCATGGATCCCAGAGGGCGAAGTGATCCTTGAGTGATGTGCCGTGAACTTGGGCGTATTCCGGGGCAAATGAGTGGAGCTTGGTCTCGTATCTCAGATCGTGGTTACCGGCTGGCCATATCTTATGTGCTCTACCGGCGGCCGTTGCGATCTCGTGCATCTGATTGATGGCGGTCTCGATTTCCTCCACAACAGTCGGCGTTGAGGCCCAGCCAATCGGCGGATGACGTGAGATCCTTGGGAAGTCCATCACATCGCCGTTCATGATGACGGCTTTGGGCTTCATCTCCTTGATGAACTTGATGAAGGCCCGCATCGAGGTTGTCTGTGGCCCAGGCCAGATGTGGGCATCTGAGCCGATGAGCACGGTGCCATTCTGGACTTCGATTTTAATAGGAGGGAGGGATTTGTAGAGGGGGGATTCTTGAGTAGTGTTGCCGGTTTGATGTGGAGATAGGATCTGTTGTCCGTACTTGTCTTCCAGGCTTCTACACCTCGTATTGAGGTTCCGTATGTGTACTCCCAGGCGACGCGCTGACTCAGCCTTGCCATAGCGACGGACGAGTTCCATCACCTCGGCGTCCGTTCCTTTGGGATGACTCAAGATATGGTCCCTAAGACGAAGGCGGTTTAGTCCACCACCAACCGCCTTCTGGATTTGTACGCTCTCTCTGTCTGTCGCGGGCGTCCTGCCTGTCCCGCTCTATCATTTGCCCCTTACGCATTCCGGCCAGAGTACCGGCAATCCCAAATACAATGGCTCCAGCCAGTGAGCGTAATACCGGAAAGAACCAAGCAGCCCAACTCACGGCAACAGAAACCAAAAAGCCGAAGAGTATCCAGCCATACCATGGGTCATAGTGGGCTATCCACCAGTCACTTAAAAACTGAGTGACCCATTCCATGACAATCAGTCTTTATTTGAACCCGAAGGTATTAACTTGGATGCCAGCCATGCCCAGAAGGACTACCAGCACGTAAATAACCACTACCACCAATATCAAAACCATCAAAACTCTGACAATGGTGCGGAATGGCTCTGCCAGAGGAATCAGAGGTAGAAGCTGCTGTACCCCCCACCAGACAAACCCCAGTAGGATACAGAAAAAGACCAGTCCGATTAGTGTTCCGATCATAGCCATAGCACGACTGTCCTCGTTAAAAAAGAGGGGAGCAAGGCTCCCCTCCACTTGTTGTCGATCTTAGACTTCCGGCTCTGGCTCTACATTCTCGTTAAGGGCCTTGGAGATTTTGGCCTTATTGTCACCAAGAACCGCGAACACATCGTCCATCTTGGCCTGCACTTCCGGAGGAAGTGTGGTGCCAGCAAGGGCATCTTCAAGCTCCTGCCTGATGCCGTCGATCAGCGCCTGGATAGAATCAAGGCGCGAGGACTCGTCAGTTACCTCTACCAGAATTTCGTCAATTGTAGCCATCATGGCCTCCTGTAACTCACAGCGACGCCTGCGAAAGGCAAATAATCGCAGGAGCACGGCCCCCTCCTTTTTAGAGTGAGCCCCTTATTATCACCTCTCGGCCCGCCATGCTAATCAATTCTTCGGCGCAATGGCGGTAGCCACCCTATTACGTTCTGCGATGGCCGCTTCAAGCTCGGCAATCCTCTTATCTGTGGCTTCGACTGCCTTCAGGGCCATCGGGAGAGGATCCTTCCCGGACGCCTTCTTTAGCTCGATAACCTCATGCATCATCGCAACCTCACGCTTGGTTGCATTAAGCTCGGCCTGCATCGCCTCTGTCATGTTGCTGTTGACGAGCACATGGATCTGGTCAAGTTTGGTATTGGTTACCACCGCAGCCTCAGCCACAACCTTGTTGGCTACCGCAGCCAAGGCAGCAACCTTGTCCTGCCTCGCATAGTCCTCTTCCCTTTCAGCCTTGCGAATTTCAGCCTCAACCTTCTTTGCTCTGTTTGCCGCCCAGCTTGACAATAACTGAAGCATCACTGGCGAGATCACCGCTGGAACAGCAACAATCAGCGCAAGTTGAACCGCAGAATCTAGAACCATAACTCCCCCTAACTCCCCTGAATAAAGTTATGGCGGCGGTGTGGCCCCACTATGGAACCACGAGGCAACCGCCGCTCCGACAGCAGCCGATGCAGCCAACAGGGAGAGCCATACCCGCTTTGGGATGCTCTCGACG
>Ga0172380_10003491_pt1 | contig 21517 bp, 15 predicted proteins | sample Leawe162metaG_FD_119747 | JGI IMG/M metagenome (GOLD analysis project Ga0172380, IMG submission 119747) | Leachate microbial communities from a municipal landfill in Southern Ontario, Canada - Leachate well 162 metaG | ecosystem: Engineered > Solid waste > Landfill > Unclassified | place...
CACGTGACCCGATCAGAGATTGATCTACCGGACAGCACCGATGCCTACTCCGATGCCGTCTATGCCAGGGCCAAAGAAAATTTTGAAAAGCTTAAAAACGGCGGTTCGTTGATCCGCGAGGAAAAGCCCATGCTTTACCTCTACAGCCAGGAGATGGACGGACGTATTCAGTACGGCGTCGTCGCCCTCTGCAACGTAGTCGACTACGAATCCGGTAAAATTAAAATCCACGAGAAGACCCGCCGCGCGAAAGAAGATGACCGCACCAGGCACGTCAACCTGACCAACGCTCACTCCGGCCCGATCTTTCTGACCTACCGGGATCAGACGGCCATCATCGGCCTGATGGACAAGACCGCGAAAACTGAACCGCTCTATCGCGTGACTGCCGCAGGCGGCATCATCCACACCGTCTGGAAATTCGCCGACTCTGCCGCCGTGCAAGCCGCGTTTGAAAATGTTCCGGCGTTTTATGTGGCCGACGGCCACCACCGCGCGGCCAGCGCCGCGCGCGTGGCAAAGATGCGCCGCGAAGCCAACCCGAACCACACCGGCGACGAATCCTATAACTGGTTCCTCACCGTGCTCTTCCCGGCCGGACAGCTCAAAATTCTGCCTTACAACCGCGTCGTCTTCGATCTAAACAGCCAGTCACAGAAAGAGTTTTTCCAAGGTTTGGAAAAATCCTTCACCGTCACCGAAACCGACAAAAAAATGCCCGATGCGCCCGGCGCGGTCTGCATGTACATCGACCACAAGTGGTACTTGCTGACGCCGAAAGCGGCATTGCCGAACGACCCGGTCGCCTCGCTCGACGTGAGCGTTCTGCAGGATCGCGTGCTGGCTCCGCTGCTCGGCATCGATGATCCGCGCGAAAGCAACCGTATTGACTTTATCGGCGGTATTCACGGCACACCGGAACTGGAACGCCGCGTAGATGCCGGCGAAGCGGTTGTCGCCTTCTCGCTCTACCCGACCACGCTCGACCAGCTGATGGCCGTGGCCGATGCCAACCTGCTGATGCCGCCCAAAAGCACCTGGTTCGAACCAAAACTCCGCGACGGCCTGCTCGTCAATACGATTGATTAAATCGTTTCCAATGTTTGGAAACCGGCTCGGTGTCCGGTCTCTGGTTGGCGCCGGGTGGTTGCACACCCCAACAAACGCTATGCTCACGGACTTTTTACCCGATCTTTAAGGTATTAATCCGGAACCGATCGGGCGGTAATTAAGAAGAGACCCTTACTGACCGCCATCCGCATTACTCCTCGTAAGATCCGGCATCCATAACGAGGTCGAGCTCCTTGCTTTAACGAGGTGTGACAAGATCGGGAAAACCGATATTTCCATCGCTATGCGGAACTCTGAGCTTTCCAATGGCCTCTTCTTGTGGCTAGTTTGCGGCTAAATTCGCACGAGACTGTACAAACGAAAGTGTACGGAGTTATTGCAGTTTTTATAAGGAGCGTTCATGAGTAAGACCCCGCCCAAAGAAGAGCATCCGATGGTCAGCATTATGCTGAACGTCGTAATTCCCGTCGTGATCCTTACCTGCCTGAGCAAAGATAAATATCTGGGGCCGGTCTGGGGATTGGTGGCGGCACTGATTCTGCCGATCGGTTACGGAATCCATACGCTGGTGAAAGAAAAACGAGCCGACTTCGTCTCCATCATCGGTATCGTCAGCGTTTTGCTGACCGGTGTATTCGGCATCCTGAAACTTCCGCCGCAGTGGATCGCCGTCAAAGAAGCGGCCATCCCGCTGATTATCGGACTGGCAATTGTGATTTCGTTGAAGACGCCCTACCCGTTGGTCAAAAAAATTCTGATGAGTGAAAGGCTGTTCAATGTGGAGCTGCTACACGAAAAGCTGCGTGAACAGGGGACTGAAACCAAATTTGAAAAACGACTGGTCGGCCTGACCTGGGGGCTGGCTTCATCCATGTTTCTTTCGTCGGCGCTGAATTACACGCTGGCAAAAATTATCCTAAAGAGCGAGCCGGGATCCGAAGCATTTACCGCTGAAATCGGCAAGATGACCGGATTGAGCTACATTGTCGTCATGCTCCCCAGTATGGCGGTCATGATTTGCGTACTGATCGCGCTGATCAAAACACTCACGCATCTCACCGGGTTGAAAATGGACGATCTGCTGGCCGAACACCTGCAGGAGCCAAAACCGGTCGAAGCCGCCCGATCAGATGCCGACCCGGCCGTTTAAGCGCCTCTTTCGCAAACGGTTCGTCGCTGTTTTCCAAGGTTTGGAATCCGAACCGCGGCTTGACTGTGCGGGCGTCTCATAGATAATGCACCGATTGTTTCCGGAGCTCTTTAACTATGATTAAGGTTTCAAACCTGACTAAACAGTTTGCGGGCCACACGGCGGTGGATGATGTGTCGTTCGAGGTGAAGCGCGGGGAAATTGTCGGGTTTCTCGGCCCGAACGGTGCAGGCAAAACCACGACGATGCGTATGCTGACAGGCTTTCTTCATCCAACGCGCGGCACTGTCGAAATTGCTGGCTACAACGTGTTTGAGGATCCGATTGAAGCGCGCCGCCATATCGGTTATATGCCGGAAAGCTGCCCACTCTATACCGAAATGCGGGTGGATGAATATCTGAAGTTCCGCGCACAAATCAAAGGCGTAGCGCGTAAACAGATCCATGAACGTCGCGATATCGTAAAAGAACAGTGCGGGCTGACCGATGTTGGGCGCCGGATTATCGGTCAGCTTTCCAAGGGCTACCGCCAGCGTGTCGGCCTCGCCGACAGCCTGTTGCACGATCCTGACCTACTGATTCTTGACGAGCCGACGGCCGGTCTGGATCCCAATCAAATCCGTGAGGTGCGCGAGCTGATCCGTCAGCTGGCCGAACGCCACACCCTGCTGCTTTCAACCCATATTCTGCCGGAAGTCGAAATGACCTGCCGCCGGATTCTGATTATCAACAAGGGGAAGATTGTGGCTTCGGACTCGCCGGAAAGCCTGCAAAAGCGGCTGGAAGGCGACGTGCTGATCAGCGCCGAAATCGCGGGCGATCCCGCTGCGATTGAAGCAACGCTGAAAAACTGCGGTATGGCGGATGTCGTTTTGCACGAGCCGCTTGAGACTGGCTGGAACCGTTACCGGATTGACTCGTCCGATCCCGACATTCGTACCCGCGTTTTTGAATGCGCGGTTTCCAAAGGTTGGAAACTCCGCGAGCTGCATCTGGAAAGCCGTTCGCTCGAAGATATTTTTGTGGCGATCATCCGCGACGACAAAGCGGCGGAGGTAAAACCATGAGAACCTTCTTTGCACTTTGGCGCCGTGAACTGGCCGCGATGTTTCTTTCGCCGATCGCCTATGTGATGCTGATGTTTTTCCTGCTGGTGACCGGGTGCGGTTTCTACTGGCTGGTGAAAGAAAATCTGGAAGTGATGCGGTCGGTTCAAGGGCTGATGGTGGTAATCTGGGCCTGTATGCTGATTACGATCCCGGTTCTCACGATGCGCACCTTTGCCGAAGAGCGTAAAAACGGCACGTTTGAGACCATGATGACCGCGCCGGTCACCGACTCGTCTGTGGTTACAGCGAAGTTTGCCGGTGTTTTAACGTTTTTCATCCTGATGTGCCTGCCCACGCTGCTCTATCTGGCGATCACCCGCCAGCTGGCGCCCGAAGCTGCGAGACTGATTGATGCAGGTCCGGTTGCCGGCGGGTACCTGATGGTCTGCCTGATCGCCGCAGCCTTTATTGCACTGGGCATGCTGGCCTCAGCACTGACCTCGAATCAAATCATCGCGGCCATTTCGACCTTTTCGGTGATGGGCATTTTCTTTTTCGGCGGACTCTTTGAACCGCATCTTTCAAAAAACCCGATGGTGCGGGAAATCGGCGGATATCTATCCTCCGCACTGCACCTGATGGAGTCGGCACGAGGTGTTTTTGATTCCCGCTCGCTGGTTCTTTATCTGAGTGCGACCGTCTTTTTTCTCTTCGCCACAGTGAAGGCGGTTGAGGCCAGACGGTAAAAAAACTGATGACCAATAACGGATAACTTTTGATCATGAAAAACCGCAGACATCGTTTATGGATTACGCTGAACACCGGAGCCGCTCTGCTGCTGGCGCTGGCGGTCACACTGATGGTCAACTATCTTTCGTTTCGCCACTATTACCGCGCGGACTGGAGCCGGACGCAGCTTTATAACCTTTCATCTAAAACCATCAGCCTGCTGGAAAGTCTCGATAAGCCGGTCGAAGTGACCGTATTCTTCCAGCCCGGCAACGTACTCTATGAGGACATTCATAACCTGCTGCGCGAATACCAGTTTCACAGCAAACGCCTGAATATCCAGTGGGTCGATCCGGATCGTGATATTTCGCAGACAGAAGAGCTGGCGGTAAAATATCAGGTGACCGAACCGAATGTGGTGGTGTTCGACTGCGAAGGACGCAGCAAGTATGTCCGCGTTGACGAAATTGCAAACATCAATGCTTCCAGCGGCATCGACCGCATTACGGTATTCAAAGGCGAACTGGCCTTTTCCTCTGCAATTCAGGGCGTTGTCCAGAAAACCGTTCCGGTGGTTTACTTTCTGACCGGTCACGGCGAACGCGACATTACCAGTTTTGACCGCCGCACCGGATTTTCCGGAGCCGCCCAACTGATTGAGAGGGATAACATCCAGGTCAAACCGCTGTTGTTGAGTACCGAAAAACAGATTCCCGCCGACTGCGCCGCGCTGATCGTCGCCGGTGCTTCACAAAGCATGTCGAAGGCCGAGGCAGACATCATCGCGACCTGGTTGCGCCGCAGCGGGCGTTTGATGGTGCTGATCGACGCGGAACAGACCTCGGGGCTGGAAAAACTGCTTCAGGAATGGGGCGTGCTGCTGCACAACGATATCGTGATTGATCCCGATCGCACTCTGACGGGGCGTGAAGTTTTTGTGGCAGCCTATAACCGCCACCCCATCACTGCAAAACTCGGCGCGACCGCAGCCATTTTCCATATGCCACGCTCCATTGAGCCGGACAACACGCAACCTAAAACCACGTCCGCCGACCGTCCGCAGGTGACCCCGCTGGCACTTTCTTCCAAAAACAGCTGGGCAGAAACGCAACCCGATCAGACACCTGCGAAATATGACGACGGCACCGACGACCTGAAGGGGCCGGTCTCCATGGCCGTCGCAGTTGAAAAAGGTGATACCGCCGGCCTGCTCGACATGCAAATCCGCCCGTCGCGTCTGGTTGTCTTCGGCGATTCCGGTTTTATTTCCAACAGCGGCCTGACTGGCGGCGACGCCAGTCTTTTTATGAGCGCCCTTAACTGGTTGATCGACCGCGAACAGCTGATGGCCATCGCACCTAAAGTTGTGGATGATACGCGTCTTAAACTGACCCGCAAAAAAGTCCGCATCCTTTTCTGGAGTACCGTCGGAGCCATTCCGGCGCTGGCCGCCCTGCTTGGCACTGCACTCTGGTTCCGGAGAAGAAAATAGTTTCATGAAACGCAAAAACACCACCTGGATGCTCTTGATTGGCGCTGTGCTGCTCGGCGGGTTTATTCTGATTTTTGAACGCGGGAGCGAAACCTCCTATCAGCAGGAGCAGCGCACACGTACTGTTTTTGCGGTTTATCCCGACAGTATTGAGCGGATTCTGCTGGAACGTGACGGCATACAGATTGAATGCACAAAAACAGCCGGCGGTTGGCGGCTCACTAAACCGGCAGATGCACCGCTCGATTCGGGTCTGGTTGAAAAAATGATTGCCGGGTTGGCGCGCGTTGAACGCGGCGAGCTCATCACCGCCAAAACACTTCAGGAACGGAATCTCACTCCTGCTGACTATGGGTTTGATACCCCCCGGGCGAGCATTACCTTCAAAAATAACCACGGCACCTTCACCTGGCTGATCGGGCGTAACGCGCCGGTCGGCAAAACACTCTATGTCATGTCTGCGGGCGGCGACGACATTATCTCCGCTCCGCAAACCTTGCTGAATCTTGTCCCGCAGGATCCCTCTTGGATCCGCGACCGTACAATTTTCTCCGGCGAACCCGCCGCCGTGCGCGGTCTGGATCTGCGTCGGCCCGAAGGATTCCTTCAGTTGCGCCAGCCGGAAAACAACGGCTGGTTGATCCAGCAGCCGCATGCCGGCCGCGCCGACAAACCGTCCGTGCATATGCTGATCGAAAAAATACTTTCCGGACGCATTGCTGATTTCATCACCGATGAAAAAGCCGACTTAACCGCTTACGGCCTTGAAAAACCGGCGTACGAGCTCACCGTTTTCATGCAGGATGAACGCACACAGACGCTGCTCGTCGGCAGCCCGCTGCCGGAAAAACCGGAACTGCTCTATGCCAAACGAATTGAAAACGATTCGGTTTTCACCGTGCCGGCTGAATGGGTCAAAGAATTTTCGGTTGACGAAGATCTGCTGCGAAGCCGTCATGTACTCGGCCTGCAACCGGATCGTATTACCGCCATACAGCTCACCCGTAATGAACAGCAGATCGAGCTGATTCGTACCAATAACCAATGGCAGGTTATCCGCCCGGTACGCTGGGATGCCGATCCCTCACAAACGGGCGAACTGTTGAAAGCTCTCACCGGGGCCGATGTGGCGGAATTTATTGATGAACCCTCTGTCGCGCAAAAAGAACAAATGAAAACGGCACCTTGGACTGCCGTTCTAACCGCCGATGGGAAAACCAATACGCTGCATATCAGTGAGGCCGCGAATGGAATGCGAATGGTTCAATATAATGAAGAACCGGCGTTTTACACAACGGACAGTCAAATCGTTCGTAAAACCTTTGCCGACCCCCTTTTTTACCGCAGTCGAATCGTACTTGAAGTGAATCCGTCTCTGATCCAAAAAATCACCGTGCAAAGCAGCGGAACCGAACAGTCCGTTCAAAAGACAGATGTCGGCATTTTTGCATCCGCACAGCCGGACCGTCAGGTCAGCGCCAAGGCGCTGGCCGATATCATGTGGGCACTTAACGACCTGTGCGCGGATCGCTACGTCGATTTCAATCCGGTCTCGCTTAAGCCCTACGGTCTGGATCTGCCGCAAACCTCACTGACCGTTACGCTCAGTGACACAAATGTCATTGGTCGCATCGTACTGCTCGGCAACAAGGCCGAAGACGGACGCTTTGCCATGATCCAGGGCCAGAACATCGTCTTCGTGGTTTCGGAGGAAACCGCGCAAACTCTCACCCGTGAATTGACGGTGCCTATTGAAAAACAAGCTGAAGAAATCAAGCAACCCTGATCCGCGCACAGCCCGCCCGGCAAAGGAGATCCGGCTGCATATACTCCGGTTGACGGGATTTGCGCTGGGGCTTTCCGTCATGCTGACGCTTTTTGCGCTGCTGGCCGTCGGACTGCCGCCCGGCCTGACACACCGCATCACCGCACAGATACAGGCATCCGGCATTCCTCTTCAGATTGAATCCATTCATCTTTCAACACATCGCGGCTGGGTGCTTAAAAACGTCCGGCTCTACAGCACTTCTCCGGACGATCTGCACCCCTTGCTGAGCGCGAAAAAACTTTATGTCCTGCTCTGGCCGATCAACTGGAAAAAGCCCTCCGAGGACGGCTGGCATATTAAACTCTATGTTAAAAATTTAGGCATCTCTCTGGGTCAGCCCTGGGAAAGCACGCTTCCGGAAGACCATCCGTTCCGCACCATCAGCAGGCTGAGCGCTTCGTTAATAGTCGCGCCGGAACATGTCGAGATCGAAACCGCCGACCTATACTGGAGCGGTATCAACATCCACGCACGCGGTGCAACGCAATTTTCCAAAAGCAACGGCAGCTGGATTCGACAAAGCCGCGACTTCCGTCAGCAAGCCGTGAAAGCAGCAGACACGCTAAGCCGGCTGAAGTGTGCGCGTCCACCGCAACTCAATCTGGACTTTAATTTCAACGAGACCCAACCCGAAAAAACCTTTCTCGCCGTTGACTTGTCCGCAGAAGGAATCACCTGGCAGGATTACGTCTACAAACAGCTCTCCGGCACACTCGGCTACCATGACTATACATGGACGCTTCCCTCGCTTCGACTGAACCAGTCGGACAGCGAACAACTCGTTCTGCACAGTACTATTAACCTTAATAACAGCAACGCACAGGTATCCGTTGAAAACACGCTGCCGGCCGCCGACCTGTTCAACCTGCTTCCGGAAAAAATGCAGGCCGATGTGGCGCGAACCGGAGTCAAGCCCTACGGACGGCTCAACTTCACGGCTTCGGCCGGCCCGGCACCATTTGACCGGCTGACTGAAAAAGTCGACGTGCTGGTGGAACAGGCTCAGTTGAAACGTCAGGACATCACACTTGATCCGCTGGCCTTTCATCTCACCCGTGACGGCAACCGGGTTGAAATGAAAGGCATTCAGGCACAAATCAATGGCGGACCGCTCGCCGGCAGCTTTGAACTCAATCTGGATTCCAAAGCCTGGACCGCCCGTGCACAAACGCAATGTGATCCGGTTTTTGCGGGAGCCTATGATGAAGATCTTCAGGAGTTTCTTCTCCGCTTCAACTTTCCCGACGAACAGCCGAAAGCAGATCTGACGATTTCATCCTCCGGCCCCGATGCATCAATCGTCATGGTCGGCACCCTCTCCGGCAACCGTTTCACCTGCGGCGGCGTACCGATCGGACACCTCGAAACGTCCATGGTTTTTTCCAACCGGGTGCTGGACTTGGTTCCAATCCATGCCGTCCGTGCCAAAGAACAGTTCGACGGCAGTGTACAAGTGGACTTCAACCGGCAGCTCGCTTTTTTCAACGCCACCAACAGCTTTCCGCCAACGGATATCGCCCGCGCACTCGCACCGGAAGAACACACCATCCTCGAAGATTTCCGCTTCGACGGACCGGTCTATGCCGTCGGTCGCGGACAGATTGACTACGGCACATGGACCAACCATCTCTTCAAGGGAACATTCCGTGCTGAAAATGTCGGCATGAATAAACTGCAGGCCTCCCTTTTCAACACCGACATCGACGCGCACGACACACAGCTTCTTTTCACCAATGCCGCAGCTCAGTTCTACGGCGGCTTTGCCGAAGGCTCTGCGGAATTTGACGTCCTTCTCGAAGACGGCACAGCTCCCTACCGCATCAATGCCCGCATCACCCAGATCGATCTCGCGCAAATGCTTAAGCAGATTTCCTCAAACAATTACGGCGGCGCACGCGGACAGCTTTCCGCCACGCTCAACCTGACAGCTGACGCTGCAACTGGATTCTGGCAGTCCGTTCAGGGCGGCGGCCGGGTGGAAATTAAAGACGGCCATCTGGCTGATGTACCGTTTTTCGGCGGATTTTCGCGGCTCATCCAATCCACCTTCGCGGGCTTCAGCCTCTTCTCCCTCACCACATTTTCCGCCGATTACGAACTGCACGATAACGCCATCTGGAGCGAAAATGCGCAACTTGGCGGCACACTCGTCAGTGCCCGCGGACGCGGAAGTTATTCGCCGGAAAGCGGCCTCAACTTCGTTGTTGCGGCCGAACCGCTTCGGCAAACACGCGACAACAAAGAATGGTATCAGATCCATCTGTGGGCGGCGGATGTGCTCAAAGAAGGAACCGCACCCTTCCTGCGCCTGCTCGAATTCCAGCTCTCCGGTCCGCTCGACAAGCCCGAATGGCGCTTCGTCAACCTGCCCAAAGAAATCTCCGACATCCTCCACCTCTCCAAATAAAAAAGTTCCAAGGTTCGGAAGATTTTTTTCCAATGTTTGGAAAAACTATTTTTTCCAGGATCGATTGCCGTTCATGCCGGGCTTCTGGCCGGGCTTGTTTTTCGGACGGTTCGGGCGATACGGATTCGCCGCGCGCTTTTCGTCGCGCTTCGCGGGATTGCCGACACCGGCCAGCGTGACGCTGACGCGGCGCCCTTCGAAATCAACCAGACTCTTGGCAAAGCTGTCGATGACTGCCTGCGCGGCATCGCGCGGCACTTCAAAATAAGACTGCATGTGCGTGATGTTGATCCGTCCGATTTCGACGCTGCTGGCGCGGTCGGCGACATTCACCAGATTCATCAGCTGCTTGGGTGCCAGCCGGTTGGCTTTGCCGATGTTCATACACAGCTCAACCATTCCGCCTGCGGCGGTCTGTTTTTTGCGCGCGGCGTGGCTGCCTTCGTGCAGCGGCTCGGCGTTAATGTCCGGCTCTTTGCTGTAGTAGTCGAGCAGGCGCTGCAATTCGAGCGAAGCGAAGCGGCGCAGCAGTTCTTCACGCGAAATGCCTTCGAGGCTCGCGCAGAGCGACGGCAGAATTTCGTCGATCACGCCCGGCTCCGGATTGACCTGACTCAGGCGCTCCATTAACCCGGCCAGACGCGCTTTGCAGATATCCGCGCCGGTCGGCACGTCGCGCTGTACAAATTTACGGCCCAGCTGCTTTTCGATGAACTTCACCTTGTTATGCTCGCGCATATTGATCAGCGCAATTGAAACACCGGTTTTGCCGGCGCGGCCGGTGCGGCCGCTGCGGTGCGTGTAGCTTCCGAGATCGTCCGGCAGGCTGTAATTAATTACGTGCGTCAGATCGTTCACATCGAGGCCGCGCGCGGCGACATCGGTGGCGACCAGCATTTGCAGATCGCGGGCGCGGAAGCGTTTCATCACGCGGTCGCGCTGCTGCTGCGTCAGATCGCCGTGCAGTGATTCCGATTTATAACCGTCTTTGCCGAGATGATCAGCGATATCCTGCGTTTCCTGGCGCGTGCGGCAGAAAACAATCCCGTACATATCCGGGTAAAAATCGGCCAGGCGCTTCAGCGCGCGGTAACGATCTTTGGCGTGAACCACCAGAAATTCGTGGCTGACGTTTTCGGCGCCGGCGTTGCGCGTGCCGACCGTGATCTCTTCCGGATCCTTCATGTATTTTTTGGCAATCGAGGCCACCTGACGCGGCATCGTCGCCGAAAACAGCAGCGTCTGCGCGCCATCCGGCACTTCCGAAAGAATCGCTTCGAGGTCTTCTTCAAAGCCCATGTTCAGCATTTCGTCGGCTTCGTCGAGCACGACGCGTTTGATCTGCGAAAAGTCGGCGCGCTTGCGGCGCAGCAGGTCAACCATACGTCCGGGGGTGGCGACGACGATGTCGACCCCGCGAACCATTGCTGCCAGCTGTGGCTTGATGTCGGCTCCGCCGTAAACGGCCAGCACTCTTACACCGCGCGCACAGGCAGCAAAATTTTCAAGGTCGCGGGCGATCTGCATACAGAGCTCGCGGGTCGGGCAGAGAATCAACGTCTGCGGCGTTTTGATGTCCGGATCAAGCATCTGAATCACCGGCAGGCCGAACGCGGCGGTTTTGCCGGTACCGGTTTGAGCCAAAGCGACCAGATCGCGGCCGTTATTCAGGATTGCGGGAATGACGGCGGCCTGAACCGGCGTCGGCGTTTCGAACCCGAGGCGGGAAATGCCTTCGAGAATTTCGGGACTAAGTCCCATATCAGTAAACTTCATTGAACCACCCATGTTTGTTGCAGGAACCCAAATAGCCGATCTTCATTCCTGCAAGTAAACACCGGGGCCTCAAATCTGAGGGGAGGCGGAGGATGGACATCGTCCGCCCAAAGATCAACTTAAATAATCAGATAAAAGATGTGGAGCGAAAGGGGATCGAACCCTCGACCTCCACGTTGCGAACGTGGCGCTCTACCAATTGAGCTACCGCCCCATCAAAAAGAAGGCACGGAATATATCCGCGCCGCCCGTCCGCCGACAAGCGTTTAATCCTTGAAAGGCTCAAAGGCTTTGCGGTCGGAAATTAGAATTCGGCTTGATCGGTGATTTTTCCACCCGAGCGAAGCGAGAGAGGCCGCACAACGTGCGGCAGGGAACAAAGTGACCGGCAATGTTTGGAAATCAACAGCCGCCGCAGTCGCAAACGAAGGCCGCAACGGAACGATCGTACGTTGCCTCGCCCTCTTTTGAGAAAAAGCAGCCGGGAATCTGTCCTTTGGCGCGGTGATACGCAACACACCCGCAACAAAGCCCCCGCTTACCGCACGAATAGGTGCAGGTACAATGTTCGAGGTTCGTCTCTTTATTCGGGCAGCTGGACATTGGTTTATTTACCAAGAATTTCTTCGAGCGCTTCGACCAGCGCCATGACCTGTTCGTTGGTTCCAACCGTAATGCGCAGGCAGTCGCGGGTGCGCTCGCCGTCAAACCAGCGGACAAAAATATTGCGTTTTTTGAGCTCCTCAAAAATTTTCTTTGCGCCCGGCTTCGGCGGCTTAACCCAGACGAAGTTGGTTTCGGACGGATAGACCTTGAATCCAAGGTCGTTCAGTTCGTCGGTGATCAGCCCGCGCGTGCCTTTCACAGCGGCAGTGATCGCGGCCATCGTTTCTTCGTCGATCAACGCGACGCGCGCCAACTCCTGCGTTAAGCGGCTGACGTTGTAGGAATCCTTAATTTTATGCAGCGCGTCAATCAGCGGCTTCGCGCCCACGCAGTAGCCGAAGCGGATGCCGGCCAGCGCATACGATTTGGAAAGCGTGCGCGCCACAATCACGTTGTCGTACTTCGTCGCGAACTCCATGCAACTCTCGCGGGCAAAATCGACATATGCTTCGTCGATCACGACGACACCGGGAAAGTTCTTCACAAATTCCTCAACTTTGGCCTTTGGAAACAGCATTCCTGTCGGCGCATTCGGATTGGTCAGGAAGAAAACTGAGGCTTCATAGACCTTCGGCATCTGCCACTCAAAATTTTCATCCAGTGCCACCGGCTTCACGGCGATCTCTTCAATCTGCGCCAGCACCGGGTAGAGCGAATAGGACGGATCAAAATAGCCGACCGAGCCGTCGCGTTCGCAGAAGGCGCGGATGCACAACGCCAGAATTTCATCCGATCCGTTACCCGCAAAGGTGTTGGCCAGACCGACTTCGTGCTTTTCGGCAATTACTTTGCGCACTTCGGTGCAGAGCGGATCGGGATATTTCGCCAGCTCCATAATGTCGATTTCGTTCAGAATATCGCGCACCTCCGGCGAGCAGAGCCACGGATTTTCATTCGTGTTTAACTTAACGACCCCCTCGCCCTTCGGTTGTTCTCCGGGGACATAACCGCTCATCGCTTGCACAGATTTTCGAATCAGATTTTTCATAATGTTTCCAATGGTTGCCTGCCCTGAGCTTGTCGAACGGGGAAAAAGTTGCCTGCAAATCCGCACCAATAAACACGAAATTTCCAAAGGGTGGAATCAGCAAACGATACAAAAACAAGAAAGCAAATGATCTCCGCACACATGCGGAGGCGCAATCCGTTTATTTTAAACACATTACGATGGTTATAAAAAAGCGTAGACGCAGCGCTCTTCCAGCCAATCCCGGGGGGCGGGAGGGCGTGAAAGGAGCGCCGGTCTACAAAAATACATTACGGGTTGTCCGGCCCGGCGGAATGGTCTTTCTTCTCTTCTTTTGGTTTCACCAGCTTGTCGCGGGGGATCAGCAATCCGTCAGCGGCATAACTGCTGATAACATAGGTCCATTTCGAAAACTGCGCATTCAGCTTGTCGGCTTTGTCCGCATTGGCCGCCGCCATGTTGTTATAGGCATCCAGTTCTTTACTGTAGGTCTCTTTTTTCGCGGCATCGTCGCCTTCCGGCGCGACCGGCGGTGCCGGGCGGGTGTAATCGGCCGCAATGCGCACAAACTGTCCTTCATCGGTTTTGGCGCCCAGCTTGACGGTGTAGGTGAATCCGTCTTTGGTTTGCGCGACATAAACAGACGGTTTATCAAAGCCGAGCTCCATGTCGGTTTTCGCCGGATCAGCAACCGTTGTGCAGCTTAAATACTGTAGCGCAGAGCGCAACCGGTTGGCTTCCGAACTCTGGAACTCTTCTGTTTCTTTATTCAGATCGGCCAGCGTCCATTCCGCGCCGTCCAGCTTCAACGACACATTGCCTTCTTTAACCGAAACAAGGTCGCCGGACTGAACCTTCAGCAGTTCTTTGCTGATCCAGTCCGCCGGTTTTTCAGAAAACGGACGAAAGTCGTAATCAACCAGATAGACCGAATCGCCGTCGTCCTTGCGGACGAAAAACTGGTTGGCCCAGCCTGCGGACTCCGGCGTCTTGCGCCGCGCACCAATCGTCACCGTTGCGACAGATTTTCCGTCACCGGTTTTCAAGGTGATCGTTTTTGCATTGTCATCCAGACCGAATTCCGATGCCGCAACATTGCCGGCGCGAACCGGGTTGCCGGGTTTTACGTCGGCCAGCTTCAGCAATGCATCGGCCAGCCGGTTGAAGTCTGCCGGATAGCCGTAGAGCGACTCAACCGTCCACTGTCCGTTCTTTTTGGCCAGAGCGACGTGGTTTGAACTCTGCGCGACCTCCAGTCCGGTCAGTGTGTTCAGATCGACACCCTGTAACAGGGTTGCATCAGCGGATGCCGGCAGACTGTGCCGGATTTCCTGTCCTTTTCGCTGCCAGATTGCGGCACCGGCAAGCAGTACCAGTACAACGGCCATTCCAATCAGTTTTTTCATATCCATCTGCAATTCTCCTTCTGATCAGCGTGTCTTTTTGAGCCACAGCCCACGGGCAATGCCAAACAGGGCTACCAGCAGCGGAACCGCCGCAATGTTTAAAACTTTCAGACGCATCCCCAGCGATTCAATATCGCGCCGCAGATTCTTCCGGACTTCTTTCAGCGACTGCTGTGTTTGGAAAACCTCTTCGCGAAATCTCTTGATTTCCGCCGCCTGCTCCGGCGTCAGAATCTGCTGTTGTCCGTCGTCTTTCGTCCGCTGCAATGCGTTGATGCGCGACTGCGCGGCCTGCAATTTTTCATTCAGGCGGTCTTCCTCCGCCTGCCATTTCATCTGCGCCTGTTTTTCCAGTTCAATCACACGGTCGAACGGCCGGTTAAACGAGCCCCGGCTGCGCAGACCGATCAGCGCTTCACTGCCGCTGAGCTGTTCGGTCAGGTTCAGCGCAAAGGCGAGGTTGTCGTTACGCGGCTGCTGAATCTGCTGACCGAACAGATTCATACTCTGCAGTGCGAACCGGTCGGCCAGCATATCCACGTCGGCGACCAGAACCACCGTGCCGGGCTTGGCGCTTTCCTTTAGTTGATCTGACAAATCAGTTGGATTTGACGACTCTTCTTCTTTAGCGGGTTTACCGTCCGGAAACGCGGTTTTAAAATTCCCCTGCAGCCGGACTGCCAGCGCAAGCTGTCCCTTCGCCGCCGGAATTTTGATGTCGCCGCCGCGCGCAGCATAAATATCTGTCAGGAACCCGTCCGGCGCGGTATGCAGCAGTTCGGTCATTTGCAGGCCATCGGCCGGCGTGCCTTTAAACGCACCGGCAAACGGAAGCATCATATCACCGAGCGATGAGGTGGACACTTCATCCCGATTAATGTTCGTCTGGCGTAACAGAAGCCATGCGGCGTTGCGTTGCGCACGGCCGGCACCGGCATTGAGCATCGCGGCGGCGGCTTCGTCCGCGGCAAGCTGGCCTTCTGGCATTTCCAGTCCCCACGCCTTCGTCAGTTTATTGAGATCAGAACTTTCCTGCGGCGGCATGCCGTACTGCTGCATCTGCGGCGAAGCACTATCCTGCGCCGAAATGCACATCGGATCGACAAACGCCATCAACCGTCCGCCGCGCAGCACAAACTGATCGAGAGCATAAAGCGTGCTGTCGCTGATGCCCGCCGGATGAATCACCAGCAGTGTATCGATATCGTCCGGAATGGATTCCGCGTCCATGGCGATGGTCTGTACTTTCGCCTGCCGTCCCAACTCGGCAATAGCCGCCCAGCCCTGCTGTCCGCGACCCATATAGGGATTGCCTCCGCCGCCCTGAACCGGCAGCGCGCTCATCAAACCGACCTTGGCGGTTTTCTCGCGGCTGACTTCGCTGATCATGCGGGTCAGCATATATTCAAGCTGCGGCTCTGCGTCCGGAGAAATCAGAGGAATCGCCGCTTCGCGGTTGCCGGAAACGGCAACGATACCGAAATAGAGATTGCCGCCCGCGCCGAACATGTCAAGCGCCTGCCCCTGCAGGCCATAGCGTTGCGCCCATTCTTCTTCGTCGGAATCGGGTTTCGGGTCAAACTCTTCAACCGCCAGATGACCGCTGGCGCGCGATTCATATTCGGCCAGCAGGTCGCGCACGCGGCTCGCGAAGTTTTTCAGCGGAACCGGCAGCCGTTCGTTGCTCTTGGAAAAGTAGAACTTCAACGTCACGTCGCGATCCAGTGCGCCGAGCAGTTGTTTGGTTCCATCCGACAACGTGTAAAGTTTATCCTGCGTCACATCCTTGCGCAGCCGGACCGGGCCGAGCACTGCGTTGAGAGCAATCAGAATGCCCAGCAGCATGAGAACTCCGGCGGCACCGCTGACAATTTTTAAATTGGTTTTTTTCATGATCTCAATCCCCTGTTATTTGCCGACTTTGTTTTTGAGTACCACCTGTGTGGAAAACAGCATAAACACCATAACCGACGCAAAGTAGGCCAGATCGCGCAGATCGATCACGCCGCGCTGCAACGCTTCGAAGTGCGGCATAAAACTGAAGGAGGCGACGCCGTCCACCAGCCAGCCGGGCATGCGATGCGCCAGCAGATCGGTCACCGGCGGGTAGCCCGCCAGAATCAGAAACAAGCCGATGACTACGGCGAGAATAAAACTGATCACCTGATTGCGCGTCAGCGCCGAAGTAAACATGCCTGCCGCAACATAGGCGCCGGCCAGCAGCGCGCTGCCCAGATAAGCGGAAGCGACGGTGCCAAGATCCGGTGATCCGAGATAAACCGCAGTGAGAACCACCGGGAAGGTCAGCGCCAGTGCCAGAATCATAAACAGCCAGGCGGCAATAAACTTACCCAGCAGCGCCTGTAACGGCGTGACGGACACTGTGAACAGCAGTTCTATCGTTCCGGAACGGCGTTCTTCCGCCCAGAGTCGCATCGCCACGGCCGGAACCAGAATCATGTAAAGCCATGGATGCCACTGGAAAAATCCGGTCAGATCCGCCTGCCCCGCTTCGAAAAAGCGGGCAATGGAAAAGGTGAAAAATCCGGCCAGCATCAAAAAGATGATGATAAAGACATAGGCGACCGGCGAATCGAAATAGGCCCGCCACTCGCGTTTAGCCACCGCCGCGATATGATGAAGATTCTCTTTCATTATTCAGCCTCCCGGGTGTCTTCGGTGGTGGTGATACGGCGGAAAACATCGTCGAGCCGTCCTTCATCCACTTTCATGTCAAAAAGTTTCCAGTGTTTTTCGCGCACCGTTTCGAGCACTTCGGCGGCAATCGGTTTTCCAAGCTTTGGAAGAAGAAACAGCCGAGTGCGGTTGCCGTCTGTTGCGAGAGTCCGGATTTTTCCAATGTTTGGAAACGTTTCCAGAACCGCCGGAACCCCGTCGCCTTCCACATCAAGCGTAACGGCATTGTAGCGGTTGCTGCGCTCCTTTAGCGCGGCAGGCGCGGCGTCGGCGACGACTTTTCCGGCGCTGATAATAATCGCGCGGGTGCAGATCGCCTCGACCTCTTCGAGCACGTGGGTGGAGAGCATGATGACTTTTTCTTTGGACATTTCGCGGATCATGTCGCGCACGACCTGCTTCTGGTTCGGATCGAGCCCTTCAGTCGGTTCGTCGAGAAGAAGAATGTCCGGGTCGTGCAGAAGCGTCTGCGCGAAGCAGGTGCGCTGACGGTAGCCTTTGGAGAGCGTGTCGATCGACTGGTTGCGGACCGGCTGCAGAAAACAGCGTTCGATCACTTCATCGACCCGGCGCTGGCGTTGAACCCCGTTAAACCCGCGCACTTCAGCCAGAAAACGCAGGAAGCCGGATACCGTCATGTCTTCATAGAGCGGCGAGGTTTCGGGCATATAGCCGATATGTTTCTGTGCCGCCACCGGATCGGCGGCAACATCGATTCCGTTTACCCACACGGTTCCGGCATCCGGCGTCAAAAATCCGGCAACCATGCGGATGGTCGTGGTTTTCCCGGCACCGTTCGGCCCGAGGATTCCCACCACCGCCCCTTTCTGTGCTTCGAACGATACGTCGTCAACCGCGCGACGATGCCCGAAGTTTTTGATTAACCCGCTCGCATTGATCATTCGATCCTCCCTGGTCAGTTCATTGTGAAAAATTCCTTTGCTCAGGCGGCAAACTGTTCAATCAGCAGATCGTGATGATGGCGCCGATGATGCCGGGCCCGGTTTTTGATAACCTGCCGTTTAATGTCGTCAAAAGCCGCGCTGACCGCGCCATAGAGAAAGTCGCGCGAGCCGCTCGTCTCGGAGATGTGTGCCGCATAGAGCCGCTCGCCAGGAATACTGAGCCGCACCGAAATATCGTACACGCCGCTTTGCCCATGGCGGCTTTCGTCAATCACCACTTCGCAGCGGGAGCATGATGCAAACCGCTCCAAATGCTGCATGACAAACTGCTGCATCGTTTTCAACCGGGGCATATGCCGAAACTGAATCTGACAGGATGGCTGTATCCATTTCATAAATAGGATCTCTTTCTACGGTTCTGTTCTTACACGATTCTTTCACCAACATTACAACGCTGTAATCTTCCGCCGTAAAACCGGCCGGCCGGGCGGATCACGCCCGGCCGCCTGCTTTATTTTATCTCCACCCTCTGCGGAGCCTGATCGGCATGAAGCTTCGGCAGTGTGATTTTCAGCACACCATTGTTGTATTCTGCCGTGACCTTCGTTGCATCAACCGGCTTGGCGAGCATCACCGCGCGGCTCATAAACCCGCTGGAGCGTTCCTGCATCAGCACTTTATTGCCGTCCTTTTTGGTGGTCTCCTGTTTACGTTCCGCTTTAACGGTCAGGATGTCGTCCTTCACCTCCACGGTGATTCCGGATTTATCCATGCCGGGCAGATCCATCTGCACATGATAGGCATCGGCCTGTTCGTTCAGATCCATGCTGGGCTGGGAAAAACCGTTGGCCAGCTCTTCGTCCAGCTGCGGCATCACGCTGAACGCCGCAAACGGCTGTCCTAAGAAACGGTTCATTTCACGGCGCATCTGAATCATTTCACGCACCGGATCGAGAGTGTCCGAAGTCTGCGGCGCGGCAACCGTCTGCACGGCGGCGCCGTCCGTCTTCACATCAATCTTTCCGCTATCCTTTTGGGCGCATGCGGTACTGGCTGTCAAAATCAGGGCCAGTGCGGCACCGGCTGCATAATAACTTTTCAAACTCGAATTCATTTTAAACACCTCCATTGTTCTATTCTTCTTTCTGCTTCGCTTACCTGAACACTCCCGTCATACGCATCACCTCTCTTTATTCTTCACCGGTAATAGACAGCACCCGCCTTGCGTCACTCTTTCCTCCGCATTACAAAGCAGTAATGATGCGGAACATTGACAAACCCGGAGCGCGGGTATTAGCTCTTAACAACAGCCAACGCACGAAATCCGAACTTCGAAGCACGAAACAAATTTCAAACCTGAATGACCGAATGTTTAAAAAAGAGGTTCCGAGTTTTAAAATTTTTGGTTTTAGTATTGTTTCGGATTTCGAAATTCGTACTTCGGATTTAAGCGACTGAACAAGGAGCGTGTTGTGCGCATTCTCATCATTGAAGATGACCGGAAAATTTCGTCGTTCCTGGAAAAGGGATTCCGGGAAAACGGGTACGCCGTGGATCGCGCCGCTGACGGCGAAGAAGGTCTCGCGCTGGCCCGGCAGGATTTTTACGACGCCATCGTCGCCGACCTGATGCTCCCGAAACTCGACGGGCTTGATATGATCAGTCGCCTGCGCGCCGAAAAGGTCAACACGCCCGTACTTATCCTCAGCGCGCGCCGCACCGTCGATGACCGCATCAAAGGACTTCAGGCCGGAGGCGACGACTACATAGTTAAACCGTTTTCGTTTTCCGAGCTGCTGGTACGCGTTCAGACGCTGCTGCGCCGCACCAGCCTAACACCGGAGCCGATGCTCCTGCGCGTCGAAGGGCTCACGCTCGACATCGCCCGCCGCACCATCGAACGTGAAGGACAAACCATCGAACTCCAGCCCAAAGAATTCGCGCTGCTCGAATACCTCATGCGCAACGCCGGACGGGTTGTCACCAAAACTTCGATTCTCGAACATGTTTATGACTACAGCTTTGACCCGCAAACCAACGTCGTCGATGTGCTCGTCTGCCGTCTGCGCAATCACATTGATCACGAATTTGAAGAAAAGCTGATTCACACCGTCCGCGGAGCCGGCTATGTCCTCAAGAAAAAATAAACCGGTCCGGATGGCCTTCAGCCTGCGGCTGGCGCTGATCTACACCTTCGCGCTCTGCCTTTCGCTCGCCGCGCTCTTCGCCGTCACCTATCAGCTCGTCCGGCGCGTCGTCGAAAACCGCGACCATCAGGTTATCGAAGCGCAAACCTCGCAGTTTAAATCGCTCTTCCAGCGCGGCGGCGTACAGGCGATCGCCTCCTATTTCAGCCAGCAGATCAACGCCTCGCCCGAATCGGCGTTCGTCCGCATCGTTGACGACTTCAATCAGGTGCGCTTCATCACCGTCTCGCATCATCTCTGGAACCTGCTCGACAAAAAAACCGGCGGCGTCCTGCCCTCCGACCGCTCCCGCTGGGACGACCTGATCCGCGAGGAAACCGGCGGAAGCTGGATTGTCGGCACCACGCCGCTCGCGCCCGGCCTCTATCTGCAGGTCGGACGCAACAACACCGAAAGCCGGCTCGTGCTTTCCAACTTCCGGAAAACCGCACTGAACATTTTCCTGCCCGCCATCTTTTTCAGTCTGCTGATCGGCTGGCTTGTCACCCGCAGCGCACTCAAACCGCTGCATGCACTCATCGACACCGTGCGCCACATCCTCACCACCGGCGATCTGCAGCGCCGCGTCCCCTCCGGCGCCAAGCGCGGCGAGCTGGTTGAGCTCACCTCCATGTTCAACCGCATGCTCGACCAGAACGAAAAACTCATTCGCGAATCGCGCGAAACTCTCGATAACGTCGCCCACGATCTGCGCACGCCCATGACCCACCTGCGCAACTCCGCCGAGCGTGCATTGCAACTACCCGAAACCGACGCCGCCGTTCTTCAAAACTCGCTCGCCGACTGCGTCGAGGAATCCGAACAGATTCTGCACATGCTCAACGCGCTCATGGATCTGGCCGAAGCCCATACCGGCGGCATGCGCCTCGACCGCGAAGAAGTTTCCTTGCGCGAGCTGGCCGATGAAGTGATTGAGCTTTATTCGCTCGTCGCCGAAGAACGCGGTATCGAACTCAAAAACGACGTACCTCCATGGTGCACCGTCAACGCCGACCGCCTCCGCCTCCGCCAATGCGTCGCCAACCTCACCGACAACGCCATTAAATACAGCCCCGACGGAAGCACCGTCACGCTCTCCGCCGGCGTAAACGGCGAACAGGTTGAACTTTCGGTTCAGGACGCCGGAATCGGAATTGCTCAGGAAGATTTAACCCGCATTTGGGATCG
>Ga0172380_10003492_pt1 | contig 21516 bp, 36 predicted proteins | sample Leawe162metaG_FD_119747 | JGI IMG/M metagenome (GOLD analysis project Ga0172380, IMG submission 119747) | Leachate microbial communities from a municipal landfill in Southern Ontario, Canada - Leachate well 162 metaG | ecosystem: Engineered > Solid waste > Landfill > Unclassified | place...
CCTGAAGCGTTGTTAAGTAATCCTTCTTCTGTTACTGCAAAACTACCTGAGGATGTGAATGTATTAACTGCTTGCATAGTATCTCCAGCTGTTGTTGTTTGCTCACTTGTAGGTGTAACTGCAACTCTCTCACAATCTCCAGTTGTTATTTCACTATTAAGAGTTGTTGTACCACCAGTACCGATACCAATTGCCATATGACTAACTGAGTCTGCTGCAACTCCACCCAAGAGTTTCATTGTTTCAGACAAACCAGCATTTGTTATTGTATTACAATCAATACTCTTATATGTCCAATTACCGGTCAAATAAGGGATCTTAAGATCTAACTTTAATGCCTTAGATAATGTCTTCCAAAGTTTATTCCCTTGGAATATCTTCTTTGCGTTACCAAATTTATCCGTTAATTGTATCTCTACAATTCCTCGCATCCCTATCTTTTGTTCTATGTTACTCATAGTAGTTAATATAAAATTATTATTTTTTACCCTCTTTAATCATTCCTTCTATGATTTTGTCTATACCCATACAGTCCTCAATAAGTATCTTAATATTCTTGATTTGGTTATTATCATTACCTATTACTCTTATTCTCTCTTTTTCGTCCTTAATCTTGCTATGTCTTGGTATCAATACCTCTTCATGATATATCAAATCAACATCTCTTGATACTTTCGTATACATGTTATTCTCTCTCACCTCTTCCAAGAACTCTTTATAACTCTTCATTCCTTTATGACTAAAACTTAATTAACAATTAAACCCATTATCCATACCATCGTCAGGTCTTGTAAAGATCATCTCTGCACCTCTATCTAAACCTTTCAATGTATTCAATTTATCTGCATATAAAGCATAGTAGTTTTGCTCTAGTTCTGTCAATGGCACAGGAACATCTTGATTACTCTTCCATCTCTTAGACATAGCTACTGCAAATAATTCATGTAATATTTCAGGAATACCATAAGCATCAAACTCAATATCATCTGCACTCCCAACAACAGGGATACTCGTAGGACACGCTGTAAATGAATATGTCCATATCTTTAACCCACCTGTTACTGCCGTTTCTATTTCACCAGTAAGCAAGAATAAAGATCCTCTAAATATCTGGAATCCTGCAATACCTTGATCATTAGTGAAATTAGCTTTTATATTTGTTTCCTCAAAAGGAATCTCTAAGTTTTCTTTACCATAGTTTTTTAGATTAATCCAATCAACACCGTTAAGCTTGGCACTCACACTCTTAAGCCTTGGGATCATATCAGAAGGGAGATTATATTCTCTTGATAAGTATGTAACATCAGTATCTACATAAGTTCCAGTTCCAGTTACTCTAAGATCTCTATACTCAATAGATCCCATATACTCCTCATTAACAGCTTCTACATCTGATTGAAATTGAGGTAAGACTGCTTTTATATACAAGAGTGCGTCAGCATCCGTAAAGGTACTTGAGTTAGTATTGGATATCTTCCTAGCTAACGCTAATATGTCTGTTGTCTTCATATATATATTGTAGCACAAAGTTAAGTAAACTTTATGCTTTTACATACCTTTTCTTACAGGTCAAGAGCATCCTTCATTCCATTATCTTGATCTGCTCTTATTCCCATTCCACCTCTTGAGTTAGGGATATTGTATCCTACAGTCCTCTCACCCTCTTTGTAACCTCTGAAACCCTTAGCAACACTCTCCGGTACTAATACAGGAATTCCAACAGGTACTTGTGCTACAGCTCCATTAACTCTGAATTCTTCTATAGTCCCTATCTTCTGTCCTTCTTCTGGTTCTAACATTGTAATTACTTTCTTTTCTTTGTTCTTAAATTCTGCTGTGTATGCACTTCTTGGTGTTCTACCTTTCATGAATAATATCTCTCTTACATTAGAATCACCTACAAGATCTTTTAACACTTCTCTTCTCATCTTCTCAACCTCTGACTCTGTTTTAGGAACTTCTAATTGCTCTCTAGTAACAGATGGTTTAACCACTATCTCTTCTTGTGTTTTAGGGACTTCTAATTCTTCCCTAGTAACTTTCTTTTTTGGAGATGCCATAATAAAAAAATAATTAAATTAACTCTTCTATAATATAAGACATATTTAAGACAATATCAATATAACCACAAAAGGGGCTTTCGCCCCCTCTGTGTAGGAATGTAAGAATTTGGGTATGCAAAAACATTTCTGTTCTAGCATGTTATCATCTGCTTCTTACAGCAGTTCATAACCTTATTAGGCTATAGCTTCAAACACATCCAACTTATTTGTATAAGTATCTGTTATATGTGCTGAATCAAGGTCATCTGTTGTTGCATTAAATATAGCATCTGCACTTACAACAATCTTTACTTCTCCTATCTTCATACCACCAGAAGGAGTTGCAGGACATACTGCTCCTGTACCACCAGCTGTTGCTGTACCTTTGAGAATCTTAATTGTGTTAGTTGCATCTAAATAGATGTTATATACAGCTCCTGTACTTATTGCTAAGTCATGTGTTGTTGCTGTAAAGTCTGTTTCTGTACTTGCAATTATAGACATAACTCCATCTCTCATTACACTAAATGCACTATTCTTTACTTTCTTCTTACTTGAAGAACCTATTACTAATGTTGGATTACCAAGAATCTTGTCATTGTTTACTACATTCAAGTCCTCTTCTATATCATCCAATAATGCTTTGAAGTTGGCACTATACATATAATCTTCTTGACCAAAGCTGGAAAGTGAGAAGTCTGCTGTTGCTACTAAATCTGTTTTATTGGTATATGTATCTGTTACTGTTGCTGCATCAAGAAGAGTTGTACTTGCATCAAACAATGCACCAGAAGTTACAATCTTTACTTCACCAAGTTTAAGTTTTCCTGCTGGAGTTGCTGGACATGTTGCACCAGTTCCACCAGTTGTTGCTGTACCCTTTGAAAGTTTTACTGTAGAGCCATCAAGATATACTAGGAATACTGCACCTTCACCATCTGTAATGTCATGAGTTGTTGCTGTAAATGCTACCTCTCCACCTGTTATTGTTGTAAATGCCCCATTTAAAACATATGTAAATGCATCATGCTTTATCTTTGCTTTACTTGAAGTACCAATTACAAGATTAGGATTTGAAACAAGTCTAGGAACATCCTTGTTCGCTACTATCTCTATCATATCTGTAAGTAATCCCTGAAGATTATCTTGATATAACCAATGCTTGTCTGAGTAGTCTGTTAGAGCAAGAGGAACATCTGTCTTGTTTGTGTAAGTATCTGTAACATGTGCCGCATCCAAGTCATCTGTCGTTGCATTAAATATAGCTCCTGTTACTGAAATTTTTACTTCACCAATTTTTAATCCACCACTAGGAGTATCTGGACATACTGCTTCATCAGCATCTGCATCAGCACCCTTCAAGATGGTAATTGCATTGCTTCCATTCAAATATACTAAGAAGATTGCTTCTTTCCCATCTGCTATGTCATGTGTAGTTGCTGTAAATGCAGTTTCTGCACTAGCAATCGTGGATACTACACCATTTCTAACAACTGTAAATTCTCCATTAAGCACTTTAGCTTTAGAACTTGATCCTATTGCCAATGCTGGAGTACCTACTATTGCTATTCCACCCTGATTATTCATCTGTGCAATGACATCATTGATAACCTGTTTAAGATTAGCATTGTGCATTACATCTTTACTTTCGTAAGACATAATATTGTCTACTTAATTTAGTTTTTGGGTACTATTCATACCATTGGTATACCTATAACCCTAAGGTACTCCTTGTTCTTGTTTATAGGTACAAGGAGTAAAACCTGTTAAGAACTAAAACCTACAATTAAACAGCTGCATGTTCTATTCTTATCATCCAAGACTGGTTTAGAATCTTAGTGATATGATTTGCCTTCCAACCGATTGTACCTCTCTGATTTAGAGGATCTGCACTACCACTTGAACCGATAGCTTTAACAATCATCTTCATAGCATTACCTTGTATTGCTGTAACACCATAAGCGTCTTTAGCAAATATCAAAGTACAATAAACATCAATACTTCCGTTACCTTCATTATCTGCAATGTATGCTTGGGTTGATTCAACAAATCTTACTCTATCATACTTACCAATCTCATTAGGCATAACATCTCCCTTGTTAGCGTACTTCTCTACAGGTGTAAAGTTAGTAATAGCTTTCAATTGAGCTGAGATCATAGGATGAACAATACCTACAAAACATGGAGCTACTGGAGCTGTTGCATATCCTGCATCAGGACTTACAAAGTTAGTAATGTATTTAGCATTAGAACTTCTCAAATCTGCAATAGCATCATTAAGGATCTTGTCATCTAATACATCTGTTACACTTACATGACCTCTCTCTGAGTTTACCTTTGGAGATGAAGCATCTGCATAGATAACATTCGTACCAAGAACTAATACATTTCTAGCTAATGTATCAACTGATTGACCTGCTTGTTCTGCTAACACTTCTGTTAGTTCGGTTAATACTGGATCTGGGGACTCAATAGTAACTTTGTCAGAATAGGTCATATAATCTCCATACCATAAAGCTGTTGCTGTGATATCAGAAACAGATGCACTCGTACCTGCTGGAGTTTCACCTTCAGTGAGAGGAGTCGTATTTACTGCTAGAGCATTATACTTTCTGAACTTAATTGTTCCTGTGTTGCCAACAGGGATATTCCTTGTCTGTCCAAAGTTTGTATGGACTAAGTAAGGCTTTTCTCTCTCTAATAGTAATCTATCGTAGAAAGAAGCAACTGCATGAGGAATTTCTGCTAAGAATGCACTCATTGTAGTTAATCTAAAAATTTATTTAAACACTATAAAAACAAAAGACCTAGCGTTGAAATCTTGCGACTTCTTTGCTAGGTTATTCCTTTGCTTATTTTGTTGTACTTATATCTTACACTCTATTTTCTATAGATGTCAATACTACAAGTTCTTTACCTTATTAACATAACTTTCAAAATCAGATGACTTCATACCTGTAGTGGAGAAATCTGGTTCACCACCATCAGTCTTTGATTTAGATGATCCCAGTGTAACAGTCTTTAAAGCATTACCTGCATCTCTTGATCCAATCTTCATACCATACTCTACCCAGAATCCAACAGGTTTAACATTTCGTACTGCGAATTCTACAGGTTTACTATGACCACTCAATATAGCCTTAGAAGCTATCTCTGTAATATCATCTTGGAATTCTTTGTACATTGGATTCTTCTCAATGAATGCTTTAACTTCTTTACCTGCCTGTTTATCTGCCTGATACTGCTTACTGAAGTTATCATCCGTTTTAACCTCAGGTTTCTCTTCTTCTTCCTCTTTCTTTTCTTCAGGTTTCTCTTCCACTTCGTCTTCCTTTAGGTCGGCAAAAGGATTAAATAGATCCTCCTCCTCTTGATCCTCTTCCTTCTCTTCTACTTCTTCCTCTACAGTATCCTCTGTATCATCAATATTATCCTCTTCCTCTTCTTCTACCTCACACCACTCACCACTCAACTTTATAAGTTCTTCTTTTACTTCTGCCATTATAGTAGGCAATAACAATTTAATTAATACACCTCATCAGTCATTTGATCATCTTGAGCAAAGAGTAATCCCCTTGCTAATGTATCTGGATAATCTAATAACTCTTTTCTATCATACAACTTAATTCTCAGTTTTTGCAATTCCAATAAATCAACATCATGATCAACATTATGAAGACATTGATCATCAACTTCTATCTGTTCTTTAATATACATCTCAACTATCTGCCAACCCCTATTGTTCTTAAGACTACGCAAGGATCTTGCTAAGCCTTCCCTGCTCTTCTTATCAACACACAATAACTCGTATTCTTCTCTTGTCATTCCTATTGACTACTAAACTTATATAGGCTTACCCATCACTTCAGGTAACTTCATCCCACTAGAGTTAGGCATTGCCGGAGCTGTTTGACCAGCTTCCATACCCACCTCAGGAGCAGGAGTTAATGCAGGATTAATCTGTTGAGCTTTAAGTGCTGTAACATGCAACATTATATGGAACTGCTTCATCTTATTCTCCACAGCCTCTTTGTGAATTCTAATATGTACTCTATGGTTATCATTCTCTAAGAATTGAGGTTTTTCACCTGCCGCTATCATTTCATTTTGTTCCCTTGCAATCACTTCATCACTTGTTGGTGGCAATATTTCATCTATAACATCTTGACTTGCACCAGATAGATACAATCCACGCTTCTCACTTGCTCTCTTATCTGCTTCAGGATCTAACATAATAACTTCAAAGACCTTCATGTATTGAGCAAACTCCCTTAACTTTGTAGCTTCGGATAATGACTTACTTATTATCTTAATATCTGGATCTGTCTTACATATAATCTCATCTCTGTTTAATTTCCTAAATGAATTCTGTGATCCACTTATTCTGACAACCTTTGCACCTAAACCTTCACCAAGATTTACTTTCAAACTTGCATAGTACAATGACCAGAAATCAACATCCCCTATTGCAAATGTCTTAAGTGCCAATGAATATCTAGTCTTAGAACTCTGGGACACCATCTCAAGTTCTCCTAATGTTCTCTGCTCTGCACTTAATACACCCTGTTGTAGGGATGGGGTAGCACTAGCTGTCTGTGCTGAGTTATCAAGATATGAAAGAATATTGTTTATCAATGCGAAGTTACCATTATCCTTATATACAGGAGCTATAGCGGATCTTGCATCACCATCAGATGCTATCCATTTATCATAACCCCACTTCAAATCAGCTGTATTCTTAATCTGTTGTTTGTTATACACATGACTACCGTATGTGGATATCTTTGAAAGGTTGATAAGATCATTGATAACTGTAGCTTTCTTTCTTTGCTTATCTTCCAATAAATCAGGCAATGACATACCTTTAAACTGGTTAGGTTGTGGATTAAATCTCTTAGCTGATACCCACCATGAAATAGGCTTTCCCTCTTCATCAACAGGAAGTATCTTAGCACCAAGTATATTCTCACGATCAGATGTTAATAGCACAACAACCTTCTTACCTTTGTACCATGTTCTCCATTGTAATATTTCAAAGATATTATTGTCCCCCATATCAGTACTATCAAACTGTGCTTTGTTTCCACCAATAGCTTCCATTCTTAACTCCCTTACTTCTTCTTTCTTAGTATTAGAGTTCTTATCCTTTGAATTCAACTTCTCTAATGCACCAGCATCCATGAATGGGCTATCATTTACTTCTCTTTCACTCATGTACATACTCCAACCTAAGAATCTCATTCCACCCTTGTGTACACTATTACCATCAATAGAAGATGATAGCGTATCATAGTAGAATCCTAGAGGATCAATAATAGATGGAGCTGGGCATTTCTTGTCCTTATCAAACTCAAGCATATCAATGACACTGTATGAAAAGAACAATGCATCCCAATCAGCACTATAATCAAGCTCTGCTTTACCCATTAACTCAGAGTCATACTCAGCTACATTGGTCAAGTTCTCTGCTGTTCTAATGTCTCCTTCTTCTCTAGGTGTCCATACCTTATCAAACTCATCCTCATACAATGAAGATAACCATGTATTCATATGCGTGAATAACATAGGCTCTCCAACTAACTTATCATCTCGCTTTTGATTATTGTATAGCTTTAATCTCTTAACATTCTTATCTATCCATTCATCCAATCCCCTTGTAGCAAATGTATACTCTGCTTCTACTTGCTTAAGGAACTTAGCTTCTTCACCCTCACCAAATGTTAGATCCTGCATACCTTGTATCTTCTTCTCATCTTCTGGCGTAAGTTCTGGAGTTTCCTTTTTAAACTTACCCTTCATACTCTCTTTATCCATAACTTCATCTTGCATACTACTTACATTCCCTTTTTGCTTCGTAGTTGCTTTCATTAGAATACTGACTTATTAAAATTAACTCGCTCATCTATATAAATAGAATCCTCCAATTCTAACCCATCCCTTCCATCTAAAACTACAGACATATTCTTTTCATTTATTTCAATTCGTATTGGTTCACCATCTATCTTAACAATAGATAGTTCATACTTTCCATACTTCAGATCCCTTATTTGCTTTATTAAAGCACCTTCCATTTTAGTAAGAGGAACTTGTACTACTCTCTTATTCCAATCTGGATTTGTTTTACGATTATTGTCCATACTTATACTATACTAATATACTTCTCCTACTACAAGACTATCGTTCCTATTAGATACACTCACAAGCTTCTCTGATTCTTTCTCTGGTAGGTTATCTGCCATGTATTCAAAGCAACTTCTATGATGAGAATATAGATCATGTATTGGAGCATTGATTGGTGAGGTAGATTGACTTGTCTCGCTTCTCTCTGGATATCTACTCTGCATCATTGATTCGTTAAAGAAATCATTCTTGTTTGTATCTACTGATAACTTCTTCATGAACATAATAGCCTTCTGCCTCATATCATAATGTGTTCTACCATTCCAATCCTTACATTGTACATATATACCTGATTCATTAAGTACACTTCTAGTACTCTCCTTTGTTAGCAAACTTCTCTTTCTTACATCAGGATCACCAAAATGAGTAGCATCTTGCCAGTATCTATGTTCTGCTATTATCTCAAGATCCTTGTCTGTATACTCGTAACTCTTTCCTGATTTAATTACACCTGTAACAAATGGTACATAGAAACCTATATCCTGATCTGTATTGAAATATGAATCTATTAGATACCACTTATCGTATGTCGTATCCCATTGATACCATTGCATTGCTACACCATCCAAACCAAAGTCCCATGATACATATAATGGTCGCAGTGGATCGTATTTAACTTTAACCTGAGGTACTAATCTAAATTGTGTAGCATATACCTTGCCTTCTGTTGATCCTGAATAAGATATATTCCTTTCTCTCTCAAACTCTTCCTCTGATTGTTTAGCTCTTTGCTCCTTTTCCCACTTCTCATCTCGTCTAGGATCGTCTTTATAATGGAAAGTAAACAGATTAACTCTGTTAGATTGTCTTAGTTTATAGAAATATGATGCTTTACCACTTTCAGGAGGCGTTGAGATCGCCAATCTAGTGGTTGCAGATGAACCAGAGGACTCCCAACTACTCTTTGCATTCTGCCAGAATCCCATTTCATCAAACAATGCCATATTGTATCTACCTGCTCTACCGAAGTTAGGATTACTTGATTCTCCTACTAATACATTCTCATTATCCGGTCTTGATAATCTCATATATGTTCTGTGCTTACTCCAATCAAACCCACGAGGTAACATCCAAGCTGGTAATCTATGCAAGTTATAATCTATCTTCCAGAATAGGGCATCAGGATCATCTGATTTATCTACCTTGTTCTCAACACGAGATCCTATCAAAGCATTAAAGTCATGGAATAACCATTGATACAATACAAGAGGAACAAGAGTACAATATGAAGCACCAACATCTCTACTCTTCTCAATCAATCCGTCTTTATGTTCTACTAGCAACCTCTCTACCCATCTAATATATTCCTTCTGCTTATCCCACAATATGAATGGTAAGTTTCTATTACCTTCTCTAGGATCAAATGTCCATGCAAAATTATCACACCAGAAAGAAGAATCCTCATAGCACTTAGCAAGTACCTCTTTTCTATACGCTAGGTCTGTCTTACACCTCTCATTAATTATTAGCCTGTTCCTGAGCTTCTCGTTGTAATTCATTAGTATCCTTATTCTTAATTCCATTAGTAAATGAAGTTAGATCAACACCCTGTATCTTCTCACCACCAGATTTAACATCTACATTAGTAACATCGTTCAAGTCAGTTATAGCCTTTGTCAAAAACACAGCGTAAGATGGAGTAATAAAGCCGTAAGAACATTGGTATAGAATCATTTTCTTTTGGAATGACTTTGCCCTCTTAAAAGACTCGGAAAACTCAGGGTGTACTTTTACCCATTCATAGAAAGTATCTTGATTTACATTACATACCTCTGTTGCAAATGAATCAAATGTAGGAATTGCATTAGGTTTCTCAACTTCTACTTGATACGATTGTCCTTTATAATATCTAGTTACCGTCTCTTTATAAGTTGGTTTAAGATCAAAGTATTTGATTAAATCATTACAATACTTTCTTTTATATTTAGAAGGTCTGCCTACTTTATAATAAATAGGTCGTTTTGTTTTTGTTTTTTTCTGTTTTTCAGTTTCTTCTGCCACAATATTTCCTATTACAAATTAGCAATAGTGTTAATATATTGTAGCACAAATTGTTAGGAAGTGAAGGATGAATAGAATTGTAGTAATAGAATGAACATGTAGGTCATTAGAAACCCCATGCCAATCAAATACAATCCTGCTCCTGCTACTTTAAGAATGTTTTTCATTCTAATCTCCATTTAAACTTAATAATCTATCAACTTTCTGCAATATTGGGACTATACTATTCCCATAGCACCATCTCTGACTTTCACATACAATTCCAATTAACTTCAACTCTTCCTTACTAAAGCTCCTCTCCTCCAAAGACTTCTGGTAATCCTTTGTAGATATTATTGTACATTCTGGGTCGCCCCCATTCGCCAAATATTCGTCAAGGGCATTTCTCCTCTCGGATAATAATTGCTCTATAAATTCAATTACACCTTTTGTACAAATATTAAATGTATCGTCTTTCCTGTAATAATAAAATAGTGGTGAAAAATTTTCATTGAATTCCTTCTTCCACTCCTCTGTGTTATTCTCAACTAAAACAGAAGTTTTGAGTTTCCCCTTGAGAATATGACAAGTTTCATCTTTGTACTCATGGTTGTTCGCTAGTCCACACTTTGGACACCTGTCAAAGTATTCAACATGATTAGCATCTCTCTCGGTAGGCACTTTACAATCCGTGCATATCAAAGTTCCAACTGATTCTTTCTTATCTTCTGGCTGTGATACTGATTGATTATCAATCTTGTAAAGGATATCCTCAAAGATATGTCCTTGGCTTATACTATCCGATATCATTACACCACCTTTTAGAAGTGTTCTTAAATAGTATTCTTCTTTTTCTGTCAGTTCTATCTTCTTCATCATTCTTTAGCTTTTAATTTAGATAATCTGAAGTCCTTTATGGCTTCATCTATTCCCATCCTAATTCTCTTGTAAGGGGTGATGTGTTGTCTTTTACCTTTTGGTTTTCTTTGTAATAGTTTCCCCTTCTTCATTTTCTTCTTCGTTATATTAAATACACTAAATATTATAAACTATATCTATCTCGCCCTTCTTAACATCTAGAATTCTGTACATGTCATTCCGCATATATTCTGGAAGAAGGTTGCCCTTTACAGAGGCATAATCATTTGTTTGTGGGAATCTGAATTCTTCTTCGGTGAGTGCCCCATCACTGTAAATGAACGAAACTGCGACTTTCCTCAATTGATATATATTCCCCGTATTAAACAGAACATATATTATCCATACAATTGGTGCTTTCATATATCTTAACCTTAAAACTTAAATACACTAACTAACCAACTAAACTCCTAATAGCACTTATCAATACATATCCTTTCTTCTCCATATCGCCTTCTTGATTAACATCAATATCTTCTAGCTCAAGTATTTCGTTTTTCATTTCTAGCCTCCACTCTTTCTTTGATTCTGATAACAACTCTAATATCTCTGGTCTGAATTTATTAACTATTTGCATTAAAAAGTCTTCAGCAGATAATTCATTTGGATCAAAAAACAAGTCCCTGCTTTCACGAAATATATCAACAATTATGTTTTCTATTTTATCTCCCAAGTCTTCTTCTCTCTCCCCACTCTGGCTCTTTGTGTTCTCTGGTATACGCTCTAATGGTTGGTCAACTAATTCTGCTCCTCTCCAAAAGAATACATCGGTTGGGAATGAATATAGCATTGGTTGTAATCCTATTCCTGTGGCATATCCTATGGCTATGTGATACTCTCGTTTTTTCTTTCTTCCATCTCGTTGTGGAGCAAGAACTATATCGCCCAAACTATAATACTTCTTGGTTACTGTATCGTAAACCCTATACTCTTTGCTTTCCATATCCTTATTTAGTTAAACTTAATTATATACTGGCAATAGAATATACTTTGTCTTTCTATCCCAACTCTTAAATTCAAACCATCTTAATCTTTCTCCACTTAATGTAATAATGTCTTCCATATATAATCCCTACTTACTAATTTTAGATTTTTTATCCATCAACTCCTCAACTCTATAGTCCTCGTACTCCGACATAGCTCTAATTACATTTCTTGTATAGTCCTCAACTAATTTCTGTATACTTTCTGCCATTATCAGATTCTCTGTAAGGTGATAAACTTTTTTGTTAGTATTCACTCTTATAGGCATTGTACTAGCCTCAAATACACCAGTTGATATTTCCCCAACCTTAACAATGAACCCATTCTGTGTGTACTCTATTTCTATGTTTATTTTGTTATCCATATATATAATTACTTTAATAATTTAGACTAATTATACTTTCTAATGTCATCGGTTGATAATTTGTATTTTCCAATGCCAATTCATAATACTTTCCCCCTTGGAATCCCTCTAATTCATCAAGCCTATGAGAAGCTCCGTGAAAATGCCCAAATATACATAAATCTACTCCATCCCATAACTTTCTAGGGATATGAGTTAAATAGATCAACTTACCGTATTTCTGTAACATCATCGCACTACATACAGAGGTGAACCCTTGTTTTATGTAGAACGAATCACTTTTGCTATCATGGTTTCCTCTAATTAGGACTCTAGAACAGCCCCAGTTTCCCATATAAATAGGATTGCCTAGTTCATAATCTCCTAAATGTATTAGTGTGTCTTCTGGTTTAACACACTCATTAAGCCCTTTTACTATCTTCTGCTCAAAGTCTTCTGGTCTGCCATACTTGATTAGGTTTCTATGCCCAAAATGAGTATCTGTTACTAACCATATTTTAGGTTTCATATATTCTAATACTAAAAATTATTTACTAACTCCAACCTTCAAGTGTGTTTCCGACTATCTCAAGATACTCACTATCATCTACAGAGTAATCATACTTCCCGAGATTTTTGGCAATAGACCAGCTTATATTCCAACCCAATCCGTCCCATTGAACAATCCCCAATTCCCCCTCCATTCCGTCAACGACTTTAACCACATCGTTCTCGTATATCTCCTTTCCATTCGTATCAAGAAGTCCTGTAAACTGCATAAGTTCACAATCGTCTGGGTGTGGTGTTCTCGTTCCAAACCATTCTTGCCTCTCTCCATCTATATCTAGTGTTTCAAAAGAACCTCCGTGTGTCATTTCTTTGCTTATTTTGTTATACACTCTAAATTTTATTTCTCTCATAATAGATTATTGTTTACTCAACTTAATTAATCTGTTTCATTTCTATATCCCCACATTCACTACACCTTCTTGCCAAAACAGTTGTAGGTGATGAGTATCTCCCAAACCATATAACTGTTCCCTCGGTTTCTACCCATTTACCCCACTCGTGTTCACACTCCTCTTTCATATTCTGCCCGATTATAGCCCCAACTATTAACCCTATGAAGAACACTATTATTAAAAATAACCCTATCATTTTAGTTGTTGTTCTTAATTTATAGTTATTAATAACCTTCTAATAGTCATCTTCGCTTCAGAAATTTGTTCTAAAACATCTAGTGAATAGTCATCCTTATATTCATCGTATCTATCCCACCTATCTTTCCATTGAATTTTGTCTACAAGTTCCTTTAGCATATCTAATTCTTCTTGCAAATCGCTACCTGTTATTTTATCCATCTAATTGTTGTCCTTAATTTATATACTTAATCTACTACGATATTGAGTTCATCTAAACTAACTTTTACTGTTCTATTCGGCGAAATAAGTCTGTCAATCATATCTGTCTTCGGGAACTCAACTGTTATTCCCTTATATCTAACATTCATATTTTCGTCATAACCTATGCTTATTACGGTACCAACCTCATCCTTTTGGGATATTTGATAGTTAATTCCTCCAGATATCTTAACCTTACTTCCTATTGCAATTTTCATCTTAATTAAAAATAATAATTTATATACACCACTCTAACAACCCAACACCATACTCCATATAGCTATCACTTCCATGACAGCTCCTAAGATCAAGAATATCAATCCCCATAATTGTATGTTTATTTCTTTTTTGTTAGTACTCTTCATTCTAGTATCTGTATATAGTGTTAATTATATAACCTTAACCGGTCTAGTCTTGATCCTTCTAAGTAGCATACTCATGTTCTTAGCCTTGTTACTTATTAGAACCTTCTCTTTAGCTATAGCAATATCCTCGTATGTAATATGTACAGGGTTTCTCATTCTTCTACCTACATCTACCAACCCTACCTCTATCTCTTCATCATCATACAGAGTCATTACATTCTTTAGTTGTGCAACAGGCTTAGGAAATACTCCTTGACTCTCATAATATGCTATTGCCTTTCTATCAAAGTTTCTTAGTTTCAACAGTTTAGCTATTTCTATTACCTCTCGTTGTGTCCATTCTTTTCTCATGTTTCTAGTTATTAGTTTAATTAATTATCCCTTATCCTTGCCACCAGATTGTAACCTTTCCAGTAACAGGGATAAGAACTCAATGAATAGGAGGCTTCGCCAAGAAATTCCCTACCATTGAGTCCTATCTGAGGGGGCAGAGCCTTTCACTCTACACGAAGTCCTGATTAGACGACTAACTTGGAACAGGTGCTTCAGAGTCCAGTACGCCCTTAACTCTGTGTCTATCTTTCACCACCCCTCTGTTTAATGGACTGTATGAGATACTCTGGGTAGGGATTCAAACCCTACACTTCGCCTAACACCTCGGCTTTCGCAAGATTTTATTCTTACTGGTTTAGCAACTACTCCTTTATGCCACCAAAGTACCTCATACGATCCATATTTTAAAGAACTACTATTCCTTACTCAACCTATTAAACACATCACACAACTCTCTTTCAAATCTTCCTATCCTTCCTTCTCCAGATACATACTCATCAAAATACTCTTTCAATACACCATATAAAAATGGTGAATACTCTTCTAACCATTCCCATATGTTCTTTCTAGTTAGTGTTACCATTACTTTACCTCCATTTGATTATAAGCCCATGTAAAGTTAGCCTTCCATGTCTTAGGACTTGAGTTACCTGTATACTTCTTAATAAGAGCATCATTAGTTCCTATTCCCTTGTAACTCTTCTCTATACCATTACATATAACCTTTGCCATTACCTCTCTGCTAGGATCATAGTTTCTGTTCCCTCCAGCGAACCAGCCCCAGAAGTTAGATTGTCTTTTAACATCCCTACCCATTCCTGTTTCTGATACTGACATAGCTACCACTACTCTTAATGTTTCCTCAGAACAATTCTCTTTGAGTAATGCTAAGTATCCTGCATCTATTCTTGAACCTCTATAACTTTGAGTAAAAGACTCAATAGCTTTAAACTGTGCAGATCTAGTATCCTCAGGTTGTATGAAGTATGCCTTACCATCTTCTACTACAACAGGTTGTCCATTTACTACTTCTCCTTCTCTAAAGGTATCTCCGTTTCCATCTACACCTGTTTCAATCACAGGCTCTTGAGCTTCAACAGGTTGAGAGTTCTGATCCTTCTTACCCACGAATGCTAAAAGCAATAGGTAGATAATTAATGCACCTACTAAGAGAACGAAAGCTCTCCTTGCAACTACCTCTCCTCTTTTTTGTCCGTCAAGAATATTTACATCTCTTAACTTCCCGATACTATCCTTTATGTTTAATTTTATCATTCCTACACTCCTTTTTAACTTAACTATGGTATCAGTATACTATGTACTCCACTCATTGTCAAGTATATTTATTAATTAAAACATCTTCGCCTGTTCTCTATATACATGAGTACCCCTTTCTTGGTTTCTTTGTTCTCTAAGGGCTAGTACTCCAAGATCAGCAACTACCAAATCACTATCTAATATATTGACTCCTTCTCTAATCTTCTCCTCTTGCTCCCTTTGAAGTTTTCTTCTACACTCTATAATACTTTTAGGATGAGCAGATTCTAGAAACTGGTTTATATCAGTAAAGAGAATACCTTCGTTCATTCCAGATCTGCTATCTCTGAAGCCCTGTCTATACCAAACTTCAAATATTAGTTTTTGATCACTATTTCTAGTTGATGTATCCTTCCTCAGAATATCTCTAACTAACAAATATAAATTTTCATTTCCCATTATATTATTTCTCCCAACTTAGATAATCTATAATTACTTTGATTGCTTCATCAGCAGAGTAACATACCATAACCGTATAACCATACTCTTCTAACTTACTGATCCACCATTCTTGTTCAGGTGATACCTTACCCTCTTCAGCTTTCATCTCAATCCATAGCCCTGCCACCATACTATTAGCTAACCCTGTTGTCTTGTCTGTATATGCCATAGGTACAGGTAGGAATATATCAGGTACTCCACTCTTAACCCCTTCATCTCTCATCTTCTTAGCTCTACTCCATCTCCCTTTGTCTCCTCCATAGAAAGCTCCATTAGGTGTAGCATGTAGAAGCTCTAATTCAGGATGCTTCATAGACATTACTTTAGCCCACTCAAACACCTCAACCTGTGCATCATGCTCAGGATGTTTATTCTTCTTAGTTGCTTTATCTTGCATCTTTAAATAATCACTTGCTGTCATTGTGTCCATTAGTATTTTTGTCCTAACAAATTAAATAGAACAAACTTTTTTATCCTCCAGAATATAGATCTGTTTCTATATTCCATTTCTACATTATATAAAGATTCTACCCATTCCTGTTCACTAATAGATGTAGGCATAGGATATATATAGTCTTTAACTATCTTTCTCTTCTGTTCATATGTCTTTTCCATCTTCCACCTCCTTCTTACTCTTAATTAAATCAGGGATATTTATCCCATGGAACTGTTTCTCCTTCTCCTTCCTAGGTGTACCACACCATATACAAACATCTGTAGGAACTTTATCTATCCCTTCTATCCCATATCTACAACCTTCCATAATACATCTGAGGTTAATGTGCCTTACTAGACTATTAATCGTTTGATCCTTTTTGGATATTCTTTTCATGGAAATACTTGCTAATGAAATTAGTTAGTGTATCCTCAAATAGTTTCGTTCTCTGCTCATCAATCTTAACATCCTTGGTTATTCTCCAACCTATTGTCTTCTCATCTTTCAAATACTTCTTCTTCCCCTCGTACATCCATACCTGTACATACATCTTTGCTAAACTACCTACAGTGTTATAAAAAAGTACCTCCCAGTTACCTCTCTTATGAGACATAACACCTTCCTTTTCGTAGAAGCTAATATTTTTTAAAGCTATATCCATCATTGGTATCTATCACATAAGTTAATTTATTCTGTTTATTAAAATCCTCCATATGTATCTTGAGAGCATTTAGCATTGCATTAAGGACATTGTGCAATATAGTCCCTTGAAACTCTGTACCATACTCAGCCTCAATTGTTATTGTGATCTTCTTTTTCATTAGAATGGTATATCTATTTCAGATAAAATCTCCTTGCCCAATTTCAACCATTCATCATGAGTTTTTATTTCTTCTGGGTACAATCCACTTATCCTCTTTAGAACATTTAACTGCCCTTGCATATACATTCTCTCTGCTTTAATCTCTTCAAACCTTCTGGTAGACATATCTACACTTCTTATCATTTCCCTATTGTTTTCTTTCAACTCCTTTATCTTTTCTTCCATTTCGTATATTGTTCCATTCTTTCCATCTATGACCCTTTGCATCTCATTCTTTTTCATATTACTTAGTATTTAAATTATCTATGGCTTCCTGTCTCTGTATCTCACAATCTATAGACTTATTAAGTGATAGATTCTCAACCCATAAAGTACTTCCCACCACCACTAAAACAACTACTAATATTACCCACCCAACAAGCTTAAGTGCAAATTTTAAATCGTTTACCATTTCATTTGTCATCTTACTACCCTCCTTACATACTTCTTAAATATCTTTTTAGCTTTTTCTTTTGCTCTGTTGATCTTCTTTCTATTAATAAGCTCGGTATGTTTCCTTCCTTCTTTGTTTAACATATTATTTGATTACTTTAAGTAAGATAATTCCTATTATCAAGAGTACTATTGGTATCCATATTGGGGATAGAATCCACCACCATGACCAATCAATGACCCCTGTAAGCTTTAATACTAAAAATGTTATTAATAATAATGTAGTACTAATACTTGCCACACCACTTCCTTCTTTCATGTTCTTATCATTACAATTTATATAAATCCTCCCATCCCACCCAACAGTCTTTACTTTTTAGAAAGGCAAATCCTCTTCTAAAGCAGTATCAGGATCGTCTGTTTTAATCTCTGATTTCATCTCTTTTGCTGTCTGCATATCATCAACAGTATCATCATCAAATGTACTATCTATTACCTCTCTATCTGTTACTTCAATCCTTCTTAATGTAGGATCTTGATCCTTAGTATTAAAGAAGAATGTAAAGTCTGTATCTAACATATTTACTAACTCTTCTAACTTAAGAGCTTCTTGTATATCATTTAGACTTACATCTACATCAAATATAAAGTACTCATTCGCACCTTGTTTTGTTTTCAAGGTAGATAACTTCAATACAAACATACTTGAAAGAACATCACTTAACTTCCCTTTGATACCAATACTCTTCTTCTGTTCAGTCATTTTCTTGTTAATAACATTCCATGTATTCCATCCATCACCACCTGAAAGTGTAATTGTTACAAATGGATTCTTACCAGTCTTACCCATCTCAGATATCTCCAATGCCGTATATGGTGTCATGATGAGTCTTATCTGATTAGTATAGCTGTATCCTTCATGTGCTGCTGTCCATTCCTCTCTTTCATTAGGATGAATCATTTCTTTGCTTCTAGCATATGTAACTGTAATAGGGAAATCTAATCCTTCCTTCTTTTCCTTTCTCCATATCTCTACACCAAACTCTACCTTAAGCAATGTTAAACTCATTTCACTCTTAAAATCATCTTTCATTAGTAATTTCTCATATACATATTTACCTTCTGCATTCTTCGTTTTCTTAGGTTTGATATACATCTTGCCTTTAACACTTCTATCATTATCTTCTGCATTACTAAAGAGAGCGTCTCCTGTAAGCTTCTGTACAATCGCTATCTCATATGGAAATGGTAGAGTTCTTGTATCCTCTACACCTGCTAAACCAGAAGAAGAACTATGAAATAATCTATTCATATCTACCTCACTAATCTTAGCTAACTGTTCTGAAAACACTGAAATTTCTTTTGTCTTTGTCATGATCTTAAAATATATATAACTAAAAATAAACTAACCTAAACTACATAGATTAACTACTCCTTAAAATTTAAATATATATGGGGAATTGCTTCCTCTCATTCCTAATTAAATATCTCATATATTCCACTCATTGTCAATAGGTAGATTATATATTCTACATAACACTTTTTAGAACACTTACAAATCTAAATGGGGATCTTTTTACTATGTATATATCTACCTTTATAATACTTAACTTTAGGAAACGGCTAGAATACGGCTTGTAGTTCCCTCTTATGCTTATTGATATGAAAGAAACTAAAACGAGAATCCTAGAATTCCCTAAACTTAAGCAACAAAAAATAAGACCTATGTTACTTATCTTCTTCAATTACTAGGTTGTACTTACCTAGAAAGAGCAAATACATATGTAACTTTTACAACACTTAACCTTGAGGTTATCCGTGTAGTATCCGTATTGTTTAACAGTTCCCTTGGCTCACGCCACCATATCAGCTATGCTCATCTCATCTGTTAATCACGAGACGATTAAGATATGTCTTACTAATTCCTTAAGAATTAGACACAACCAATGGCTTAAGTTATAGTAGATCGTCTTATGGGAACTACTATCATTGGCTGTATTTAACCCTCAAGTAAATGAATTATAAGTAGTACTGGGCTGTGTTGCTAACCATACAGTTCAGCCCCCGATTATCTATTAATAGTAAACTGCCCGTTTATTACTTTCACTTAGAAAACCCCTTTGGTTACTTCTCTTTGTACTACCGAACTAATTATTAATCAGTCCTAAAGAGCAAAATCTTATAACAGATTAGGGACTTAATAATATTAAATCTCTAAAGTACTATAAAACAGAAAAAGCACCCTTACGGATGCTTCAACTGAGACCTAAGTTCATACCCTTTATGAAACTTACACTATCTCTCAAAAGAGTACTACTAGTAGTTCTTTTTAGATAAGGTATAAATATCATTTTTTATAACACTTAAATTAGTCTTCATATTTATATAACCAAGAAATTGGGATCATGTCAAGTACATATCAAAAACCATTACCAGAACTAAAGAGGGGGTATCATATATGACGGAGAAAGACTCCAGACAGATGATTTAAAACCCCCTCAATAGGTACTACACATTGCGTAAAACGCTAAAAGCTAAATCTGTAACCCTATCCCCCACTCGTACTATTGCACGATGAATGTTCTGTTCCTTTCTAGGTAGTGTGATGATGTTGTCCCCTATTATTGTTCCTACCTCTCCGGTAAGGGTTATTCTTACTTGCCGATACCTACGGTTGTCCCCCCAGAATACATAGCATAGCGGATATCGTTTCCCCTCAAATGGAATACCGTGTATTGCTATGTCTAATTCTTCTTTGGATAGACCAGCGTAGGTCTGTAGTTCGGTGAGATATCTATAGTCCCTGTTTCTCCACTTCTTGTTCGCTTTCGGCTTCATCTTCATTGAATTCCTCCATAGGAACAAGTTGAATGGGGTGTGTTCGCACACACTTCCGACAGGATACGACTTCCATATCCATACCAACAATCCTACACTTGTAGGTCTTGGCAAACTTACCACAAAAGTTACAGATCGCCTGTACCATGTAGCACCTCTCTTATTAATGAACCTTAGTCTTAAAGACTAAATCTAGTATCAATATTAGATTTAACCCTCAAGAACTATACCCCCTAGTATTATTATATGCCTCATAGTATAATGTATTGCTCTCGTAAGAGGTACTAAGTGAAAACTCGCCAGAGTTACTTTTAAAAAGGAAGGGGCTATGTATCCTTCCTTTTATTTTCTACTTAGACTTTTCTTCTAAGAATATATCTACCTCAGGCAAACCTTTTACTAACCACTCATATATACTCTGTACCATACCTTTAACTATCAAGAAATTACTTCCAAGTTGAAATGCTAGATCTTGTATATTCTCCCATACGCTTCCTGTCCAATTAAATCTTGAAACAATCAATCCAATAGAGACTGCTATTGCTAGGTAAGTAATAACATTTCTCTTCTCTTCTTTAACCAATTCTCTCTTGAATATCTTACCTAAAAGTTTAAATAAGAATGGCAATACAAACGGAGCTACAAAACCTATTGCTCCTGATATTGCAGTACCTAACTCAAATA
>Ga0172380_10003493_pt1 | contig 21512 bp, 25 predicted proteins | sample Leawe162metaG_FD_119747 | JGI IMG/M metagenome (GOLD analysis project Ga0172380, IMG submission 119747) | Leachate microbial communities from a municipal landfill in Southern Ontario, Canada - Leachate well 162 metaG | ecosystem: Engineered > Solid waste > Landfill > Unclassified | place...
AAAGGCGACAGCCAAGTTCCTTTTGATAAAGAATCTTTTGATATTTTATTGTCTTTGGGTGTGTCTGAAGAGGCTATTAGCCGGGGTGCTCGTGAAGATAATTTTTGGGGGCCAACTGGCAATGAAGGACCTTGCGGTCCAACAGTGGAATTTTATGTAGACGACCTTGAATTATGGAATTTAGTTTTTAATGAATATTATATGGATGAGAAAAAAAACTTGCTTCCTTTAAAAACAAAAGGGGTAGACACTGGCATGGGCTTAGAAAGATTGGCGCTTGTAACTCAATTTCCAAAAGACAAAACAAAAACAATCTTTGACACGGATTTATTTTCTAATTTAATGGTTTTTTTAGATTCTTCTTCAAAATCCAATTTGCCTAAAGAAAAAAGCCTCAGAATTATCGCCGACCATTTAAAAGGAATAGTCTTTTTATCTTCGGAAGGAATAGAGCCTTCTAATCTTGGCAGAGGTTATATTTTAAGGAGGCTGATAAGAAGGGTTGTCAGGCATTCAAGAGTCATTAATTTGAAAGACGATTGGCTTAAAGAAGCCCTTAATATTTTAATAAAAAAATACTATAAAATTTATCCTGAACTTGGCGAGAATAAAGAAAATATCGTTTTAACTATTGAAAAAGAAATTGAGAAATTCCAAAAAACAATCCGGTTGGGCTTAAAAGAATGGGAAAAATTAGTTTCCTCCCTTCTTAAAAAATCTTCCAAAGAAATATCAGGCCAAGAAGCTTTCCGCTTATACGAAAGCTACGGTTTCCCCTTTGAATTAATTGAAGAAATGGCAAAAGAAAAGGGACTGTCGGTTTTAAAAGAAAATTTTGAGAAAGAGTTTGCTGCTCATCAAGAAATTTCGCGGGCTGGAAAAGAAAAAAAATTCGGCGGCCATGGCCTAAAAAACAATCAAAATGACAATGAAACTGTAAAGAAAATAACCCGTTTGCATACCGCTGCCCATCTTCTTTTAAAAGCGATAAGAGAGGTTCTGGGCGGAGAAATCAGACAAATGGGCAGCGATATCAACAAAGAAAGATTGAGATTGGACTTTAGCTTTAATAGAAAATTAGAGAAGGAAGAGTTGATTAAAATTGAAGATTTAGTTAATGAAAAAATAAAAGAAAATTTAATAGTTTCTTCTTATGAAACGAGTTTTGAAGAGGCCTTAAAGGAAGGAATTTTGCCGATAGCAAAAAACCAATACCCGGAAAAAATTACTATTTATGAAATTAAATCTCCAAAAGAAACAACACCTTGGTCAAGAGAAATTTGCGCCGGTCCCCATATAAAAGAAACAAAAGAAATAGGGAAGTTTTTTATCATTAAAGAAGAATCCGTTTCTCAAGGGGTAAGAAGGATAAAGGCAGGAATCATTTAAGAAATTTTAATTTTTACCCTCTCGCTTGAAAAAGATAAATTTAAATTAATTAAAAACCTAAGTTTTAAATAATGTTTTTAACGAATTTAAAGAGTAACATTTTTTTAGAAACAAATTTTTGGCGAAGCCAATCTTTTTCAAGTAAGGGGGGTTTTAAAGTAATAAATTAAGATTTGCTTAATTCTAAAAATTTTTGTTATAATAAACATATTATTAATAAAGATAAAAAAAAATAAAATGCCAGAAGAAAGTAAAAAAAAGGTTATTGATATTTTTCCTCCCAAGAAAATCGCCGAAAAAGAGCAGGAACAAAAAAACGAGACTTTAACACCTGAACCGGAAGAAAAAAAATCATTTTTTTATAAAGAAGAAGAATTAAATATAAAAGTAAATTATTTAGAGCCAAAAGAAACAACTTTTGAGAAACCCGAGCAAGAGGAAAAAACGGAAGTTTCAGAAGGGACAATCTCTCCGGAAGAAAAAAATACTCCAGAAAACCAAAAGGAGGATTTTTTGACTAAAGAATTTTCTTTTTTGCAAGACCTTCAAAAAGATGATTCTAAAAAAAGAACTTTTTTAAAATCCTCTTCATTCAAAAAATTTTTCCTGTCAAAGAATCAAAAAATAGGCATTTTTTTTGGGGTCATTGGGGCAGCGGCAATATTTTATTATTTTGGATTTTTTGTTTTAGCCAGAGCGGAAATTAAAATTACTTCAAGAAAATTAGAAGTTCCTTTTTCCAGAACAGTTTTAATAGACAGAAATGTTTCTTCGCCTAATTTTGACAACGATGTCATTCCCGGCAATCTTTTTGTTTTTAAAGAAAATGTTGAGAAAGAATTCTCCAGCACTGGTCAAGGCAAAGACGAAAAAAAAGCCCAAGGAACAATCACTATTTACAATAATTTTTCTTCCGCTCCGCAAATTTTAGTAGCCACCACCAGATTTGAAACTCCTGATAATAAAATATACAGATTAGATTCAAGAATAGTGGTTCCCGGCGCCGCTACTAAAGACGGAAAAATTGTCCCTTCTTCAATAGATGCCAAAGTTACAGCTGATAAAGCCGGTCCGGAATATAATATAGAACCTTGTAATTTGCCTAAATGTAAATTTACCATCCCGGGATTTAAAGGAACTGAAAAATATGAAGGTTTTTATGGGGTTTCTACGTCTCCTATGGCCGGCGGAGCTTTGGGTTCAATCCCAATGATAACTGCCGATGATATGAAAGTGGCTGAAAAAGAAATATTGGAAAATGGTCTTTTGCCAGCTATTAACCAATCGCTATTAAATAAAATTCCCGCCGGTTTAAAAATTCTGCCGGAAGCTAAAAGCGGAGTAAAAATAAATAAATTAGTAAGCGATGCCAATATCGGAGATATGAGAGAAAAATTTAATGTAAGCGCCGAGGGGGAAGTAAAGGCTATCGCCTTTGATCAAAATAATCTTTTGGAATACATTAAAAAAACTATTGAAAAAGAAAAAGAACAAAACCAAGATTATGCTGATTATGAGCCTTGTCAGACAGCCGAGATTGAGTATTCTGATGCTAAAGTTGATTTTAATTTAGGTACAATAAAAGTTTTAGTAAAAACCAAACAAATTTTTTGCGAGAAAATAAACGAAGAGACATTAAAAAACAGCATTAAAGGGAAAAACAGAAACCAACTGCAAGAAATTTTTCGGAACACTAAAGGAGTAGAAGAAGTGAAAATAAACCTTTGGCCTTGGTGGATAAAAAAAATACCAAGCGCTCTTGATAAAATCAAAATTTCTGTTGACTAAATTAATTAATTTTGCTATATTTATATCGCTTAATTTTAAGTTAATTTTTTAGTTTAATCTAAACTTACTTTAACTTATTAAATTAAATATATTTTTGGATTCTTATTAGTTATTAGTTTTTTATGGTAAACAAGAAAGAAGCAGTTAGAAAGGAAGGGATAGTAATTGAAGCCTTGAGAAGCGCTATTTTTAAAGTTAAAGTAGGGGAGGAAGAAAACGAAATTTTAGCTCATCCGGCAGGAAAATTACGCTTAAATCACATTAAAATAATACCCGGCGATAAGGTGATAGTTGAACTTTCTCCTTACGACCCTAAACGGGGTCGTATTGTCTATCGCTTATAAAGGGCTTTGCCTGAGAAGGCGAGTCCTGTTAGTGGAAACGAAGTCTAGACAGTAACAACGCTTTTATCCCGCCTTTTGTGCTGAAAGATAAAAACTATTACAGACCTGCATAAAAATTAATAAAAAAACAATTATCCAGTTCTCCAAAAAGCTGGGTAAATCACATTAGCATGAAAGTCAAAGCATCGGTTAAAAAGATTTGCAGAAATTGCAAAATAGTCAGAAGAAAAAGAAAGCTATATGTCATCTGTAAAAATCCTAAACACAAGCAAAGACAAGGATAGGAGTAAATTTTATTTAAACAAATAAATTAAATAAATAAATTAAAAATAATTTTATAAATAAAATCTCTAAAATGGTTCGTTTTTTAAACGTAAATATTCCGGATAATAAAAATATAGACATTGCCCTATCTTATGTTTACGGCATAGGACCTTCTTTTGCAAGGAAAATTTTAAAAAAAGCTGGAATAGATTCTTTTAAAAAAACTAAAGACCTTGCTCCTTCTGATTTTAATAAAATTAAAGAAATCATAGATAGCGAGAAAATAAAAACAGAAGGAGACCTGAGAAGAGAAATAAAAAGCAATATTCAACGCCTTATTAGTGTCGGCAGCTACAGGGGAACACGACACATCAGGCATTTGCCTGCAAGAGGACAAAGAACAAAAACCAATTCTCGCACAACGAGGGGTTACACAAGAAAAACAGTTGGTTCCGGCCGGAAAAAGGCGCCGGCGCCAAAATAATTTTAATATTTCATTAAAATCATCTGAAATTTTATGGGAAAAAAAAGAATTATCACCAAAAGCGGAGAAGATATCTCTAAAATAGAAGAGAAGATGGCCGGAGTCTCAAAAAAAGGCGCTAAAATAAACCAGATAGAGAGAGGCAGGATTTATATTAATGTCTCTTATAATAACACAATTATTTCTGTAAGCGATTTAAAAGGAAACATTATTGCCACTTCTTCAGCAGGAGCTTTGGGATTTAAAGGTCCTAAAAAAGCCACTCCTTTTGCCGCTTCAAAGGTGGTAGCGGCTTTAGCTGAAAAAATGAAAAAAATTGGTTTAAAAAAAGTTGAAGTTTATATAAAAGGAATTGGGGGAGGCAGGAAATCAGCCATTCATTCTTTGGCAAATCAGGGTTTGGACATTGATTTGATAAAAGATGTTACTCCCTTGCCCCATAACGGTCCAAAACCGCCTAAACCCAGAAGAATATAGCGATTTTTTTATTAAAATAAATTTAAAAAGCATAAAAAGGCAAAAATGATTGATATAAAATGCAAAAAATGCCGAGCAGTAGGCGAGAAATTGTTTCTTAAAGGAGAAAAATGCTATACGCCAAAATGTCCTTTAATCAGAAGGGGTTCTGCTATTATTAAAGGAAAGAAAAAGGGTAGAGGGTCAACCGTTTATGGAAAACAGCTGAAAGAAAAACAAAAAGTGAAATTTGCTTATGGAATAAAAGAAAAACAGTTAAGACGTTATTTCAACATTGCTTTAAAGAAAAAAACCTCAACGCCGGAAACGTTTGCCAAATTAATTGAAAGCAGATTTGATAATATAGTTTTTCGTTTAGGTTTTGTCTCCTCAAGGAATATTGCTCGCCAGCTGGTCAGTCATGGCCATTTTATGTTAAACAATAAAAAACATAATATTCCTTCAACTATAGTTAAAAAGGGAGACATTATTGCTATAAAAGAAAGCAGTAAAAAAAAGGTCATTTTTAAAGAGATTACGGAGAAATTAAAGAAATACGAATTACCGAAGCATTTAGAAATTAATATAGAAAAATTAGAAGGAAAAATTATTGGAGAGCCCGACTTAGAAGAACTTCAATTGCCGTTTGATTTTACCTCCATTGTAGAATTCTATAGCAAATAAAAAATAGGAATTTTTTGATTGTATTTTTTAAAGAAAAATACAAAGAAACAAGTTTGATTTCAATTTTTTTCAGAAAATTGAAAAGAAAAAATAGGAATTTTTTGATTGTATTTTTTAAAGAAAATTAAAAAGAAAAAATTACATTAAAAGACAAAAAAATCAATTATGTTCTATCTTCCTTCTTCAATAAAAATTACTGAGCAGAAAAAAAACTACGGAGTTTTTGAAATTGCAGGGCTTTATCCGGGCTATGGAACTACTATAGGCAATGCCTTAAGGCGGGTTTTGCTTTCCTCCATAGAAGGAGCGGCTGTTACTTCTTTTAAAATAAAAGGAGTTGACCATGAATTTTCCACCATCCCTTATGTTGCGGAAAATGTTTTGGATATAATGCTAAATTTAAAACAACTAAGAGTCAAAATTCACGGCAACGAACCGCAACAATTGAAATTAAAAGCCAAAGGAGAACAAGAAATAAGGGCAAAAGATTTTGAACCCAACGCTATGGTTGAAATAATGAATCCGGAACTCCTGATAGCCACTTTAACCAACAAAAAATCAGAATTAGAAATTGAAGTAATCATAGAAAAAGGATTGGGTTATTCTAGAATTGAGGAAAGAAAAAAAGAAAAAATTCCCATTGGAACAATTGCAGTTGATGCCATCTTTTCTCCGATTCAATATGTAAATTTTGAAGTGGAAAATATGAGAGTGGGAGACAGAACCGATTATAATCGTTTGATTATTAAGATTGAAACTGATGGCTCCTTTACTCCGCAAGAAGTTCTATCTAAGTCGGCAGAAATTTTGGAAGAACACTTTAACTATATAAAAGAAAACCTTGTTCTTCCGTCAGAAGAAAGTTCTTTTAAGAGTGAATCATTAAAAGACCCGAAAGAAATCAACATAGAAAATCTTGATTTTAGCGCTCGCACCAAAAAAGCTTTGCTGGCAAACGGCATTAAAACTTTAGCGGGGCTATTAAGATATAAAGAAGAAACCTTAAAAGATTTAGAAGGGTTGGGGGAAAAATCTATAGAAGAAATAAAGAAAATTTTAAGCAAACTTGAATATACTTTAAAATAGGGGGCTTTCTAAAAACACTGGCTAATTATAATTTCTATCTTTTAAAGAGCTAAGCTAATCACGTTAATATGAGGCATTTAAAAAAAACAAAGAAATTTCATAGAAAAACCGACCAAAGAAAAGCTTTGCTAAGAAGTTTAGCGGCGAATTTGATATTAAAAGAAAAAATAAAAACAACTTTACCAAAAGCTAAAGAAACGAAAAAAATAACAGAAAAACTTATCACGATTGCTAAAAAACAGAATCTTTCGGCTTTAAGAAAGTTAAAACAGGCATTACCGGAAAAGGCGGCTAATAAACTTTATTACGAAATTGCCCCTTTATATAAAAACAGGGCGGGCGGTTATACCAGAATAATAAAAACCTCCCAAAGAAAAATTAAAGATGCTTCTTCGCTTGCAATTTTGGAATTAGTAAAATAATAAAAAACCGTTTCAAAAATTTTATTTATAATATGGAAAAAAAGGGGAACAAAAAAAGAGAAGAAATTGTTCTTGATGCCAAAAACCAATCTTTGGGCAGATTGGCTTCAAAAATTGCTGTTTTGCTTCAAGACAAACATAAAAGCCGATATGCTCCGAATAAAGAAGGAGAAACTTTTATTATCATAAAAAACTTAAAGGATATAAAGACTAACGAAAATAAGTTAAAAAGTAAAATTTATTATAAACATACGGGTTATTTAGGCCACCTAAAAGAAACGAAATTATTAGATCTATGGCAAAAAGACCCAATCAAAGTACTGACTTTGGCGGTAAAAGGAATGTTGCCAAAGAATAAATTAAGAGAACGAAGATTAAAAAGATTAATTATTGATTTATAGTAATTTCTTAAATATGAAAAAAAAAGAATCGGAAGAAAAAACCGAAAAAATAAAAACTGAAAAAATCAAATACCTAGAAGCCGTTGGCAGAAGAAAAGCAGCTATTGCCAGAGTAAGGATTTTAAGCGGCAAGCCGGGCTTAGTTATTAATGAAAAAAACTTGGAAGATTATTTCTCCTTGAACCAGCAAAAAAACAAAGTTTTAGAGCCGTTAAAAAAAACCGGCTTGGAAAATAAATTTTTTGTCTCAATAAAAGTTAAAGGGGGAGGTGGAACTGGCCAAGCTGAAGCAATCAGGCTTGGTATCAGCCGTTGTTTGATAAAATTTGACCCGAATTTAAGGCCCATTCTTAAAGGTTTTGGATTTTTAACCCGTGACGCCCGAGTGGTGGAAAGGAAAAAGTATGGTTTGAAAAAAGCCAGACGCGCTCCTCAGTGGCAGAAGAGGTAAAAATAACTTTTCAGCTATATTGCTTAAATTGAAAAATAATTAATTCTTTAAATCAATGAAAAAAAATAATTATTTTCTTTATTTTATTGTTATTTTAATAATTATTGTAATGTGTTTTCCTTATTTTGGTGGATTCTTTAAAAATCAGGCAACAGAAAACAACTCCCAAATTAATGCAGAAAATAATGAAAATTTAAAAATTGAAATCCTAAAAGAAGGGCAAGGAGAAGAAGCTAAAAACGGGGATAAGGTTTCTGTCCATTATACCGGCGTTTTGGAAGACGGGAAAAAATTTGATTCCAGTCTTGACAGGGGTGAGCCTTTTGAATTTGTCCTTGGCTCTGGCCAAGTAATCGAGGGCTGGGACTTAGGCATCTTAGGAATGAAAATCGGAGAAAAAAGAAAATTAACTATTCCAGCTGATTTAGCTTATGGAAAAACAGGAACCCCCGGGGGCCCAATACCGCCCAACGCTGTTCTTATTTTTGAAGTAGAACTATTAAAAATAAATTAATTTTTCTTTGGAAGATGAGTGATTGGTTCTTTTAAAATTAAAAATCAAGGAGGTGTTATTGTGCATACCGAGTTTCCTTCAATTTGTGTATTTTGTCAAAGAAGATTAATCCCGTTTGAAAAAATTTGTGTTTTCTTGCCCGCACCCAACCATGAATTTATCGCAGGCGGTAGAAATCCTGAAAAAGTTATTAACATTGATTTGCCTTTGGTTTATTGCGAAAATTGCGGCTTGGTTTATTCTAAAAAAATAATTAAACCCTACTGATAACACGAAAAAAGGCGCTTAGAAAGCGCCTTTTTCTTTTCTATTGACTAATAACATATTATATGCTATCATTAACAAAAGGCTCTTTACAATTTAAAAAGGGGGAATATAAATGATTCTCGGGGTTTATTTTATGATTGGTTATATCTTCTTGCTGCTTTTTGGAGCTGCTTTTGTTGTTTCTTTGTTTTACAGATGCAGAAAAAAAACAAAATAAAAGAAAAGGAACTGAAAGAAAAAACACTCAAAGAAACGATAAAAACAATTGAAAATTTAGCTAAAAAAAATTTTGTCAAAAAAAACGATAATTACTTCAAAACCCTTAAAGCAGGGGAACCAAAAAACCAAAATAAAAGAAAAGGAGGGATTCTAATGGCAAGAAAAAAATATTATCTTTTTGTCGGCTTGGCAATTCTAATTATTTTCTTTTTAATTTATTGGTTTAAAGCAGATTTAAAAGAATTCGTGCTTATTGATATTTCCAAACTTTCCAGCGAAAAAGTGGAAATGATTAATAAAGGCATTCCAGATAAAGTAAGCGTCATAGAGATACCCAAAAAGGAATTTTTTTCCCAAAAATACGCTCTGGTTCTGATTGCTTTAAGGTCAAAATCAGCTAATAATTTTGAAGTGATTTTCTCCGGCAAAAACAAGGAAAATAATCTTTGGTATCAGGCAAAAGAGAGAATGCCTCTCAGAAATTTTCAGGGCGTTGTTCAGGGAGAAATCAAGGATAGGATTTTAGTCGTTTATTTGAATAAAAGTTTTATTCCTCTTATGGTTTTGCTGATTGCGATGACAGGAATAACTTTAATTTCTTTTATTTTCAGCTAAAGGTTTGGAAGAAAGGAGGTCCTAAATGATAAAGGTGAAAAAATTTTCGGGTTTTCTTTTAAGGTTGACGATTATTTCCTTCTTTTTCATAGCGTTTATTATTGCCTTGAACAGACCGGAAAATTACCAAGACACAAGAATTGTAAATTTATCTCTGATTAAATGTGAAAATTTGGCAGTCGGGAACAGCGTTGTTTGTGCCTCTTTATTGCCAATAAGCGAAAAGGTTGGTTTAAAAACTTTTATCACCAAAAGCTATGAAACTGCTTATGTTTTTGTCGGAGAAAACCAACTTTTTATTTTTGGCAATAACAGGGTAAATAATAAATGGTACTTGTTTGAAGAGAAGGTCACAAAAAATAGTCTTCAAACAATAGAAAGCTTCACTACTTTTTATTTTAAGAAAAACGAGGAAGAAAATTTGAAGCTGCTGCTGTGGAAAGAGGGAGAAGTGTCTTATCAGGAAAAAACTTTGCTTCTTTTATTATTGGGAGAGAATAAAAAAATGGTTGCTTTGGCCCACTTATATTTAATAATGTTTTTTGCTATTTATGTTTTGTTGGAGTTGATTATTTTAGAAAGAAACAAGAAAGATCTCGGAATTGAAGATGTTAGAAGAAACACCATTAAGAATTACTATCTTAAAACCAAGCGTTAATTTTTAAAAGTTTTAAAGAGCCGTCATCTAAACGGCTCTTTTTCTTATTTGACATTTTTATAAATTTATTATATAATGGCTTTAGCATCTTTAAAATATTTTAGGGGGTGACAAGATTGTATCAAATGCCCGAGTTAGACCGAAAACCTTTTCGTTTTTTAAAGCACGGTTTTTCTACAAAAATGGAAGGCAATATGTCTTATAAATATGGAGACCCGGAGCAGGTTTTGGCTAATCGATGTTATTTTTTTAGAAAACTGGGCGTAACTTTTAAAAATTGTGTTTTTTTGACGCCGGAGGAAAAAGAAAGCAAGGTTTGCATAGTAGACCAAGAAGATGCTGGCAAAGGAACTAAGAGTTTAGAAAGCGCCATAAAAGCCGATGCTTTAATTACCGGAGAAAAAGGAATTGCTTTAGTTGAATGTGTTGCCGATTGTCTGCCAATTTTTTTGGTGGATAAGAAACAAAGGGGAATTGCTTTAATTCATGTTTCCTTCAAGAATGCGGCAGAAATTATAGAAAAAACTACCAAAAAAATGATAGATTTTTTTGATTGTCAGACAGGGGATTTAGTGGTTTTTATAGGTCCCTCCATAAAAAAGGAATCCTATAAATTAAAACCGCCGTTTTTGCAGGAAAAAGATATTAGCTGGGAGCCTTTTTTAAAAAAAGACCCACAAGGACTGATTTCCGTTGATCTTGCTGGTTACGCTATAAACCAATTTGTTCAAAATGGAATAAGAAACCTTGTTTTAAGCGGCATTGACACAGCGAAAAATGAAGGTTTTTTCTCCCACTATAGAGACAAAAAAAATGAAGACGGAGAAGGACGATTTGCAGCTGTTTTATTAATGAAAAAAGACGAATCAAGAATTAACCGCCAGATTTTCAAAACTAAGCAAAAAAAGCTTTTATCCACTTCAAGGTTTTAAAATTGTTTTAAAGGAGGAGGGAAAAATGAGTCCGGAAAAAGATTACTATTGTCAGTTTTGTAAGAAAACTATCTACCTAAAGGATTTAAATTCCAATAACAAACAAGTTCAAACTTCTTATTGCGAAATTGAAAAAGAAAAATCTATCCTTACTGAATTAGAAATTTATTGTTGCCCAACCTGCGAAAACGTTTTTCTTATCTCCCTGAGAATTATACCTTTGTGGCTAAAAGACAAAAAGTATTGGAAAAGGATTGATTATTTTCTGCCGGAGGGATGTTCAGAAGAAATATACGATTCAATGGTTTAATTTTAACCCGGGAGCAAGGAAATATAAACATTAACATAAAAAAGAGGCAAAAATGCCTCTTTTTTTATTATTCTTTCCGGCTTTTTCCATTTTTAATATAAAACCTTTTCACTCTTTCTTTGATTCCGCAAGCTATTTCATAATTAATGGTTTGACATAAATTTGCCAGTTCTTCAACAGTTATTTCTTCTTTGCCGCTTTTTCCTATAACCACCACCTCGTCTCCTTCTTTGGGGTTTTTGATATCCGTAACATCTATCATCAAACTATCCATACAAATTCTGCCGACAATTCCTGCTCTTCTGCCTTTAACTAAAACCTCTCCTTTATTTGATAAAGTTCTTGGATAACCATCAGCGTAACCAAGGGGAACCGTGGCTATTAAACTTGGCCTTTTGGCATAAAAAGTCCTGCCGTAACCAACTGAAACGCCGGCCTTTATTTCTTTCATAAAAATTACTCTGGTTTTTAAAGCCATTACCGGATAAATTTTAAACTCTAGTTTTTCAGGAAGAGGGTTTAAGCCATAAAGAAGAATTCCGGGGCGGACAGCATCAAGATTAAATTGGGGAAAATTCAATAAAGCGGCAGAATTGCTCATATGCTTTATGGGAATATTAATTTTTTCCTTATTTAATTGTTCTATAACTTTTTTAAATCTCCGGAACTGAATTTCTGAAAAAGCGCTATTTTTTTCATCAGCCGAGGAAAAATGGCTATAAAGACCCTCTATTTCTAAACCTTTTAATGCCTTTATCCTTTTAATAAAACCCAAGGATTTATTCCAAGCAATTCCCACCCGGGCCATTCCAGTATCTATTTTGATATGAATTTTTATTTTTTCCTTTCTTTTTTCAACTTGTTTATTTAATTCTTTTGCCAATGTTTCTGAATAGATGGTCGGAGTGAGAGAAAAATCCATTAAAAGGTTTATCTCCTCGGGAAAAATAAAACCAAAAATAAGAATCGGCTTATTAATGCCTCCTTTTCTTAATTCTATTCCTTCTTCCACATTGGCCACTGCCAACATATCCGTTCCCAATTGCTCCAATTCTTTAGCTACCATTAAGGCGCCATGGCCGTAAGCATTGGCTTTAACAACTGAAATTATTTTTTTATCACCAACAAATTTTTTGATTGTTAAAAAATTTCTTTTTAGATTATCAAGATTAATTTCCAGCCAAGCAGAAAAAAAAGATTCATCCCTCTTCATTTTTGAATAAATTATCATTGATTATCTTTTCTTTTTTATTTCTATTTTTTTTGCTGTCTTAACCATCTGTCAGCATCCAAAGCCGCCATCGCCCCAAAGCCAGCTGCAGTAACCGCCTGTTTATAAACAGGATCGCAGACATCTCCGGCCGCAAAAATTCCTGCTTTTGAAGTTTGGGTCATACCAAACACTTTTATAAATCCCGAATCGGTAATTTCCAGCTGGTTTTTAAAAATATCTATTTGAGGTTTATAACCAATAGAAATAAAAAGGCCTGAGAAAAAAAGAGTTTTGTTCTCATTGGTCTCTAAGTTTTTTATTTCCACCCCTTCTAAACGTTCTTCGCCTATAATTTTTATTATTTGACTATTAAAAAGAAATTCTATTTTTTCATTTTTCAAGGCTTCATCTTGCAGAATTTTTGCGGCGTTTAAAGTTTCTTTCCTATGAATGACCGTCACCTTTTTGGCGTATTTGCTTAAAACCAAAGCGTTTTCCATAGCGCTGTCTCCGCCGCCGACAACCGCCACGTTTTTGTCTTTAAAGAAAAAACCATCGCAAACAGCGCAAAAAGAAATACCGCGACCGACTAATTCTTTTTCTTTTGGCAGGCCAAGCCATCTATGAGAAGCGCCGGTAGCAATAATTATTGCGCGAGCTTTATAAATATTCCCATCGTCTGCTTTGACAATAAAAGGATAAGAATTAAAATCTGTTTCTACGGCATTTTTTTCCTTTACTTCCACCTCAAACTTTTTTACCTGATTCATCATTTTAGCTATTAATTCGGCGCCTGAGATGCCTTCTGGAAAACCGGGAAAATCGTCAATAGTGTCTGTCAACATCAATTGGCCTCCAAAACTTGGTCCCGCCAATAATAAAGTAGCAAGTTTTGCTCGACCGGCATAAATGCCGCCAGTCAAACCAGCTGGGCCGCCGCCTATAATAATTAAATCTTTAGTTTCCATATTCTTTGATTCTTGTTATATTCCTTTTCTTTAATTTTATATTTTTTTAAAAGTTTTGGCAAAAAATTAAATTTATTCTCTCCTATAAACGGTGACCCCGCTCTCTGTAGAACAAAGAGCGGGGAGCCCCACCGTTTGACGACTTTTTAAGGTCGTCAAAGATATTATACACTATTTTTTTTAAAAAAGTCAACCCTCATCTCCTTCAAATTCATTTTTATTCAATAATTCAAAAAAACATAATTTTGTGTTATACTAAATTGCTTTTAATGGTTTCTTATTTTTTATTATAAATAAAAAAATGGCATTTAGATTTCTTAAAAAAGAAGACCCTTTGCTTTATCAAATGGTAAAATCAGAAATTGAAAGACAGAAAAATACAATAGACTTGATTCCTTCGGAAAATTTTGTTTCGCCAGCTATCTTAGAAGTCTTAGGTTCTCCTCTTACCAATAAGTATTCTGAGGGTTATCCGGGCAAAAGATATTATCCGGGCAATGAATTTTATGATAAAATAGAAAAATTAGCTCAGCAGAGAGCTTTAAAAGTTTTTTCTTTGAAAAAAAACTGGCAAGTTAATGTTCAACCATATTCCGGTTCTCCGGCTAATTTAGCTGTTTATAATGCGCTTTTAAAGCCGGGAGAAATTTTAATGGGAATGAGTCTTTCAAGCGGCGGGCACCTGACTCATGGTCACCCGGTTAATTTTTCCGGAAAAATCTATAAAGCCATTCCTTACCATCTTAATCCAAAAACAGAATTAATAGATTTTAACGAAGTAGAAAAATTAGCAAAAAAACACCGGCCAAAAATCATTGTTTGCGGCTTAACTGCTTATTCCAAAAAAATTGATTTCAAAAAATTTTCCGTCATTGCGAAAAAAACAGGAGCTTATCTTTTAGCTGATATCAGCCACATTTCAGGTTTAATAGCCGCCAACTTACATCCTTCTCCTTTTCCTTATTGCGATATTGTCACCACCACCATTCATAAAACCCTGAAAGGACCCCGCTCAGCTGCCATTTTCACCAACCAATCATCTTCTCTTGCCAAGAAAAATAACATAAATTTATCCGAACTAATAGACAAATCGGTTTTTCCCGGCTTGCAGGGAGGACCTCACAACAATGTTATTGCCGCCGCAGCTTGCGCTTTTAAAGAAGCTCTCCAGCCAAAATTCAAAAAATACCAAAAACAAGTTTTGGAAAACGCTTCTTTTTTGGCTAAAGACCTCATTAGTTATGGTTTCCGAATAGTGTCAGGCGAAACAGAAAATCATCTAATGGTTATTGATTTAAGAAATACTTTTGTTTCAGGAAAAGAAGCGGAAAAACTATTGGAAAAAGCCGGTCTTTTGGCAAACCGGAATACCGTTCCGGGCGACCCCAGTCCTTTTAATCCCTCGGGTATTAGAATAGGCACACCGGCATGCACAACCAGAGGAATGGGAAAAAAAGAAATGAACCTTATTGCCTTATGGATTAACAAAATCATAAAAGAAAAAGTTAATCCGGAAGAAATAAAAAAAGAAGTAAGGCTCTTGTGCCAAAAATTCCCAATTTATCCTTCTTTGTTCTAACAATTAAAAACAAAGAGCCGGAAAACTAAAATAAAACTAAATTATGAAAAAAATTATTCTTTGGATCTCCCTAATCATTATTTTAGCAATTACCGTTGGAATAGTTAATTTTGCTATCAATTTTAATGCTAATAATGTCAATTTTAATACTAATAAAAAAAGCGATAATAATGAACAGGATTACTTGACAATCAATGTCTATTTTGGCAATTCTTTGAAAGACCCGGAAGCCATGGATTGCAGTTTGGTTTTTCCGGTTGAAAGAAAAATTAAAAAGACAGAAGCAGTTGGCCGAGCGGCTTTGGAAGAATTGCTTAAAGGACCAACCGCTGAAGAAAAAAATGAAGGCTATTTTTCCAGCATCAATGAAGGAGTAAAAATCAATAGTTTGGTTATAGAAAACGGAGTAGCAAAAGCTGACTTTGATGAGAAACTCGAATATCAGGTTGGCGGCTCCTGTCGGGTTTTAGCCATTGCCAGCCAAATTAGACAAACCCTCAAACAATTTTCTTCGGTTAATAATGTCATTATCTCCATCAATGGCAGAACCGAAGATATTCTTCAGCCTTAAAACCGTAACCAACAAAAACTTATGAAGAACTTTGTAGTTGGCGATAATTTAGGCAAAAATCTTGCCAATCATCTTAATTGGAAATTCATTAAAATAGAAGAAAGAATTTTTCCCGACGGAGAAATCCAGCCCCGGCTCAGCAAAGAAGAAAAAGGGGATAAAACCATTCTTATTCTCCAGAAAAAAACAAAAGAAAATATAAACGCTTACTTATTTAAATACTTTCTTTTAGCTAGAAAATTAAAAAACCTTTTCTCAACCGTTATCGGAATAATGCCTTATTTTCCTTACGCCCGGCAAGATGATGAATTCCGGAAAGGGGAAATTTTGTCTTCTTTATATTTAGCGGAAATCTTGGAAAAAAATCTGGATATTTTTCTGACCATCAGCCTTCATGAACACAGAAAAAAAATAAAAGAATTATTTAAAATTCCTGCCTACAATCTTTCTTTTTTCAGCGAATTGGCAAAAGAATTCAAAAATTTTGAACCAAAAACCACCGTTGTTATCGGACCAGATAGCGAAGCAAAAAATTTCGTTAACGACTTTTGCAAAAACTTTCCCGCTGAAAAAATTATCCTTAATAAAAAAAGAAACGTCAACAGCGGAAAATTAAATTTCTCTTTTAATGCCGCTAAGCTCATCAACTTTAAAGGTAAAGAAGCGATTATTGTTGACGATATGACTTCAACTGGCGACACCCTTTTAGAAGTGGCGGAAATCATAAAAAAGATGGGAGTAAAATCAATTAGTTTTGCTTTTATTCATTCAATTTTAGGCGATGATTCTGTAAAAAAACTAAAAAAAATAAATCCCAAAAAGATAGTTTTGACTAATACTTTAGAAAATTCTTTTTTCTCTGTTGATATAACCAAACCTTTGACTGAATACCTAAAAAATATTAAAATAATATAAAGAAACAAGTTTGATTTCAATTTTTTAAAAGAAAATTGAAAAGAAACAATATGGAGAAAAATCGGGATAAAAAATTTTTTTTAAAAGTAAAATATTTAGATATTACTACTGGTTATCCGTGGATAGTCATAATTAACGAAGAAGACGGAAAAAAGTTTGGCATTAGGCCCGGTGATGAATTATCAATAAATTGGCAGGGAAAACAAACCGAAATCAAGGTAGATATTACCAATTCCTTTGTTGAAAAAGGCGAAATCGGCGTTTTTAAAGATATTATAGAAAAATACCAAATTAAAGAAGGGGAAAGCTTAGAGCTGGCATTGGCAAGGGAGCCTGAATCGTTAAAAATTATCCACAAAAAACTTCAAGGGAAAAAACTTTCTTATGCCGAAATTTTAGAATTAATCTCTGATACGGTTAGCTATAAACTTGACGATTTACAATTAGCTTTTTTTGTTGCTTCGGCTTTTTTTGATAACAATTTTTCCAAAAAAGAAATTTATTATTTAACAAAAGCCATGGCGGAAACTGGTGAACAATTAAAATTTGGCAATACAGTAGCTGATAAACATTCTATCGGAGGAATTCCCGGAAATCGAGTAACGCCTATAGTTGTTCCGATTGTGGCAAGCTGCGGCATTATTATTCCAAAGACTTCTTCCCGAGCCATTACTTCCGCTGCCGGCACTGCTGACACCATGGAAGTTTTAGCGCCGGTCAATCTAACTCCCGAACAGATTAAAAAAACCGTAAAAGAAACAAATGCTTGCTTATCTTGGGGCGGAGCTTTTAAATTGGCGCCAGCTGACGACCGGTTCGTAAAAATTACTCATCAATTAAGAACAGAGCCTTATTCTAAAATGGTGGTAAGTATTATGGCAAAAAAAGTAGCTTGCGGCATTACCCATTTAATCATAGATATTCCTATCGGGCCGACAGCAAAAATCATTAATGATAAAGACGAAAAATTAGTTAAGGATTTATTTATTTCTATCGCAAAAAAGTTTGGAATAAAAATAAAAATTATCATTAGTAAAACTAAAGGTCCGATAGGCAGGGGGATAGGTCCTGTTTTAGAAGCTCGCGACGTAATGAGAGTTTTAGAGCAAAAAGAAAATCGGCCTCTGGATTTAGAAAAAAAATCAATTCAGCTGGCGGGGATGCTGCTGGAACTTGTGGGAAAAGCAAAAAAGGGCAAGGGCAAAGAGTTAGCTTATGAAAATTTAAAAAACGGTCAAGCTTTGGCAAAAATGAAAGAAATCATCAAAGTTCAAGGCGGAAACCCAGAAATAAATTCTGAAGCTCTTGCCTTGGGAAAAGCTGTCTATGAATTAAAATCAAAAAAAGGTGGCCTTATAAACTCAATCCACAATAAAAATTTAACGGAAATCTGCTACTTGCTTGGAGCCCCCCAAACAAAAGAAGCAGGAATCTACCTAAATAAAACAGTAGGAGAAAAAGTAAAAAAAGGAGAAACCCTTTGTTCTTTTTATACTGCCGGTAAACAGCGACTAGATTTAGCCCGGCATACCGCTGAAAAAATAGAAATTTTTAATATTAGTTGAATTAGATTTATGCAACAACGGGGAATGGCAACCTTCGGTCTTGATTACGGCAAATGTCCAGCTTGGCTTTTTCAAAGAATGGTAAAACTTTCCCGGGAAATGATAAGAATTATAATAGAAGAAGCTGGTCCTGACGAATTTTTAAAAAAAATGGCTGATCCGGTCTGGTTTCAATCGTTAGGCACAGTTTTGGCTTTTGACTGGAATTCTTCAGGCTTAACCACGATTTTGACCGCTGCCTTAAAAGAAGCAATGAAAGGTCAAGAAAAAGAATTAGGGGTTTTTATCTGCGGCGGCAAGGGAAAAACTTCAAGAAAAACTCCCGAAGAAATACTAAACTGGGGCAATCGTTTGTCTTTTCCCGAACAAACCACCAATAGTTTAATTTCTAATTCTAAAATAACCGCTAAGGTTGACAACAGTTTAATCCAAGATGGCTATCAAATTTATCATCACTCTTTTCTGTTTTCCAAAAACGGAAGTTGGGCAGTAATCCAACAGGGAATGAATTTAAAAAATCAAACCGCCCGACGTTATCATTGGTATTCTGATTCTCTGAATTTCCACTCGCCGTCCGGCTCAAAAGAAATTGACTGCGAACCCCATAGCGGCATTATCTCAGAAAAAATAAATTCTTCACTCAATACTCTCAATTTAACCTCCCGGGAAAGCCAAAATAACAAAAAAGTAAGTTTGGAATTGGTTAACGCCGGCTTCAAAAACCTGATGAAAGATATAACTATTTTGGCTTCCCGTTCTTCTCAATTAAGCCGAATGGTCAAATTCAAAATAGACAGCGGACAATTAACCTTATTAGCATTAGAAAATAAAGAGTTTAGTTTTCACCCCGTAGTTTTAGAAAATTTTTTCCGCCATCCATATTTAAAAAAAATTATGTACCGCTTAACGGAAGAAAAACCTAAAAATTATAAAAACCTAATCGCTACAAGCGGCGTCGGCCCCAAAACAATCAGAGCTTTAGCTTTGATAGCAGAAGTTATTTACGGAGCAAAACCTTCATATCAAGATCCTGCCCGCTACAGCTTTGCTCATGGCGGAAAAGACGCCACACCTTATCCCGTTGACAGAAAAACCTACGACAAAAGTATAGCTCTTCTTCAATTGGCAGCTAAAAAAAGCCGGCTTTCTCTAAAAGAAAAAGAAAGAATGATTTACAAAATCTCTAATCTTTACCAAACTTAATTATGACAACAGTTTTCCAATTAATAATTCTTTTATTTTCAGCCATTATCCATGAAGTAGCTCACGGTTTCGCCGCTTTTAAATTAGGCGATGATACCGCTGAAAAAATGGGGCGGCTTACTTTAAACCCATTGCCTCATTTGGATTTTTTAGGTTCTTTTGCTTTCCCTCTGATATCATTTCTTTCTACCGGCGGAAGTCTGGTTTTTGGTTGGGCAAAACCTGTGCCTTATAATCCTTTTAAATTAAAGAATTTGCGACGTGATACTGCTCTTTTGGCTTTTGCCGGGCCTTTAGCCAACCTTTCTATGGCTTTGATCTTCAGTCTCTTTATCCGCTTTACGATAAATAATCCCCAGTTTTCAGGAATTTTGCTTTTTCTGGCAATTATAGTAAAGATTAATTTAATCCTTGCAGTTTTTAACTTAATTCCTATCCCTCCCTTTGACGGTTCAAAAATCTTTTTCTATCTTTTCCCGTCTCGGAAGTTAGAAAGTTTCCTTTATCAATACAGTTTTTTGTTCATTTTTCTCATCTTATTCTTTGGCGGCGGGATAATTTCTTTAATAGTAGATTTCCTTTTCTCTGTTTTTTCAGGGATCATTTAACTCAGTTTTTTATGGTTTAATTTTTATGTCTTCATCAATTGAAGATTTTTATAGCAAAAAAATTCCCAACCTTAATAAAGTTAGGGCAAAAAAGAAGGAAGCCAAAAAAGTTCCAATTAATTCTTGGAGCTCTTTTTATAAAGAAAGGCTTAAGGATATAAAGAAAGCCGGCTTGGCAGGAGAAAATTACTATTACCGAAAAAATAATCCGCCTTATTTCCAGAAAATCCCCGGCAGTATTCCTTATTTGCTTTTAAGAGAATCACTGGTAGAAAAATTAAAAAACATAAATAAAAAATTAGAGAAAATTGGTTTGGAAGTCTATTTATTTGACGGCTACAGACCTATAGCTGTTCAGCAATATATCCGCGATGTCTGGCTGATGGCTTATTTAAAAAAACAAAAACCTTTTTGGCCAAAAGAAAAAATAAAAAAAGAAATTAATAAGTATTGGGCGAAGGTTAATTTAAATACTTTGGCTAAAACTCCGCCGCCGCATAGCACGGGCGGCGCCTTAGATTTAACTCTTAGAAAAATCAAAACAGGGGATTTGATAACAATGGGCTCCCAATTTGACATCCTCAAAGAAAATGCTTTTACCGATTATTTTGAAAATCTTAGGGCAAAGAAAAAATTATCTTTTTACGAAATTGAAGCGATGGAAAACAGAAGATTGCTTTATTGGTTAATGGCAAGCGAAGGCTTTGCCAATAACCCTAATGAATGGTGGCATTATTCTTGGGGAGAGCAGGTATGGGCAAAATTAAAAAATAAAAAAAATGCCTTCTATTCTTATCTTGACATTAATAATCTTAAAGCTTAGAAAAAATTTACAAAAAAAGAATTTTTTGCTAAACTAAAATTAGTTAAAAGGTTATAAGGTCGAGAAATTTTTAAAAATAACAAAAAATATGGAAGAAAATATTCAAGAAGGAAATAACGAACAAAAGGCGGAAAATCAAACGGCGCAAAAAGAGGAAATAAAAAAAGTAAATCCTTTAGCCGTTTTAAGCTATATCGGCATTTTGTTCTTAATTCCTTTACTGACGGCAAAAGAAGATGAATTTGCAAAATTCCATGTCAAACAAGGAATTACTCTTTGTATCGCCGAAGTGATTACTTGGGCAATAACGATGATTCCTGTTATCGGCTGGATAATTGGCTGGATTATGAATATCGTTTGGGTAGTCTTATCAGTAATGGGTATAATCAACGTTTTAAAAGGAGAAAAGAAAGAATTGCCAATTATAGGAAAATACGCCAGCAATTGGAAGATTTAACAGAAAAAAGTCCGGCCCTGCCGGACTTTTTGGAGAGGTGCGCCGAATGGCAAGGCACACGCCTGGAAAGCGTGAACTCCGCAAGGGGTTTGCGGGTTCGAGTCCCGCCCTCTCCGCCAATTTATATACAATGAGCTAAAAGAAATTTGCCGCCAAAGAAAAGCTATAAATTAAAAAATTAATGTTATTTATTGAAAACATTACGGAGATCTGGTATAATTAATATAATCAATTAGTAAAAGCTAGGGTAAAATAATAAAAAAAATTAAACTAAATAAAAATATGAAAGGATACATTGGCCCCATTGAAAAATTAACAACCGAGAA
>Ga0172380_10003494_pt1 | contig 21510 bp, 60 predicted proteins | sample Leawe162metaG_FD_119747 | JGI IMG/M metagenome (GOLD analysis project Ga0172380, IMG submission 119747) | Leachate microbial communities from a municipal landfill in Southern Ontario, Canada - Leachate well 162 metaG | ecosystem: Engineered > Solid waste > Landfill > Unclassified | place...
AAGTTCGTTCCGTTTTCAATTGCCTGAATTGAAAGAGCCTTTACGGCTTCATCGGATAGGTCTATGTTTTTTCTCATAAAATTTCAATTAACGATGGGCAAATGTGGCTAAAACTATTCTTACCATTCGACACCACAATGATGTTTCCGTGTTGTATGGAAATTGAAGGAGTTTCTTTTTTTGATGCTTTTAAATAAAACTTTTCTTCCAAATCTTGCTTTGAAATGTTTCCCCAATAGCTCACTGATTTGCGAGAAAGTGACCAATTGGCTTTTAATTCAACTTCTATTCCTTTTACAATTACTTTCATTGTTTCGGGATTTTCATCTGTGATACGCTTCCAAATGCTTTCAACATCTGCGTGATTGCTTCCGCTATGCCCAACGTGCGATGTAGCTTTAGGAGGTTGAGAATAGTCCATTTCGGGGTTAAGAATTTGATTCTTAGTTCCGCTTCTTAATTGTGAAATTTGCGTTTTCATAATTCTGATTTTTAAAGTGTTTGTAAAAATTCGTTAACTGCTTCTACTGTATATTTCTTATTGAAATGTTGCTTTCTAAATGGGTTTCCAGCAGTATTCAACCACTTTCCAAAATCACCCAATTTCTTAGCTGTTTTAAGTGGAGCTAAAATGTCAGCAGATGCTTCTTTATTAGCTGTTAATTTTGTTTTGCTTTCAGCGGCTTTTTGGTCAGCTTTTACTTCTTCTTTCAAAAAGAATAGTTTCCATTCTCTTTCAAGTTCTTCATTTCCGTTGCGGATGTCAGATACTATTCTGTTGTTGTAATCCATTCTCTGTTCTGCTGTGTTTCTTCCAATGGTTTCAACATCATAATCAGCAAGTGTGTGTATTCTCAACATTGAGTTGTAGTTTCTTTTTGCGTTTTCGATTTGTTTTGCTGTGTATTCCATTTTGTTCTTGTTTTAAATTGATAGTACAAATATACATCATGTATATGATATACACAAATATTTGAGCAATTATTTTTGAAATATTTTCTAAGTTGCTGATAATCAATAAGAATAATTTTTGCCCACCGCACGAAAAAATAAAAAATTACAGTGCTTCGATTGAAGTTTTCGGGTGATAATCCGCCAGCAGATAACACGGGCTAAAACGAAATGGCGGGTTAAGTGGTAAATTAAAGGTCTATGCACCTAATAACTTGGAGCTAAAATGAAAGTGTATCACTTCGAAAACCGCCACTATCGTTTAGCCCGAACCCGTTATAGCCAATGATGAAACTCTTTTCGTTCTGAAATGTCAATATATTTTTTCCCATTCTGCACTTCATAATCTATTTTTCGTATTGTCTTTGGCTGGTTGCTGATAAACTTTTTGCAAGCACTATCAATATTCTTTGCCTTTATCCATCTGTGATGATCAACATCATTTTCACACCACCAAAGAAATCCGAAAGCACTGGCTATAACAACAGGTTTATTCAATAGCTGTTGTTCGTATTCCTTGACAGTTTTCAGTGCCTTATTATATTCTCTTTTCTTTATCATAATTCGTGTTTTTAATCAGCTACTAAATAAACCTGCAAAACGTTATATGCAAGGCTACGTTTTCAGTTCTATTGAAAATTTCAATGTAGTTGCATCATAACCTCGCTTTTCTAATTCCTTTATAAAATTCTCTGAAACCCAATTGTAAGGGTATCGTGTTTCTTCGTCAGGGATTTTGTATTTAAGTGTGTCGCCTACTAAATGATTAATAGCTAATGCACCATCACATCTTCTTGGGTATTTAACAACAAAATCCCTTTGCTTCTTGTCGTAAATTACGCTCAGTTTATTTTCGTTTCTTTTTGGCATTTGTCTTAATTTAACCGCCCAGCACATAACAGCACCTTAGCGTCAGTTTTTGGTTATTTAGTTTAGTGATAACTTGAAACATTCGGTAAGCCAAAAACCGAACGCCAAGCTGCAAAACGTTATAAGTAATTTGTGGATGAAGACGGAATCGAACCGTGTTTCCAACATCACTGCAAGTCGTTTAACGGACGAACAGTTAACATCACCCAAATATCCACTGTAAGTTATCTATCATACTTCCTCCAATTAACCTTTCTCATAAAAGCTTCCTCCATACATGTCCATGTATAAGGATGTCGCCATGATCCTCGACCATAAGCAAATCTAGCTTTATAATAAGACCCATAGCGATTATGAAGGTGCTTAATGTAATGAGCAGCAACAATAATATTATTACGCTCTGAGTGCCCCTTCAAATTGAGCTTCTTGCTCCAATAACGAAATGTTGACGGAATGATCTGAAAATAACCCTTATCTCCATACGATCCTGTAACCCATCTCCATCCTGATTCACACTGAGCAAGATCTCTCATAAATTCGGAATTAACTCCTAACTCCTTACAAATACTGTCGCTTATTTCTTGTGGCTCTAGTTCTAACTGTTTTAATGGTATATTGAGCTTTTCTGGTAGTGGATGCTCCCATGTACTTAAAGGAACTAGAAGCAATAATATCAATACTCTCATAGGCGGATTTTAATTTTTCAAGGTCGTTATCCTTTAGAAACTCTTTTGTTGCTTGTATAAGCATTAGAGCATCATCAGGAAGGACTCTTTCTTTGTATAATCTGAGTGCCCCTGATACAACAGGTTCAATCTCTCGGTCAACGAATAACTCTTTACCGGCTAATACTAGTAAGGTAAAGTACGTAGTCTCTCTCTGTGACATGTTCTACTTTGATTAATGCTAAATTCTTTGTACTATATCTCTGATGTTGACCTCCTTTGTTAGCTATCGAAACTTTGTAAACACCTTTGTGAAATTCAACGATACGACCTTCGTACACATTCCCTTTAGCGTCGTAAGCTAAAGTTGAGCTATTATGAAGCAACGCTACGTGATCCCCAACTTTGAAAACAGGTGGTTGTGTGAATGTAACAATCTTTCGGTTTTTCCAACCAATCATCTCACCAAATGCTATCCTCAATCTAATGAACGATACCCTAATGTTTAGAGGGATATTTTTTAAGAAGACTGATAACTTCGATACAAAGGTTTCTTTTTTCATGGTATTCATCGTTATAATTAATTTTTAATGTTTTTAATGCAGATGCTACGGAAGCATCAAATCCTTTACAATGTCTTTTAGCGATGATTGTTTGGTTGTAACCTAAATGATTAACCATCATATCAAAGTACATTCTTTTTGCTTTTCTGAACTTCTCAGTGCCGTTCCTTTTGAATAATGTGTTATATCGTACACCATAAATGCGACTAACGATTTTAATAACAGCGTCATCAATAACATTGAATTGTAAATCCTGATCGGTCAGGCACTCAGATAATAGTTCTCTTTTATTCATCACTTAATGTTTGTAAGTAGTTAAGATCCATCTCAGCTCTATCAATAACAGATAGGGTGTGACGATTCTTAACGATTACTGTTGTTGATTTGTCTTTCAATCGGGTGTCTCGAAACTCGTATCTGAGATCACCCCTAAATTTTACGTAGGTTTTCATGAGTTAAGCCATTCTTTAAACTCATCATAATGAGTGGTAGCATAAACATGGTTACCATCCTCTATGTTGCGTTCTATTAATTTATCTAATGTTGAATATTGGGTAAATGGGGCAAATACACACATAATGTTTAGTTGCACACATGCATATGAATTGTTATCCAAATAAACAACAAATGACTTACTATTATCAGATTCTTCTACACCAACATAATAAGATTTGTTGTTTATTTGGCTGATATGTAATGTTTCTGGTAATTCTAATGTTAGTCTTTTCATAATGATTCCCACTTTAATAAAAATTCTAAAAACTCCCACACATCAATATTGATTTCATCATTTACATCTGTCCAACTATTATAATAATTAACCACAGCAATATGACCTGTAGTTGTATGATAATTATACACTATTGCATCACTATTAGTAGTGTGAGCAATGTACGCTAAAAACTGTTCTTTCATAATTTTGATATTTGCTGTAATACCTCCAACTCATATAGTGGCAAAGCCATTTCGTCAATTGCTCTGATTTGTTCTTCAATCTTTTCACGTTCTTTAATCAATCTGATTACTTCTTCGTTGTCTGTTACTTTTGTAAAATCCATTACAATACTGTTTTAGAAGAAAAAATAGCACGTTTAAGTAATGACATTGCATCATCAATATCACTTCCCGAATAACCTAAACTTTCCATTACATCTTCTGGACAATAATCTTTCCCCTCATAATCAGCCATTATATTGTAAATGGTTCGCTGAACATTATGTAATGCTTGATGTGCATTTTCAATTCTTGTTATAAAAGTTTTATTTCTCATAATTTTGATATTTGTTGTAATGCCCAATTTTTAAATCCATCAAACTTCAATTTGATTTCAGTTGCAATTTCATGATCATCTGTTTCAGGTAATTCAAATGAATCAACCCATCCAATAAGTTTTGTTTTGATTGGGAGAGATTGTAATCTGAGTGCCTCTGCTTTTTGCTCCTGCTCTTCTTTTAATCGCTTGTCCTCAGCAATTCTTTCTTCTCTCTCCTTTGCTTCCCTTTCCTCTTTGATTTTAGCCAATCCATCTAACCTGATTTTCTCAGCTTTCTGTTGCTCTAATTTCAATTTAGCAGCAGCCTCTTCTCTTTCTTTTAAGAGTTTGTCTTGGGCATCTTTCAATTTCTGACGTTCAGCAGCTAACGCTTTTTCCTTAACATCAGCCTCTTTACGAAGTTCTGCTAATTCCTTATCTTTACGTTCCTGCTCCAACTTGTCAGCTTTTTCTTTAGCAATACGATCTCTCTCAGCTTTACGTTCAGCTTCAATCATATCGGCATGGTTTTGCTTTTTCGCTGTAAGATACGCTTGGAAAACATCCTCTTCCATTTCACCCAATTTGATGACAGTTGTATCCTCAACGTACTCTCTTACAAGCTCTGCTCTTTCGTTTTGAAGTTTTTCAATTCTTAGCTTTTCTTGAATTGCAAGGTGATTCTCGATCTCAAGCAATTTTGATTCTTTGTCTTGAGAGGCAAATTTTTGTGCATTCTTCCATCCATCAACAAATCTACCACCATTTAAGTAGTAATCCTTTTGTTTTTTGTGAATTTCCTCTGTGCCGGTTCTCACTTTTACATACTTCAATCGAACTTCTTTGGCTTTCTTGGCCGTTGATGGATCATTCAAATCAAGATTAACAATCTCGTTGTACTCTTGTTCTAATACGACCATTTTATCAAGCATTGGCTTGAATTGTGATTCGATGTCTTTAGCAATGGTACTAGAAATTCCGTACTCTTTTGCGTCAATTTTTACTATTTCCATTATACGTGAATAAATCCTTGTTGAAACCTTGGTTCGTAGTGCTTGATCACTTTTACCGTCTTTTTACCATTCTCATCAGTCATGTGAATGGTTTGTGTAACTCTACCGCTAGTATTTTTGCGGTTGTTTGCTCTGTTTGCTGAAATGTTATACATAATTTATTATTTATTTTAAAATTCTTACTTATCTACGTGTTGTTTGTTAGCTTCATGCAATAACGTGGCTCCAAGTCGCTAGTTATAGCCAATTAATCAGGATAGATAATTTTTCCTTTAAACTCGCTTGGTACTAAATAACATTCATATTCATCAAGTCCCTCCTCGCAAAAAATATCAAGGTCTTTAACTTTACACATAGCTATTTTGTCTATTGTAATAATTTTAGCCGTATTGTACTCAAAAATCATATTGCCAAACAAAACTTCTACTTCGGTATCCTGTCTTTTAATCTCTTTTTCTTTGTTCAAATAAGATTCTTTCCAACAATCTTCTAAAAATTGCATTATAGGTTTCATATAAATAAAATAACTGGCTATAACATCCCCCTATGCAAAAGCAGGGGTTTGTGGTAGCCGAAAGTTTGTGCATCCTTAGTTAGTTTAGTGCGGAAGGCAAGTAAGGTGCATTTAAACCCTGCCTTCGCATAGCTGCAAAACGTTATAAAACCATCCTCAAGCCATCAACCCAACTATGCGGAACAAACGATAATTTAACAAGTTTCGCTGAGTTTCTGGGCACAAATATAACATTTCTGTCCGATAATTCAGGAAAAATATAATCTAAATTCATTTCTGTCGCCATTTTAGCGGCTTTTTCTTCATCTGTATCACGAAGAAACCGATGAGGAAAGTGGATAAGAGCATCATTCCCGATGAACTCAATTTTTGCTAGTATTGCTGTCATGACTAAAATTTTATTAGAAGGTCTATTAATATTAAACGTTTTGTTAATTCCCTTCTGATACGCTTTTTCTTTTTTCTTGGATACTGAGCTGAGTGCCTGAATATTTTGGTTAGATGTGCCTTTGTACCAATAAGATCCATATCATTAATTGCTGATATGAAACAATCTAGTGCTGTGTTCATAGTCCTATCGTTTTAATAAAGTTTTGTAGGGCTTTATCATAAATCATGCACTCACTTTCGTAGAAATCTGTCTCGATTCTTGGATCCCTAACATCACCCTTATACGTTGATTGTAAAAGAGAATCGGCTGAGTCTCCATCTTCCTGCTCCTTATTCATTAGCTTAAATAAATCCTCGTTATGAGCTATAAAACTCGATGATGAATAATTTGGATACCACTTTTCAATAAATTCTCGATTTGTCATAATTAATAAGCTATTTGTTCAAAAATACATTCAACCATGAGCCATTCAGCATCATCAATTGAGTTTTCTTCTTTAAGTTGCAGAATACTCCACCCATATGGTGATAAATGATCATCAATCTCAGCATCTGAGTAATCGTTTAAATCTATCGTTTCTTCTTCAGTGATAATTACACCATCAGGGTATTTTGTATCTTGTTTAAACTCATACAATCTATCACCTATTTTACGCCCCCATTGATTTGTGCCGGGGTCTGTACATTTCCATTTTGTCATAATATGTTTTCGTTATTAATAATACATTTAAGCCATTTCTTTGGTGCTGAGTACCCGAACATATTGAGAGTTCTAGTACATCCTGCAAAGTAATGAGCTTGTGCTTCTTTGTAATCATACGAAGGAAAAGTTATTCCTTGACTTTTACATCTCATTCTAAACTCTTCTTCGATTATGAGTCGTGATTTGTCCGATAACTCAGTCATTAATGCCGTTTTTAGTCGTTAGTGAATGATATATCAGGCAATTCTACCCATTCAAAGTTATCATAAACGTGCCCAACTTTTTCAACTAATATTTTAGCTTTTTCAACACTGTCTGCATTTATATAAGCTGTAATTCCTGTTTTACTTGTTGCCAACCATGCGTGTGAAATATGGGGGTTATTAAAATTAACAACCCTGTAATACTCATCATCTATTACAATACGATACTTATTTCGTGTTGATGATGGAGTATGTCTATGTGAATACCTACCTTTATCATGAACAACACCATTACTGTAATAAGTACTTGTACCACTCCATCCACCAAACCCCCAAGCGTTGTTGGTGTTTACCGTTTCTGTTTTAATAATACTTACCATACAATTACCATCTTATCAGGTTGTTTACTCATCATTTCAAATGGATCATCCCACCTCATTTTAATCTCAGGATAAACCTCTAACCCATTTGGGCAGTCAATCACTAAAGGAAGATTTCTTTTGTCTTCACTAATACTTTGAAGCTGTTTTATAAAATCATTTATTGTCTTAGCCATAAATAACCTCCCCTAAAAATACTGTCTGTAAAATCACATCCGCTGTCTCAGCATCATCACCCTCTTCACACATTTGCATTAACCACTTTGGTTCAACTTTTTCAATGTTCTGGTACATTTGCTCCATCGTAATGTAAGCATCATCTTCACCACCTTCGTGATCTCTTAGCATTAACTGCTTTCCATCTCTCAGGATCTGCATTAGTACATCCTCATAACAAGGGGCACTCAGAACTGACTTAGCTTTTGCATAATCTCCCTCGTTGTAGAATAACTCTAATCCATAACCATCAATGTAAGATAGTAGTGCTCTGTGGAAGTAATCCTGTTTTTCTTCGTTTGTTAGTTGTATTTTCATAATTAACTTTCTTCTATTTGACTTTCAAGAAAACTAATTGCTTGATAATATATCTCATCATCATGCAATTGTAGATTCATTCCATTTTGAAATTCAACAAATAACTTCTTATCACTTACAAAGACACTAGTTATTTCGCCCATTTCATCCTTAATATTATTAATTCTATTTTTTGCGTATTCCATTTTCATATCTGAGTGCCCCAATTTCTTAACGAGTAAATAAATCTTCCCATCCATCAACGGCTTTATCGTTGTAATGTCTTTCGACTTTTGGCTCATCATCCTCTTGAACCCAATACCTTTCTTCAGGAAATGTTTCTCTAAGATCCTCAGCTAAAGCCTGCGCTTCATCTTTGTCTAGATCTGTGGTGTGGTCTTCCCAATAACCACCAACTTCTACTGTTACTTTGTATCTCATAACCATGTTTGTTTAACTATTTTTAACTTTCCATCTATCAATTCCCATACCTCAACCCATTGCCCCCATTCGCCTCTTCGTGTTCGAGTAATCGATATCTTATTATCAAGCGTTAAAGGCATAAACTCTTTAAGTTTTTTCTTATGATCAGAGTATCTTTTTAGTATGACATCCTGATGTTTGTTGTCTCTGTCTCTAAAAGACATCCATGGTTTATATGCTCTCATAATATTATTTAATTAAAATGTTACTTATCTACGTGTTATTTGTTAGATATGTGCCATTAAACGACACTACTAATCGGCTTTCGTAACCATGCACCAAATCCGCAAGGTTCAACACCTAATCTTCTGCAAAGTTTTACATACCTTTCTTCATAGTTAAACATAAGGTAGTATTTAAGTGGGACAACCTTGCTTGTGCTTGTGTCTAAAACCTTTTCTTCTTTCCAAGTTTTTAACAATCCTTGTGCAACATATTTCGGTTCATAATTAACGGCACATAATAAAGTATTAGCGTTATTGCCTTTAGTGTTTTCTGATAAGTTTGTCATAAATTCAAATTTTAGTGTTATTAATTAAGTTCAGTGTTGGCAACAACGCCAATAATCACCGTTATATACCATTTTCCGACACCTCTTCAATTTCAGCTTCCCAATCCATACAATCACGTTCATGAATATTTTCAGACAGCCACTCATAGGCGTCAGGATATTTTGAAATACCGCCCATTTCGATTTCGTCACCATTTTCAGATGATTCTAATAATTGTTGATGAACTTTTTCAGGCATTTCAGCTTCGCTCAAACCTACTCTGTAAGTTACTTTTACTGTTAAATCTTTAATTGTTACCATTGTTTTTAATTTAAAACGGTACATTATACTCTTGTGGTAAATTCTTCAATCGACGATAAACAGACCATATAATAGCCTGAAATTCGTGTGGCCTACATTCAACAATGATGCTTGCATTTATGTAGCATGACTGAAAGAATTTATACTGATTCACAGACATCAATCCATGGCTATCAGGAAGAGTCTTAATATTCTTTGGTGAATAGATCGAGGCACCAATTGCATGTCTATCAATCGTTACACCATTTACATCTAAAGGATTACTAATATTTAAGTAAAACTGCGAAGTTTTTAATCCATTCTTAGTTAGAACATAAAATATCTCATCCTCACTTGATTTTAGACATTGACTAGCTTTTTGTATCTGAGTGCCGTAATGCCCACCTCTAGAACCCTTCATGAAGTCTCTAGTTAATTTCATGTTGGATTGCCAGTTTTTCATAGGACTGAGTGCCGCACAAACTCCTGCTACCTGAAATGATGGCTTATTATAAATCTCTCCTATCTCATTACAGAAGTTATTGGCATCAATGTACCAATTTCTGTTTTCGATGTCTGTATCGTTGGCTAATGAGTAGTAATGAAGTAATCTTCTAGTTACTCCGCTACTCGTTAACTTCTCGTTCTTGAATTGTATGTTCATTGTTTATTCTTTTTAAGTACCCACCGTGCATAAATATATCACCTAGCCCTACGGTATCATCTTTTGTAACAGTACAAAGACAATAGTTCAAAATCTCCTCTCTATGGTTAGTTATAATATTTTCCTCAGTGTCAATAAGCTCATATACAACCTCTCTTACTTTATTACGAGGTACATTGTTTTCAAATGAATGAAACCGTTTTGTATTGAAGTCATAAAAAATATCAAAATCATTCTCAGGAAATTCATGCAGTTCTATTTGTTCTAATAATAAATTCATTACTCTAAAATTAATTTAAGTCGTTTTATAAAATCAATTGTATTGTTGTATGTATGAACGTACACAGTGTTGTTATAGTCGGATAATGTTCCTGTGCTCATTTTATCAGTCCTCTTTCTATTCTCAGACTCTAGTTCTGATATTAGAAGTTTAATTTTTGCTTCCATCAGTTTTCCAAAATTGATCTACTACTCATTACGCAAATGCTCCATTTAATCGGAACTTCTTTTAGGACACCGGCAGCAATTAATGCTGAAGCGGCTCCCATAAAGAACTCACATTGCATGACATAAAATCGTTTACTTTTGGGTTTGATTTCTTGAAATTCTACCCTTTTCTTAAAGTCGTTTTCAAATTCTTTGATTATTAAATCTGTTTCTGTCATTGTTATCCTATTTTATGTGTTGTAAACTTCAATTCATTACTTTGTAATTGAACAGCAACATCAAGTAGTGCCTCTTCTTTACAATCGTCAATTGTTTTAAGCTTTTTACATGAATAAAATCCCGTTTCGCCAATAGTTAACGGTACTTCTATCATAATGGTGATCGGAGTGCCCGACGGTAATGAACCTTCAATTAATTGATTGACTTGTCTGAGCCAATACTCAGATGAAGCTAAATCACCGTCATAAGGAGAAGTATCAATGTAATCTGGCTGTTTACTGATAAAATCTTTTGCTCGAGCTATACTAAGCTCCATCATTTGTTTAAGTTCTGCTAACATAATTAATACGCACTTAATGATCGTTTCTGTAATTGTTCAAAATCTGCTGACTCCCATTCAGAATCAGGATTGGTTAATGAGTGAAAATGTCTCGCTAATTTATCGGCAATTTCCACCAACTCAGGATTCTCTGACCAATCTTCTTTGGTGCAATCGTTACCAATTGCGCCCAACATCCCACCGCCTAAGTAGTTTTGGTATGCTGTCATTTTTTCACCTTCAAATCCGTGGGGACTCAGATCGATTTCAATTCCACCACATCGTGATGATATCTGTTCTCTTAATACTGTAAATTTCATATAACTAACTATAAATTAAATGATAACAATCATCACAGTACCCACCATGATTAAAAACTTCTGTGTCTTTATGACAATAGTTACACTGATTCGTTGGGGCACTCAGTTCATAGGTCTTAAAATATATAACCCCACAAACAATAGCACAAACACTTAGTATCACATAAAGAGATCTATCTGTTAAAAGACCTATCCCCATCATAACACCCGCTAACAATGTACATACTATTGATATGATTAGATACACCCTTCTCATGATTCTACTAAATAATACACAGGAGACTGATCTATAAATATAGGAGTAAATCCTTCCATATTTTGAGAATAATATATATCGTCACTCTCATCATTAAATAAGAGGTCGCCATCCTCATCATACCCTACAAATCGTAATTTCATTTCAGGTCTACTAATATGGGTTGAATAAACATCACCCACTTTTAAATCTTTTACTAATACTTCTTTCATTATTTTGTTATTATTTACTTAACCTCTGTAACGTTTATCTTTGAGCAGAACCATAACTCCCCATTAACATCATTTTGTATTAAAAGATTGTTCTGGTAAGAAATATACTCATTATCCACCATTGTGGGTAAAGCCACGTTCCTTAATAGTACTGTCCATAAATCTCTATTCCATCCAATTACTGGTATTTTCTCGCTTGAAGGTTTTATTGTACCATCAGATAATTGAGTAGCCATATAACTACCCTCTTTAATTCGTACTTTTGAGCCAATTGCTAAATTCATAATTTTGTTATTTATTTACTTGTTATTATTTTTGCTTTCTTTCAAGTGTTGCTAGAATCTTTTCTTTCATCTTTTCAATTTTTGTGAGAAGCACTACTGACTGCGCCAAATTGACCAATCCGTTTCCCAATGCTGACCGCTTCTATCATTCCAAAACATTGTTGCTGAAACTTGGTACTGACCACTTAACAAATAAATTGATGGGTCAGTTTGAGCCACGCTACCAAACTCACGCATTTTTACATATTCATCTTCCTCAAAATATCTGTGAGTTACTTTCTTTCCTTCACTCATCGCTTTAATTGCTTCTTGTTTTGTCATTATAGTTATTATTTAATCCAATTCTTAAAATCCTTTGACTTTATAATTGTCTCAGCCATTTGTGTGGCATAAGCAATCTTTTGTGTTTCGGTTCCTGCTTTCTGTCCTCTTGGTAAATTGTAAACTTCTCCATCTGCTCTTACAACAGAAGATGAATGATAGATTGCATTACGAATTGCTGTTAACGGTTCAAGTGCTTCACCATTTCCGTTTTGAATTGTTAAATTTTGCATAATTTTATTTATTTGATTAGTTTAAATCTGAGTGCCTGAATTATTCGACACCATAAAATGTTTTAATTGTAAAACCCCTTTGGTCTTCAACAAATGAATCGTTTTCCAATGCATATTGAACCTGAGCAATAACTTCAATTAATATCAAGTTTCGTTCATAATGCCAATCGCTCGGAAGCTCACTTGCTTGTTTAAATGCTGTTTTAACTTCCCCATTTAAATCAAATCCAAAATCATTTGATAGATGAATATGGTCATGCCATGCCCGACTCATTACATTGATTTCAGGCTTTCCGTATATACTGTTCTCACAATATAGCGATGATATAGGCATACTTTTGCCTTTGTATTTTAGTATCTCATCAGGTGGTACATCTCTATCTACAACGTGATAATCGATATTCTTTACTCGGTTTTCAATCCATTCGTTTAAACGACGGCTGAATGGTTCTGTTTTCTTTAATCGTATCATGCTACTGCCCATTAAATTTTACATATTGTTTTTTAATTAAATAATTGAAAAATAAAGTAAAAGATAAGTAAAAATATTCCTATAGCTATTGATATTGAAATCATACCTAAAAGCATAACACCTATCCCCTCTAACATTTCTTTTAATACTGATTTAAGTCTTTCCATTACTCTCCTGATATAAAATGGTTCAACTTGTTAATCTGTTCAGTTATATTTAAACTGATACCCACCAATGCAGACCCATTTTTGTAATTTTGGGTACCTGCGATTTGGTCTAATTTGTCAGCGATTTCAGCTAACTTTTCGTTTAATTCGATTATTTTGTTCATAACTTATCAATTAATTTTTTGTACTTTTTTGGAATGGTATTATACGCTCTCAAAGAGTGAGTACTTCGCCATGCAGAAACACATCGCTCCGTTATAACGAATGTCTTACAATTTGGCGCACCATGCAAAAGCATTACACCCAAACCCAGTATCCCTTCATCAATTTGTAAAGCTTCACCGTTGTGCTCATTAATGTACTTATTGATAAATTCTTCACACGCTTTTAAACTGTATGTCTTCACAACTCTAATAATTCGGGCACTCAGACCCTAGTTAAACATCTGCCCTATTTGTAGGACAATAACAATCAATAGCAATCCAACAATTGAATAGGCTATTACATCGACGATAAGTCTTTCAAGTTTACTGTTAAATTTGCTCATAAGTTTTTAATCTAAAAATGAAACAATAGTAATTACAATATCAACAATACACCACGCAACCAACATTATAATTGATATTAGTATTACCCATATGACACACTTATTTTCTTCAATGTTTTTCATAACTCTAATTATTTAACCATTTCTTAGCCAAGGCCACTGTTTTAAACTCCTCAGTCCAAGCGTCACCAGTCCTATTGTCACATGCTACAATTACTTCTTTGTCAATATAATAAAATAAACCCTTTGGTTCACGATTATTAATTATCAAATCAATTTCTTTATCTGTTACTTGTTGTATAACCATACCCCCAATTTTAATTTGTCCAAAAACTCAGGCACTCAGCCCCTATAAATGTTTCTCTAACAACGTACTACAAGCCCCCACAGCATTACCCACATGAGTAACACAGTCTTCATAAGTTGCTAATAAATCTAAATTAATGGCTGTCCTCTTACATCTCTCAAGTTTGTTAAGTAGATGCTGAATGTCTTGTTTAATGTAGATAAGCTGATTTATTTCGTGTTCTGTCATAGTCTAACCCATTAGTATTATACCGTTTTGCTCATCAGTTATAAAATACCAATTTTGGTCGGAATACCTATCGCTATTTAACCCACAGATAAGTATTCTTAAAAGTAGCTCAATGTCATCCGACTTTTCACAGTCAATGGCACTGTTTTTAACATCATCATATCCTGCTTGACTTTTTTCAAAATCATCGTTGTTTGAATCAACAACGTACATACAATATTTCATAGTCTTAAATTTAATTTGTCTAAAAACTCAGGCACTCAGTCCTAATATCTCATAAATGTTTTACCCTCATTCAAATTCTCTAAAGCTGTATCTCCTAGATAACCAACTAAGATATTACGTGCCCCATCATTTTGAATAAGCAATTGCAACATTTCTGACATTGTATCATAATATTGGTCATTAAAGTCCGCTTCTAATTGGTTAATGACAGCGTGTTCTAATTTTGCGATATAATTTAAATCTTCCATAATAAAACGTATTTTAAAGCTCATTACACGCATCGAAGCAATAAGGACTACATGAATGTATCCTAGTAATGAAAAAAGCCCACCACATACTTGTAATGGGCTTTAAATTGATTAATTGTTTACTTTGCTTCTAGTATAGGTAATCCTGCCTCAGTCGGTATGTACACTTTTGCTCCTTTACAATTCCGAATAGCATCAATTTGTAGATACCGCAAATACTCATTGTTACCCTTTAACGAGTGGCCAATGATTTCGTTCGCTTTCGCCACACCATACGCCCGTTCAATTTCAGCCTGAGCCTCAGCCTTAGCAATTTTAATTTTTGCCTCAGCTTGTAGCGTAGCACTTTCGTTCTCAGCTTTGGCCGTCTCAACTAATGCTTTGCGTGAACTTTCAGCCTCGATAAGCACAGATTTCCCATGATTTTCGGCATCTTTGAACGCTTGGTCTCGGTTAAATTGCCAGCAACTACTAAGCGAAATAACCATTGTTAATAAAAGAATGTTTGTTTTTTTCATATATTTGTTTATTAAAAGATTAAAATGTATAACAAAAAAGCCCACTACGTGCATGCAATGGGCTTCAATTCGAGAAATTCGGGCACTCAGATAACCTTAGTCATTACCAATAGAGGCAACAAGCTCTTCCAAAGTTTGAAGTTTTAAGTCAACCGCTGCAAAGTTCATCAATTCAACTGCTTTCGCTGCAAATCTTTTCCTACTTTTGCAAGTGTTTTGTAGCTTTAAAGTTGCTGTAAGTTCCTCACGCAATTCCATACCATCAAATACGCTCATTTCATCGTCACCCTGAGTAATGATAAAGTTAAAAGGTAATGATAGTTTTATTCCCTTGCCTTTGCAAAATTTCAACGTCCCTACGAATGAGAAAAACTTGCCCAAAGCACCACAAAGCACCTTTTCAGCCATTTGTTTGTCAATTTTGCCGTCTATCTTATTTAACTCAAGACGGTACTCGAATGCAGTCGCTTCCTGCACGAAATATACTTGTAATTTATTCATAATTTGTCCCCTTTATTGTGGGTTGGAACAAAGGATAGGTCACGAACCTGCGAAGTCTGTATATTTTACACCGTCTTTCAACGTTCAAATATAGTATCTTGTCCCTTGTTTGTAAAATTTTTAACGTTTAACATATAACAATCTGTTAAACGGTCTCTATTCCTATTACTCGTAAGATTTATATACACTACATATATAAATGAACTTTCTTTAGGTGGTCTACTGACCGTGCGGAGACGTATCCGCTACTATTATTGCAGTCCTTATCCACCAACTAGCAAGCGTGTTCACTTGTAATTCTGTCAGGTCTATTGCAGAGGCACTCAGATTTCACTAAGTCCTATCAATAAGGCAACAATACTGCTGTTTACACGGTTGCAGACTCCGTCCCTCCTAGTTCAAGGTATCCGTGCTTTTATTAATCCTTCACGTCAGGATATACCTATTCCATTAACAGACCGCATTACTCGTCTGTTGTTGCACTCACAGTCTTCTACCCTGTACTAATAAGAGTTTTATTCTGTTTGTTTTATCCCGTTTATATACATGGGACATAGGTATAATACATAAAAAGAACACTTAGGCTTAAAGCCTATTATTGTGGGTTATTATTCCCTTTCAACACTACAAACAAACAACAAATAACTTTACCATGCAAGTATTTTAATAATTATTTTTAAAGATAATAGCTAAGTGATTGATTATCAACAACATTAATTTAATATGATAGTAATACTATCATTTATGACAGTAATATTACATTACTCACTTGTTTAATACAGTGACATACTGTATACGCGTGCGTGCGTGTATCATATACTAGACAATTGAAACGGGATTCGTATACTTTTGTTTAGTTATTATGCAAATGTATATGCTAAATTGTGGGTATCTGCTCGACTTTGCAGCACAAAGTATAGATTTTATATGTTTTTATATACAATAACGAGCTAAATAGCGCGTTTTTATTTACTATTCATATATACACTAATGTATGTATATGGAAACTGAATTTATAAACCACTGAAATACAACGGATTAACGGATTAGATGACATAAAAATGACAAATGGATAAACGGATAGGGAGGGGTATTTTTTATTTCGGGGCGACCGTCGATCAGACCGGTTCAGACCCACTCCCTCACGCTCAATGTAAAATACAGGAAAAATAGGGGGTTATTATAGAAGATTAGATACAACAGGGGGGGGGCTCATTTTAAGCGACCGGGGGTATTTTTAACGAATAGGGGTCTATATATGGGTATTTTTATGAAAAACTGATTTTTGTAACATGCTCATTATCAAGGCGTGAGTCTACTTTGCTCAGTACAAAAACAAAACAAAAAAGGGGAATCAAATGACTCCCCAATTTTCAAACTGGTGTTATCTCGTATGGATATTAATAGGCAATCTCCCGGGTGATCATCCTAAAACCGTTAGCCCAGTTAGTCCCATTCTTCACTGTCTGCCTGCATTTCAGCCATTACAACGATTATTTGTCTTTCTCTATCTGTGAACTCTTCCCATTTTTCTACCCAATCATAAGGCACGTAGTTTCTCCAATCACAAACTTCAACTGCTTTTTCAAATTGAGGGTTGTTTATGTCTATATTGGTGTATTGAGTAAATAGGTTTATTGGTTTTTTCATTACTTTAGATCTGAGTGCCCCAATTCATAGACTTCCGACTGGCAATACCATTCCCCATCAACCATAAACACCCACTGATCTGCATCCCAACATAACTGTGTTACCTCACCTTCGAACGTTTTATCTCCTGAGATGACTTTTACCATTCTACTGGTTTTATTATTGAATTTGCCTATAAATTGTGTAATACAAATATCAGGAATTTGTAGATGTTTATCCCATACTTGGGGTAATGGTTTATATCCATTTATGTCATCTGAAGAGGACATATATATTTCTTTCATTTTATCTGAGTTCATAATTTTTTATCTGAGTGCCCCACCTAATAGCAGTTAGGATATTTACATTTATTATTCAGCGTACAGCTTTCCCCAACCTTCTTAACGTTTTTACATGTTTGCTGCTGAACATCCATAGTTATATACTTAACACTACTCTTTATCTCATTAAGAAGACCGTTAATAGCCCTTTCTCTTGTTTCATAAATAAATGGGGTATTAGTACCACGGTATGTAATAAACGTCTCCCACCCGGTTTTCATTCCGAAAAGTGACCATCTGCTAACTTGGTGCTGTACTATCCAGCCGTTGTTTGTTTCTTTTATTCTGTAATTCATAGTTCTATATCTGAGTGCCCATTTTATTGATCGCTTTCTTTAGGTCAGAGAATTGGGCATAATCTAATCAATTATCCACTACCTTGACGGTTGTATCCCCTGCTTGATTTATAGGGACATTATGGGTAATTGACACCTGATACACACTCACTGTTGAATGGTGAGCTATTTCAACGGATCCTACTTTTATTTTCATTGGTTATATTTTGGTAAAATGACGTGTATAAACCTTATCTAATTGATTATCATTGTTATAAAGTATATAACAGTCGTTATGTATTCCTATCACTTCATACTCAGCATTTTTTGTCATGTCTGTGAATTGTTCATTACATCTCGCTTTAAAAGGCACAAACACCTTAGATTTTAACTCCTCAAGTTCTTTCTCTATGTAGTCGACGTATTTATTATTGGCAACAATATAATCATTTTGCCTAAACCCATTAGTACCCCAGTAATCACTAGAAAATGGCTTCTTTGGTTTAGGGGCTTCATAGTCGGCAATGTCTTTTGATGGGTAAATCGTGACTGGTGTTTTTGGTATTACAAAATTGTAGACTTCACCATCATTGTTAATGTAGCATATTTGATACATCATATGGGCAGACCCAGTTACTCTTAACGCTTCGTCTTTGTCGGTAATACATACCAATTCTCGTTCTTTTAATTCTGATAGTTTCTTTTTCATATTTTTATTTTATTATTTTGTCACAAATTTAGTGTATATATGTGACAGATTTAGATCTGAGTGCCCGGGGTTAACTATATCTCCTCACCAGTCAATGTATGATATAAGTTTTGTAATTGGTGAACATACTTGATTTCCCATTCTATATTTCTTTGAAACCATACCCTCCCTGATTTATTACCAACTAACCCAAACCAATTAAGATACCAAGTACCCATGCCTGCCCATTCGTCTTGTCCTCCAATCCACGCTGGATGATAACCAAATCCTAATTCTTTTAGTATATTACCTGTTAAAGGAATTGGTCTGAGATTCTCATTACTGATATGGATCATTGGATTCCATACAGTGTCTGAAAGTTTCCAACTTATAAACCCTTCTTCAAGTTTACCAATACTTATCACTCTGTTATTGGCAGTGATGTTGTTTCCTAATCTAAATTCTGTTGTTGTCATAACACCGTTAAGGTATAAATTTTAATTAATTGTTTATTTTAGTCCTGATGAGGTATAATATTTGAGAAGTCTTCGAATAACGATGACGGTATCAATAACGACAATTTATCAATAACTGCTGGGGTATAAGGGATAAAATCCTGAACTACTTGAACAACTATTGGGTAATTTTTGACAACAAGGTATACTGAATTTGAATCCTGTTCCCCCATTACTCTTACTAGTTCATCTCTATCGGGAAAGAATATAAGCTCTCCCTGTCTAATATTTTTTAATTTCATAATCTGAGTGCCCCAAGTTCTTGATTCTTCAATTCAAAATACAAGTTCTGCAATCGGTGAACATATCTTACTTCCGTTTCACGATAATGCAAAACCATCTTTCCTCTAGTCTTATCGCAATCCAAAATGAATCCATCCTTATAGTAAGTATCCTGATAGGGATTGGATATAAATCCAAACTCTAAAAGTATATCTTCAGTAACGCACAACGGTTTGATCAAATCTATATCTAATATGCACTCATGCAGTGCATAAAAATCATAAGATTCCCATTGAAATATCCAAGAAAATAACTGATCTGGGTGAGGATTTGGTCTGTACGAAAACCCACCTACGTCATGACGGACGTAATTCCCTATTCTTAATTCGTTAACCATCGATTTCAAATTGACTAACTACATACCCCGTGATACCTTCAATAGTGAAGTACTTCTCCAACCATAGATCATACGCAGCGTGTGTAGCTGGATCTTTAGGCATATCATAAACACCACCACCAAAAGGGTTTCCTTTCCTTTTAATCTCAGAGGCTTCAAGTATAATCTTTTGACCCTTAGTCATTGCTAGATTATTAGTTGAGTATACCCCCTCAATAACAGGGTGAAAATCATCAATTAGTTTTAACACAAATACTTTCATAGGGACAAATGTAAACAAAAACTGGACACAATCAATGACTATGTCCAGTTTTTACAATAAAATGACAATTATATTATTATCTTCAATACGTCACCATTTGTTGTGTCAATTGATACACTGTTTGTTTTGTAGCTACCGTATACTATTCCCTTCCATAGCACTTCAAGCTTTTTACAATCAGGTAATAATTTAATTGCTGGAGAGAAGTGGGCTTGGAGATATTCAATGAACTTTTTTCCCGATTTAGTAGCATAACCTTCGAAGTCTAGTTCGCCATCTGTTAGGAATAATCTTCCAATCTGAGTTCCCACCCTGTCTACAAATACGATACTAGGTTCCTGTTCATATGCCCCTAGTATTAACTTATTATCCATTTCTCAACTCTTTAGCTTTACTCTCATACCATCTCGCTTTTTCAAGATCTTGCTCAATAGGTTGGTAGGGCTTTAATCCTAATCTCATTCGATACTTAAATGAGCACATTTCGCAGTACTTGATCAGATCGTCTTTACCCCATATATCCTTCATCATGTCGATTACTTCCTTTGATGAGTTTTTGTAATGAGCAGGGTTTACGAAATAGTAGGTTGGTTTTGGTATGATTGGCTCAGGCGATTGCTGGAAGTTTATTGGAGGTACTCCTACACCATTACCTAATCCTGTACCATATGAAGCGGAACCAGACTTACCAATTTCGTTATTTGTTATTGTGTCAACTATTGGCTCAGATGGTTTATCAAATTCTCCATCTAACGCTTTATCATATATTTCTTGCCAATAATCGCAATCATCGGAGTCATACCATCTTAAATAACAGTTTAAGAAATCAGCTAAATTATCAATTGGTAAATCACTATTCCACCATCCTATCTTCTTGTGGGCTTTGATTACTTTCTCTCTGATGTCTTCAGGGAGCATGTCAAGCCATTTTTTTACTTTTTTTGTCATATTGTATTTTGTTATTGCATTGTTTTAACTGAGTGCCCCTGTTATTCACTCTTGGTTTATACGAGGCGTATATTTGATTGAAGGTATCTGGTGCCATCCATCTGAGGCATGATGTCTTCATATTACAATCTTTATTGGTACACTTAACTATCATGATCTAATAAAATTAATAATAAGGGCATTTCTGATTTGAACAGACTTTAGCGGTTCTCTCAAGTTGGGTCGCTCCTACTAGTGGTTTCTCATACCATCCCTTACTATTCATATTCTTGTTCGTTATATCGTGATCTAATAAAAATATATTTATCTACGTGTTATGTGTTGTTTTTGTTCCATAACGTGGCTACAAGCCGCTAGTTATGAGCAATGCTTTACAAACTCATTCCATAAATCCTCTGTTGTCTTGATTGGAAGTGGATTACCATAGGACGATTTTTTATCATACCATAAATCT
>Ga0172380_10003495_pt1 | contig 21509 bp, 33 predicted proteins | sample Leawe162metaG_FD_119747 | JGI IMG/M metagenome (GOLD analysis project Ga0172380, IMG submission 119747) | Leachate microbial communities from a municipal landfill in Southern Ontario, Canada - Leachate well 162 metaG | ecosystem: Engineered > Solid waste > Landfill > Unclassified | place...
GCTCCCACAGGCCAGTGGCGTAGGCCTGGCGGGTGTTGGTGTCGTAGATAAGTCGCAGGCGCGCGGGGTCGAACTTGGTGAGCTTGATTTCGCCATCCTGCGGGTCGGTCACTGCCTTGGTGCCCCACCAGCCCGCGTCCTGCAGCAGCTGCTCGGCATCCGCCATCCAGTCCTTGCGGCTCATGTCGCCTTCAACCGATTTGACCAGGCCGTCGTGCAAGGCCTGCAGCAAGTCGAGCCGGGTCAAGCGGCTCACCGTGAACTGGTGCGCGTGCTCGTCCTGCCAAACGTCCTGCCACGCATAGCTCTTTTTCAGCAGGCCGCGAGCGACCAAGTAGTCGACGGCCTCTTTCGGCTTTAGCTTTTGCAGCTCGGCAAATTCGGTTGCGGCAGACATCGCTTATTCGTTCGCCATACCTGCATCGGCCGCCAGACGTGCGGCAAAGGCAACCTGCGTGAGCGAATCCGTGAGGCTGTCGGTGGGCAACTTGGGCAACAGCTCAGGCAGGCGTGCAAGCAGCTCGGCGGCTGTCTGCCCACGTGCCTGCGCGTCGGCCAGCAGCGCTTTGATGGGGTCCACAAGTTGGCTCATCACAGGCTGCCATTGGTCCTGCTCGGCGTCGATGAGCGCATCCAACGCATCGCCCGGCGGGCTGACCGCGCCAGGCTCCGCGAAGTCCGCAGGCTTGGCGTCGCCGGGAAGTACTCCCTTGGGCGCTACAGGCGCGGGGCCGGGCTCCCAGTGCTCGCCATATTTCTTTTTCACCCCATCGACCGACATGCGGAACCCCATCTCCGTGATGTTTTTATCGGTCTCGCTCTCCAGCTTGGTGTCTGCGTCCTTGCTCACGTCGCGGTACACCAGGCACGGCTGCAGGCCGTTGAATTCGCAAATCCATTTGATGAGCGTCGAGTTGAGCGTTTCGCTGAGCAGGTCGCTGTCGGCCTGGCTGAGCTCAAGCCGCACGTCTTCGCGCTCGTTCGCGGCTGCAGCCAGTGCGCCGCCGCCGCCGCCCCGTGGCGACTGCCCCAGGATGACCTCCGCGATCCAGTCGTCCATGTACTCCACAAGCGACTGATTCGGCGTTTGGCCGCCGGCAGACAGCTTGCTCTCCAACAGCTCGATCAGCGTGCCCTCGGGCGTCATCACAAAGCCGTCGTTGCTGAATGCGCGCAGCGCCTCAAACAGCGTGCCCTTCTCGCGCGCCGTGGCGTTGCGTGGGTATTTTCCCCAGGGCGTGGGCGTACCGAAGCGGTCGCACAGCTTGTTCCACGCCAGCACGCCTTTGCGCTTGAAGAACACCGGCCAGTAAAGCTGCAGGCCCAGGCCGGTGCCATAGGGGTTGTCGTCTTCGGCGTTGAGGGTGTGCACGATGAACTTGCGCTCATCCACTGGTACGCCGTCCTGCATGGCGTCACGCGTCAGCAGGCGCAGCTCGGCCGGCTTGCCGGGCGTAGTGTCACGGTACACAAAGCGGCGCTGCAGGCGTTTGGGCACGCGGGCCGGCACCACCATTTGGCGCGTGCCGCGCGGCGTCTTCACGTCGCGCAGCGTCCACACCACCTCAGCCGGCTGCCAGCCAATCAGCAGCGCGTCGAGCAGGCCGCTGCACAGGCGGTCGAAGGCGAAGCTCCCAAGGATATCGGCGACGATTTCAGCGTCCGCCGTACCTTGCTCCGATTCGGTTTCGGGCTCCACCGTCCAGGGCCGGCCAATCACGGCCAGCTTGCGCTTTTGCAGCCCGGCGAACACCTTGCCGTCGCGGCGCAGGTCGCGGTAAATCTCGAATGCCATAGAGCCCGCTTCGCCACGCTCCAGGATGAGCGGGTCGTTCGTCTGCACCGCGCCCATGAAGCCCTGGTTCCAGGGGTCCTGCTGCCGAGTTGCCGCCTCGGTGTCCATCTCCGGCTGCGGGATTTTTTTGTCGTCGGTCACATGAAGCCCTTCGTATCGTCGTCGGCCATGCGCGCGCCGCCGCTGGTGTATTCAATGGGGGCCGCGCCGTTGAGCGATGCGAACCACGCCAGCACGCCGCCAATGGCCGCGTCGCCGTGGCGCTGGCCACCGGTGCTCTTGTCTTTGGTGTGCGCGTTCTCCGGCACCTTGGGCACGCCCTTGATCATCTGCACCGCGCGGTGGTCGGTCAGCGTGGCTTCGTCCTTAGGCAGCGTGATTTCCGCGTCCTCGAACGCCGCCTTGTATTTCGGGAAGTTGTCGATGTACCACTGCTGCGTCAGCATCACCCGGTGGATGCGCGTGGCACCATACTTCTGCACCGTCAGCTCAGATAGGTGGCTGCCGTTGCCGCGCGCGTCATCCGCGCCGCCGGCAAAGTTGGGCAAGCCGTCGATGACGAAAAACTTCACCTGCTTTTGCTGCTCGAACGGCACGTTGCGCATCTCGACAATGAAGGGCGCTTTGCGGTGCAGATTGCCGCTTTGGATCAGCGGCACGATGATCGACAAGTCCCCCGTGCGGCCAAAGTCCATGCCGTAGTAGCTGGTCGCCGTGGGCGGCAGCTCGCGCAGCAGCGGCGCCACGTTGTCCTTGAGCCAGTCGCCCACGTGCGTTTCTCGCTCATGCTGGCTGCGCAGCTCGAAACCTTGCGGCAGCGACAGCCGAACCACCGGCAGGTAGGCCGACATGCGCGCCTCCACCAACGCCCGGCTGAAGTAGGCCCCGCTGCTCTGGCTGGGCACGCAGTCCAGCTCTTCGTCCGCGTTGTCGCGGTAGAAGTCGTAAATGCCCTGCACCCACTCGTCTTCCTCGGCCTGCGTCCACACCTTACCCATGCGCAGGCACACCCGCTTGTAGAGGCCTTGCACCACGGCATCGCGGAAGGTGATGCGGTGAATGCTGCCCTTTTGCTTGCCCGCGCGGATGTCCTGCACCAGCGCGTTGAATGGGTTGTCCACGCCGAAGTGTGTGGAGATCAGCCGCACCTTGCCGCCCCAGATCAGGAAAGCCATCGCCGCTTTGATGAGCCCGTCCAGATCGTCCTGAAACGCCGCCTCGTCGCCCACCAGCACGCCCTGGCGCCCGCGCAGTTTCTTGGGGCGCGATGCCAGCGCGGTAATGCGGTGCCGCGCCTTGGGGAAGCGAATGGTGTAGGTCAGGATGTGTTTCTTTTGGCCCTCGTCGTCCTCTTCGTCCCACAGGCTTTGCTCGACCGAGCCCGCCACCTGGTTGAACTCACGTGCCCACATCGCGCAGGCGTCGATGTATTCCTCGGTCATGTCCTTATCCTGGCCGATGTAATACACGTTTTGCCCGCCTGCGCTTTTGTCCGCAGCGGCTATCAGCACGTTGTCTGCCGCCTCGGCCCAGGTCAGACCTGTGCGTCGGCCTTTCTCAGCAACTTTGAAAGGGGAAGGGTCGGCGATCCAGCGCGCCTGGTAGGGCAGCAGAACGGACGGCAAGCCTTGCGGTGTCACGCCCGCTCCCCCACGCCCAGGATGCGCGTGCGAATATTGGTCACCAGCTCTTCGCTCATGCCCGCGCTGCGCGCCGTCGTCTCGACTTCAGCGGCGGCTTTCTTCACCTCTGCGCGCATCGCACGCAGTTGCTTCTCCACATCGATATTCGCCTTGGTGGTACCAGCGATGTCCTTCAGGGCCTTCGCCAGCAGCATCACGTCCATGGGGCTCGCGGGCGCTTCGGCCTCGCCCATCGTGGTCAGGCTCTGGAACGCCACCACGCGCAGCATTTCGGGCAGCAGCCGGGCCACATCGCCGCTGGGCTCGGCCTCCAGTTTGTCCACCCACACCTTGGCAACCTCTTGCGCCTGGCGGTATTTCTCCATCGACTCGCGCGCACCCTTTACGTACCGGCCCATGGCGCTGCGCGACACCTCGGTGCCCAGCGGCTGCAGCGCCTGCAGTATTTCGTCAATCGTCCGGCCATCGCGAATCAGCCGGTTGACCTCCGCCACCACCTGCTGCGGCAACACGGCCACGGTGCTCTTGCGGCCCATGGCCTACTCCGGGCGCGGGCGCTTCACGCCTGGCACTTGGGCGCGGCCACGCGCCACATCAAAGCCGCGTGTGCTCAGGCGTGCAATCGTCACGCCGGCTAGGCGCTGCAGGGTGAGCAACTGCTGTTCGGCAAGCCAAGCCAGGTCGCTGTGCAACCGGTCATTACTCACGCTGTGGCCCATCGAATCAAGCATCGATTCAAGCAGGTACTCATTGGCCTGGTAGCTGGTGCTGTCCGCAAGCACGCGCACGATCACCAGGCGGCGGTCTTCGGTTTGGTGCTGCTCGTAGGTCTGTTTCATCACTTGGCTTTCAAAAGGTAGTCTTCAACGCGTGCCATGGCCGCGCCCGTGCGGTGCGACTCGCGCAGCAGCGCCTCCTGGCTCGCTTCGAGCGAACTCATCTTTACGCGCAGTTCTGTCAGTACCGCTGCCTCGGGCACGCTGCGCAGCTGTGTTTCCGCCATGTCCATGCGCAGGCGCAGCGCCGCAATCGACCTGGTCAGCTCGCTCTGCACCGACTCAATGTGTGCCTTGTTGTCCACCTGGCGCGTCGCCACAAAGGCGTAAAGCACCGCCACGAGCGATAGGCCGATGGCCGCCCAGGCAATCAATGCAGCGCTCATCGGCCCGCCCCCTGCAGCTCAAGCCAGCGCACCAGCTCGGCGTGCGTGCCCGCGCAGGCGCCGTAGGCGTCGTAGGTGCTTTTAAGCGTGAGCGTGATCGCATCCATGCTATTTCCCACCAGCCCTGGCGGCGCCTGGCACAGCGCCATCGACGCCGCTGGCGGCGGCACGGGCGGCACGCTCACGGGCGGCCTCGAGCTGGCGCATGACGCCAGCATCGTGGCGGCAATCAACGCGGGTAGGTGCGGTATTCGCCAAGACATCCTTGAGCTCCTGTGTGGTGGCCTCGTCGGCCTTCTCGCGCTCGGCGATGGCGCGGCGCAATGCCGCGCTCGCCACACCTGTTTGCTTGACCAGCGTGCTGTGCGAGGCCAGCAGCTCCGTCATGTCCTGCACCGCTTTGGCATCGCGCTTGGCTTCCACTTCCTGCGCACCGGCAGCGTGGCCGCGCCAGTAGCCAAGCGCTGCGCCCGCAAGGGTGAGCAGCAGGGCCAACAAGGCAATGCCGGTGCGGCTCATGGCGTTGGCTCCCAGGCTGCGCCCCAGCTGCGGTAGCGCGGCTGCAGCACCAGCAGAATGCGGCGCGGGTAACCCAGGTTTTCTGCGCAGTGCACCGGGTGCCGGCGAGCAGCGCCACAGGCCGCGTCAATCTGCGCGCGCGTGGGCGCTGCAATGCCAGTGGTGCGGCCCTCGGCCTGCCAGTGCCCCTCGCCACCGTTGTAGCCGCGCAATGCAAGCCACAGGCGGTCGTAACGCGCCAGGCGGGCCGGGGTTCGGTCATAGAGAAACTTGTCGTAGCCCACCATGGCGCGCAATGCCCAGCGTGGGTTCAAGGGAAGGCAATTGGCCGCAGCTTCGCCACCCCTCGCGCACCACCAGCGCGCCGTGGCCGGCATGAACTGCGCCATGCCTTGCGCGCCTGCATGGCTCACCGCGCCAGGCCGCCAGCCGCTCTCTTGGTGCACCTGGGCGGCGAGCGCAGCTACAGGCGCCTGCAGGCCCCACTGCGCTTGCGCCTGGCGCACCAGGTCAAGCCGGTAGCGCGCTGCCTGCGCTGGCACCTGTGCTTGGGCCAGTGCGGTGAACATCAGCAAAGCCCCCAGTACCAATGCCACGCCAACAAGCCGCAGCGCCAGGCGCGCACTGCTGCGCACCCGCAAGTTGAGCAGTCGGCGCGGCGTTGGCATCACGCCCCCAGGCTCACGGCCAGCATGGCGAAGCCCACAATTACCGCCCGGCGCAACATGCACACCGCGCCCAGCGCCAGGCGCTCGCGGTTGGTGGCCATGTCAAGCGGCGCATCCACCGACAGCTCGGCTTCGGCGAAGGAGACCACGCCGCGAATGTCCAGGAACGAAGTCTCGCTCTCTTCAACGTCCAACTCTTCGCCCAGCAGCAACACGTCGGGCCGTGCGTACGGGAACAAGCTGCGGTCAATCCAGTAGCTCGTAACAGCAGCCAGCGAGAGCAGCGCCAACTTGTACACCGCCACCGGCAACTGCTGCGGCGCCATGAACCACACCAACGCCATAAGCGCCAGCGAATACAGCAGCCAGTCGGCCATGCGCACACGTTGCACACGGCGCAGGAAGGAGAGGAATTTGTCAGTCAGCGATGGGTTCACGGCGGCAGCTCCAGCGGGTGGGAGTGAACGCACATGCCGCGAAACGGCTCATCTGCTGCCAGTCGGGCATGTGCGCGCAATTGCCAAAGCCGTGCGCCGCCAGAGTGGCGCGCTCAACTGAAAAGTGGGTGCAGCGGGAACAGACTGCGGGCACGGCTTGAGGCATGCCAAGCACTGTGCCGCGCGCGCACGAGGGCGCGTGAGTAAAACGTTTTAGGAGCTGAGGCGCCAGCTCCAATCACTATCGCTTTAGGCCCGAAGAAGGAACGGAACCATGCACTTTGCGGACGTAAATTCGAGCGGGTTTTAGTTCGCGAGACCGTCCCTTTTCCTTGAATACCAAAGCGGCATCCACCATCACTTCTTCACGGCCGAAGATTTCTGACTCTTGCACAGATGGGTCTAACTCAATCGGCAACCGCTCCTCTCGCGTTGCAAGCCGCCCCGCCCAGCCATTTTTTTTGCTGTCGAGGTTTGTAGCTCGAATCGCCAACTTTGCATTCGGGTATTCCTCGATTCGCTCGTTGGGCTCCAGCTCAATACGCGCAGGCGCCTCAGCTACTGCCCGAGCTGAAATTTCCAAGTCGTTTGCTCGGTCTCTCTTGCTTGTATCGCTGCCAATGAATACTGATGAGCCCGGCTCCGCGCGTGCGGGGCCAATGAATTTAAGCGCGCTTTCTGTCGCGCCCTTTTTATCGGTGACCGCTTCTCTCAACGCTGCCGAGAAGGCTTCCGGGGAAATATTGAGCGTCCCAGCTCCGTTTTGAATAATCACCGAGTTGGTGGCGGTGATGCCAGGCGCAGGTTTGTTGCCAACGGCTTGGTGCAAGCCGTAGCCGACTATGCCCGCCAAAATTGCTGTTATCACTGTGGTCTTCACGACCTTGTTCTCCCCCATTTTTTCCACAAAGGCCTCAAGTGTTTGCTTGTCCTTGAAGAAGAACTTCACCACTATGTCTTCGATGAGGCTCCCAGATTCAATGCTTTGAACCAGGAATTCGCTTCCGTCGATATCGATGCCAGTGAGGCTGGAGACAGCCTTCGGCATCAACTTTAGCACTCCCTCCAGCCCTTGCAGGGCCAAGATTATTTCGCGAATGGGTACAGGTTTGCTGGTGCTGTAGAAAATTCTGTGGGTAGTCTCGTAGACGTATTCACCTTTCGTCGTCCCGGGCGGCTTTTGTGCCATGTTTTCTCCCTATTTTTTGAACCAGGTGATCCTCAATCTCAGTACACGTGCCGCAACAGAGCGCTTTTGGCCCTATCTTTCGCAAGACTGCATTGCCCGGATGTGCTTCCATCGTTCTGCCCGCTCACCGTCCGAGAGCGTCATGCTGGAAGCGGACGTGATCGCGTCCTTAATCTCGTGCTGCGATGGGCAAGCGCCCGCACTGCGCGCGGGCGGGGAGCCGACCGGCTGGCCTGGCCTGTACTGAATCGACTCGACCAGACCGTTTCGCGTGTACACCAACCAAGTTTCGTTTGCGCGCTCGTAAATCACCTGGTCTTGCCGAGTGCCGTTGTAATTGTTGGCGTTGACTTTGGTGGGCGTACCCATGGCCTCTTGTAGTTGTTTGGCCGTCATGCCCACCAGCGGCTCGTGCGTGCGAATCGCCTCCGACATTTGGTTGTCGCGCTTGAGCTGATCTACGCGGGCTTGTGCCTCTCCAGCGTCCGCAGCCCTGGCAGGGCCTGACGCAGGGTGTACCTCAATCTTCTCGCCCTTGCCCGCGCAGGGCGCGTCCTGGAAGGCCACCTTGCCGCTCGCATCGGTGCACTTGTTGATTGCCCAAACTGGCCCCGCCGCCAGCACACAGGCCAGCAAACACGCTGCTCGTTTCATCGCTTCACTCCTCTGCTCTCGTTGATCTTCTCCACATAGCGCCGTACCCGGTACAGCTGCGCCGGATCCAGCGCATTCACCATCGCCGTGCCGAACTCTCGGCGCATGAACTCAAGCACCAGGGGCCGCTCGGGCAATGTGCGCATCAGGGCCAGCACCGCGCGCTGGTCTGGCGTGGTGCTCAGCGCCACTGCGCCCCGTTGCCGCCCGCCGTAGTGGTGATGCGTCTCGTGCACCACGTGCACATCGCCGCCGACCTTGCCCACCTGCACCCCTGCATCGCCCCGCATCGTCTGCCTGGGCAGCAACTTGCCCAACACGCCTCGCAACCAAACCAATAACTCGCTCCCCTGCACCGGCTACCTCGCTTTTTATTTTTTGCCCACCCGCACCCTGCCACCCGCCACCGAACCGATCTGCACACCACCGTCGCCCTGGTAGAGCTGCCCGGCCGGCGCATTGCCTGCCGACAACAGCACCGCCATCGCCGCCTTGCGCATCGCCGCTGGCGCATCGCGGTAGTAGTTGAGCAGCAGTTGCTCTTCGCCTGTCAGCACCACGGGGGGCGGCCCGTCTCGCTCGCCCGTAAGGATGTAGAGCACGTCTGCGCCTGCGGCAGCGATGGCAGCGAGTTGGAAACCATCAGGCGCCGTCTTCCCTGTTTCCCAGGAAAACAGCGTCTGCTTTGTCGTTGCAGCGACTGTCGCAAAAACGGGCTGGCTCATACCAAGCCGCTCCCGTTCCTCACGAAGTCTTTTTCCAATGGGCATGAAATATTTCCCTAAAAGCTATTGCAAAGGAAAGTTTTCTTTCCCATAATCCACCCCATAGCACAGCAACCAACGCAAAAGCGCAGCGACTTACACGACGGAGAAAGGTCCATGACTACCGCCACACACCCCACCCCCAACCAGATCAAGCACCGGCTGCGCCAGCAGGGCATGACCCTGAAGGAGTTCGCCTCTGCCAACGGCTTCAAGTACCGCACCGTCTGCGACGCCGTGCGCGGCCAGCGCCTGGGCAACTACGGCGAAGGCCGCGACGTGCGCATCAAGCTCGGGCTGCCCGTCAATGACTGATACCAATTCCTCCATTTCAACCGGTGTTGCGCCGCTCGGCTACGTGGCCTGGAGCACACACCCATCGATCAATTCCAACCCAAATCCAACCATGCCCAGAACCCGCTCTGAAGTCCGCGATGAATTCGCCCGCAAGGGCTGGTCCATCTCTGACTGGGCTCGCCGCAACGGCTACAGCCCCAACATGGTCATCGCCATTCTCGCGGACGACGAATCCAAGCCCCGCCTCAAGTGCCTGCGCGGCGACGCCCACAACATCGTGGTGCAGCTGGGCCTCAAGGCCGGCGAAGTTTCGCGCGAACTGCTCCAGCGCGCGGCAGCGTGAGGCGCCTATCCATGCAGTGCAATGTAACAAACCGAAGCGTCGGGCAAGCCGCGCCAGGTCAAACCGCCACCGATTCCAGTGCGCCGCACAGCCCCATGGGCTACCCAGTCGACACGCCCATACTTGGCGCAACGGCCAACAACGTGCGCCGCCTCACCCCAGAGGTGCAGCGCGACGCGCACGGCAGCTATTTGTCTGGTGACGGCTCGGTGGCCCTGGCGCACGCCATTGCGGCCGACATTCGCCGCCGTGCGCTCACTGAACCAGGCTATCTGGATCACTGGAAGGCTGGCGCAGCATCTGCGCCGCCTCTGTCAGCCCATAAAACCAGCCCGGCACGTGCGCTGCCCGCTGGGCGTGCTCCTCAAGCCGCTGCGCCAGCGCCTCGGCGTTCAGCACGCCTTGCGCGGCCAGCGCGCGCGCCAGCTCCAGCCACATCTGCTCGATCACGGCAAGCTGCGTGCCTTGCGTTTCAAGCTGCTGCGCTGCGTACTGCTGGCGCATCGCTTTCATCTCGTCGTCGCTTGGGTTCATGGCCCGTCTCCTCTCAGGGGGTGAAGTGATGGCTGCACTTTGCCAGCACGCAAGCCTTTTGCAGCGTTTCCAGCTGGGCATTTGTTCGGAAGCCGCTGGCCAGGGGTGCTTCCAATGATCTGCGCCCCCTCGAAACGCCAGCGCGCCAACAGCCTGGTGCACGCCATGCGCCTGTGCAAAGAGCACGCCCAGGTCAAGCGCCACCTCAGCGTCGAGCGCATCGCCGACCACATGGGCGCCACGCACGACAGCCTCTACAAGTGGCTGGCCACGGGCCGCATGCCCGCCATCCTGATACCGGCCTACGAGCTGGCCTGCGGCTGCCACTACGTGAGCGAATGGCTCGCCGCCACCGCAGACCGGCTGGTCGTGGGCATGCCCACCGGCCGCAAGGCGGGCGGCACCGAGCTGCTCGACATGAACAGCAGCTGCGCCGCCGCGCTGCAACTGCTCACCCAGTTTTACGCCGCCCCCCAGGCGGCCGACACCGAAGCCACCCTGGCCGCCCTGCGCCTGCACCTGGAGCAGGTGGCCTACCACCACCACAACGTGGCCGCCTACGCCATGCCTGAACTGGAGTTTTGAATATGCCCACCGCCACCCGCGCCCAGGTTGACGAGCTGATGCTGAGCGCCTTCACCCCCGGCCGCACCGCCCGCAGCGCTGCCTACAAGTTGGGCGTACTTGTCAAGCTGCGCCAGGTTTTGCAGCGCGAGCGCCTGGTCTGCCCCTACGCACCGGGCAGCGCTGAGTTCGACGCCTTTTTTGCCGGGGCGGATGAAGGCTCGGGGATTGCGCAGTTGTATTTGGAGAGCCTGGCATGAGCCGCGCCACCGACTACACCAACGCAGCGCAGCAGCGCCTGCTGCAGCTTATTGACCTGCTGGCCGGGCACGAACTGGCGGGCCTGCTGCCGGGCGAGATCGCCAAGGCCCTGGCCGTGGGCGCCAGCACCGTCACCCGCGACCTGGACAACCTGCGCAGCGCCGGCTGGGCCGAGCTGACCCCCAAGGGCGACCGCTGGCGCCTGGCGCCCCACGTGATCCAGCTGAGCCTGCGCTACGCCGCCGCGCTGGATGCAGGCGCCCAGCAGTGGCGCGACATACAGCGGCGCTACGGGCGTGCCGTAGGCGACCTGAATGCTATCAATTAAGTAGCTTGTAGCGCTTACCCAATAAGCGCCAGCGGCCAAAAACACTCTAAACCAAGGAAATGAACACCATGACACGCAGAGAACTTTCCGACGAACAAATCGAAGCCCGCATGCCCAAGAAGCCGGGCCGCGCCGCTATGCCCGCTGCCCAACCCGTGGCCGTGGTGCTGAGTGGCGAGGACGCCGCGCAGGAAGTGGCCGCTGTGGATGGGCTGGCGCAGCTGCAGGCCAGCTATGGCCATGAGCGCGACCTGGTCAATCAGCTGCTGGGACAGGCGCAGATGGCGGATGCGTTCGCCAGATTTTCGGTGACGGTCACCACTTCCAAGCTGGCATTTGTCAAAGAACGCAAGCTGTATCAACAACTTAAAGGCAGCAAAAGTGGTGACGGTCACCAGCTTTCAGGCACCTGGGAAGAGTTTTGCGGGTTGTTGGGACGGTCCCGCGAACAAGTGGATGAAGACATCCGAAACCTGAATGCAATGGGCGCCGAGGCCCTGGAATCCATGTCCAAGATGGGCATCGGCTACCGCGAACTGCGCCAGTACCGCAAGCTGCCAGAAGACCAGAAGCTGGCCCTGATTGAAGTCGCCAAGGCAGGCGACAAGGAAGGCTTTGTCGAGCTAGCCGAAGAAATCATCGCCCGCCACGCCAAAGAAAAAGAGGCCGCAGCCGCCCAGGCCGAAGAGGCCCGCGCCACGCTGGAAGCCAAAGACCGCGTGCTGCAAACCCGTGCCGAGCGCATTGGCAAGCTCGAAGAGCAGGTGGCGCGCACGTTCACGCCGCCCGCTGGTTCGGCCGCGCGCAGCGCCGCCGAGCAGGCCCTGGTCGGCGAGGTAGAGCACGCCTGCAGCGCCGCCTATCTGGCGATGCACCGCACCTTTGTAGCGGTGTCGGCGGCGCTGGGCGATGGCGGGGGGAGCACGCCGGAAGCGATTCAGCAGCGGGCGCGCCATGCCATTGAATTTTTGGCCCAGCAGCTCGCCGACATGGCCGAAGAGTTTGGCATTGCCGTGGACCTGGACGAGCGCCTTACCCCCACCTGGCTCGACGAAGAGGCCCTGGCCGCCATTGAGGCGCGCAACGCCGCCAACCCCCACACCAACGCCCGTGCGCAGTGAAGCCCCGGCCCGTGCACCACACGCCATGAAAGCCCAGCAATGGATGCCATCCGCATGCAAATCATCATGAACGCAGCCCATGAACTGGCGGCAACCCCGCACGGCGCGCGTGGCCCGGTGGTAGCGCGCGTGGCCGAAGGGCTGGGGCGCTCGGTAGGGCGCACCACCGCCTTGATTTCGGCGGCGCAAAAGCGCCTGGGCCTGGCGCAGCCACGCAAGCGCCGTGCCGATGCCGGGGAGTCCGCCTTGAGCGCGGCCGAACTGGAAGACATTGCCGGCGCCATGCTGCACGACCGGCGTGCCGGCAAGTGGATGATTCCCGTGGGCGAGACCATCGACATGCTGCACGAGGGCGGCAAGATCGCCACGCGCCTCTCGCCCGGCCATGTCTCGCGCTTGCTGCGCCAGCGCGGGCTCGACGGGCGCAGCCTGGCCGCACCCACGCCGCATGTGCGCATGCGCACCGAACACGTCAACGCCGTCTGGCAAATAGATGCCTCGGTCTGCGTGCTCTTCAAAACGCCAAAGGGCGAGTTGCTGCTGCTCGAAGAAGACGGCGTGCACTACAAAAACAAGCTGGGCAACCTGGTGCGCGTGATGGACCAGTTGCTGGTGCGCTTTGTCGGCACCGAACACGCCAGCAATGCCATCGCCGTGCGCTTCTACAGCGGCGGCGAGACCACCGAGAACGCGCTCGACTTCCTTATGTGGATGATGGGCCAGCGCTTGGACGCTGCCGGCAACCCCATGCCGCTGCACGGCGTGCCCTACCTGCTCTACACAGATCAGGGCGGGTGCTTCAAGAGTGCGCCGTTTCGCAACTTCTGCAGCGCGATGGACATTCGCCAAGACTGGCACAAGCCGCGCAACAGCCGCGCCACCGGCCAAGTGGAAACATCGCAAAACATTGTCGAGCGCGGGCTGGAGTCGCGCCTGCGCTATCTCGACCCAGAGTCCATCACCATTGCCCGGCTCAATGCTCTGGGCGAGCTGTGGATGCACAAGCGCAATGGCACCAAGAAGCACAGCCGCCACGGCATGACGCCGTACGCCGCCTGGGCCACCATTGGCAGCGAGCACCTGCGCCTTGCGCCCGCCATGGAGATCATGCGCGAGCTGCCGGTCAGCCTGGCCCAGCCGCGCCAGGTCACAGGCAACATGACGGTGAGCTTTGCCGTGCGTGGCCAGGGCAGCCGCGAATACGACCTGCGCTTTGCGCCGGGCGTCTCGCCGCGCGACAAGGTGCTGGTGTGCGTGAACCCGCTGGCCGCCCCTGCGGTGCGGGTCGGCGTGACAGACCGCGATACCGGAGAAATCGTCTGGCATCAGGTCGAGCCCGTGCAGCAAGGCTGGATGGGCTACCAGGCTGGCGCCCCGGTGCTGGGCAGCAATTACCAGGCCATGCCCGCCACGCCGGCAGATGAACGCCGCGCCCGCATTGCCGCGCAGGCCTTTGCAACGCCGCAAGGCCCGGCCACGCCCGCGCAGGTGCAGGCGGCCCAAAAGGCCAAGGCAGCGCCTTACGTGGGCCAGTTCGACCCGTTTGCCGACATCAAGGCCGGCGCAGCCAGCTTGCCCGCCTACCTGCAGCGCCCTGGCGTGCAGCACAGCGCTTTGGCAAGCGTGGTGGAACCTGCCCGCCTCAGCGTGGCCGAGGCCTGCAAGCGCATGCGCCTGGCACTGGGCGAGGCCTACGACGCCAATACCTATGCCTGGCTGCAAGAGCGCTATGGCAGCGCCGGCGTGCCCGAGGACGTGGTGCAGGGCCTGATTGCTGCGCGCCGCCAGGCGCTGGCTACCGTGGCCGCACCCGCTGGGCTGCGCGCCGTGGGGGGTGCGGTATGAGCCACACCGCATTCGCTTTGCCCGCGTTGCTCGCACGGCTGGACCTTTCGCAAAGCGACCTGGCGCGCGCCACGGGGCTCTCCCAGCCCAGCGTGAACCGTCTGGTGCTGCGCGGCCAATGGCCGGTGCGCCGCGCCGGGGCAGCGCGCGAGCGCATTGCAGAGTGCTTGCGCCAGGCCGGTGCCAGCGAGCGCGAGCTGGCTGCGCTGTGCCCCGCCCCAAAGAAGTTGGCCCCGGTGGGTTCGCACCCCACCGAGGCCGCCCCTGAAGACCAGAAACCAACCGAAACCCCAGAGGAGGAAACCATGTTACTACCCCCCCAGACCTTGAGCGAAGCGGCACGCCGCCAGTTCGCCCTGTTCGCCAACCCCTTCGCGGGCGAAGTGACCCAGGACGCAGAGATGTTCGTCAACGGCAACATCCGCTTCGTGCGCGAAGTGGCTTGGCAGGCTGCGATCGGCGCGCGCATGGCGGCCATCGTCGGCGAGAGCGGTGCCGGGAAGACCACCATGCTCGACGACCTGAAAGAAAAAATCCTGCGCGAACACAAAAGCGTGGTGTGCATAGAGCACAGCATGGAAGGCGCTGAAGAGACGGACGCTAAGGGCAAAACGGTGAAGGCGGTGGATATCCACACCGCCATCGTGCGCAGCTTCGACGCGCGCGCCAGCGTAGCCAGTAACGCCGAGGCGCGCTCGCGTCAGGTCCACCAGGCGCTGGCTGAATCGTGCACGGCAGGCCACGCGCATTTGCTCATCATCGAAGAGGCGCATGCGCTGCCAGTGCCAACGCTCAACCACTTGAAGCGCCTTCACGAGAAGATGCGCCTTGGCAGAAAGCCGATGCTGGGCATCTTGCTGGTGGGCCACCCAGAGCTTGAGAAGAAGCTCGCCCGCTGGGACGTCCGCGAAGTCATGCAGCGCATCGAAGTGGCGCGCTTGCCGCCGCTTGCGCAAGACCTGGCGGCCTACCTGCAGTGCCGGGCCACGGCCGCAGTGCGAAAGCTTGACGAGTTCATAACGCCCGATGGTGTGGATGAACTTCGCGCGCGCCTCACGATGCAAGGCACAGGCCAGGCCGCGCCCGTGAGCCTGTTGTACCCGCTGAACGTCAACAACTGGATGGCAGCGGCGCTCAACACCGCCGCCGACCTGGGTGCGCCGCGCGTGGACCGCGATGTCATCCGTGCGGTGTGAAGGAATAGCCATGGCCATCTACCGCATCAAGATCACCATGGGCGACGGCTCCAAGGGCCGCTATACCGGCCTGTTCGCCGATGGCTTTGAAGCCATTGTGCAGACGCTGGCCGACTTCCCCGACGCGCGCGGCATTGCGGCCATCTTCATTCGGAGGGCCGCATGAAAGCTGCCCGCACTCCGACGCGCGCCGCGCACAGCGCCCGGCACGATACGGCGCTGCTGCCACCCGGCGACTTCTTTTTCGCCCCCGGCGCCATCGAGCACGCGCCGCGCAAGCGCCGCTGGCTGCGCGCCAGCACGGTGGAAGCCCTCGGCCGTGCTGTGCTGACGGCCGCCGCCTGCCTGGCGCTCGCAGCCGCCATTGGTTTTTCTGGCGGCTGGCTCACCGCGAAGGGCTGGCTGCTGTGACCAAGGCGCCCGAAACCTTCGCCTGCCCGGCGTGCCGCACGCCGATTGCGCTGGAGCAAATCACCGACCAGCTGAACGACGAACGGGCGTTCAACCGCCTGGTGCAGCTCAGCGTGCCGCTCGCGCACCTGGTGCTGCAGTACGTGGCGCTGTTCACGCCCGAGAAGCAACACCTCACGCTGCGCAAGAAGGTGTTGCTCATCGCGCAGCTGCTGCCAGGCCTGCAAAGCGGTGTGCTCACCCACAAGGGCCGCGAGTGGCCCGCGCCGCTGGCGGCCTGGGCGCAGGGCATTGAGCAAATGCTCGCCGCGCGCGCCGCTGGGCGTTTGGAGCTGCCGATGACGGGCCACGGCTACCTGTACGCCATCGTCGCTGGCCTGGCCGACAAGCATGAGGCCACGCAAGAGCAGCAGCGCGAAAGCGAGCTGCGCACCGGCCCGCGCGCCGCCACCGTGCACGGCGCGGCCAGCGTGGCCGACCTGGTGCAAACACCGAGCGCGCGCCGGCCGGCCCCCATAGCCCCTGCAGCAGCGGCAGGCACATCCCCCACGGTTCGCGCCATGCGCGAGCAGATGGAACGCAACCGAAACAAAGGCGAACAGCCATGAGCACGAACAACCTCACCAGCAAACTCTCACACGTCAGCTTCGAGCTGCTCGACCACTTGCGCGCCCATGGCCCGGCCACGGCCGAAGCGCTGCACGCGGTGCTCTCACCCGGCCGGCCGCACATGCGCCCACGCGACACCGCCCTGCGGCTCAAGCGCCTTGAGGCCCTGAGCTGGCTCTACAGCGAGGTGGACAGCGACGGCGCGCGCCGCTGGCACGCGCTGGCCATTGAGCCCACCGAGCGCCGCCCGGCGCCCCGGCCCAAGCCCTATGTCGGCCAGGTGGCGCCGCCGCGCCGCATCGACGTGATGAACAGCACCTGGGTGCCGCCCGCCGGCCCGGCCCTGCGCCCTGGTGCGTTCGACTACCAACGCTGCGCCAGCCGTGGCGTGCGGTGTTGAAAGGGCTTGCCATGCTGACCCCCCACACCACCGAAGCGGCCCGCGCCCAGCACATCGCCGAAGTCACCGAGCTGACGCACGTGCTGCTTGACATCGTGACTGAGCAGACCACCCACCGCATCGCGCTGGAGGCGCTCATTGCTGCCTTTACAGCCGTCGCCGTGACCCACCCCTGCTGCGCGCAGCAGGCCGCGCACACAGCCCGTCAGGTTGCAGCCCTGATTGAAACCACCCCTGCGCCCCAGGGCGCCACCCACTGAAAGGAGCCAACACCATGGCAACCCGCATCAAAAGCAAAACCCTTCTCGCCGTGCCGCAGAGCAAGAACGACTGCGCAGAGTCCATACGCACCATTGGCGACCTGCAGCGCGAGTTCGAGCGCGAGCGCGCCACCATGAACGACGCCATCGCTGCCATCACGCAGCAGCACCAGCCGGTGCTCGCCGACTTGTCTGCGCGCCTCGAAGCTCTGCAATCGGGCGTGCAAGCCTGGTGCGAAGCGCACCGCGTGGAGCTGTGCGGCGAAGCCGACAAGCTTGGCAAGACGGCCAACATGGTCACCGGCGAAGTGAGCTGGCGCCAGCGGCCGCCCAGCGTCAGCATTCGCGGGCTGGACTCTGTCCTGGAGACGCTCCAGCGCATGGGCCTGACCCGCTTTGTGCGCAGCCGCGCCGAGCCCAACAAGGAAGCCATGCTGAACGAGCCCGATGCCGTGCGCGGCATTGCCGGCATCACCATCGTCACGGGCGTGGAAGACTTCATCGTCTCGCCGTTCGAGGCGAAGGCGGAGGTGGCATGAGCCGCCCCGCACAACTCCAGGTCAATCTGGCAGGCGCATGGAAAACGGTGCTGAAGTTCGACGCTGGCGACGACGCGGCGGCTGAGAAAGTGCAGCAGGGCGCCGTTTTGCTGTACGAGGCCGACCCGCATTCCAACTGGCGCATTGCCACGGCCGAACGCTGGCCTACCGTGCTGCGCTGCATGGGCAGGAGCACCTACGGCATCTGGATGGACCGCAGCGAACCATGAACCCACACGTGCAGCCGGCCGCACGGCACCAGGAAAGCGCAGGGCATGCCTGCGCAGGGCGCGATAGGCCGGCGTGGCAAGCGGAGGGTGCCACGGCCCTTATCCATCGGGCTGCAACTTCCGCAGGTAGCGAGCACCGCCGTGCCGACGTCCTCTCGTCGCCACGGTCCTCCAGCCCCGCAAGGGGAAAGGTGCGGCGCTACCCGGTTTGCCGGTGTCCGAGAACACCGGCACTTATTCAAAACTGGCAAGGAGCTTTCCGATGAACCCCGCAACCCTTATTCAAATCTATTCCGTGGGGTCTTGCCGGGCCTGCTGAGCGCTTGCATAAGCATCGGCCTGCCTTGCCCCTTCCTTCGCCTTGTAGCCCCGCAAATCGCCCCGCCCCAAAACAGGACCACGCCATGGCAAACCACACCGCCGCCATCCACGTGCTCAAGGCCAAGCTGCAGATGCAGGATGGCGACTACCGCGCACTGCTCGTCACGCTGACCGGCAAGGCCAGCAGCAAGGGCATGAAGGCCACCGAACAAGCCCAGGTGCGCGACCACCTGCAGCGCCTTGCCGAGCGCATGGGTGTCGCCCAGCCCACCACACGCCGCCGCCCGCTCACGCGCGAGCAGTTCGACCAGGTCAAAAAACAGGCCAGCCCACGCGAACGCAAAGTGTGGGCGCTGTGGAACCAACTGGCGCGCGACGGCGTGGTGCACAACCCCAGCCGCGCTGCGCTCAATGCCTGGGTAGAGCGCACGGTGCACGTGAGCGCGCTGGGCTTTGCCACCAGCGCGCAGCTCGATACGTTGATTGAGGCGCTCAAGGCGTGGCAGATTAGGGGCGCTGCGCAATGAGCGCTGTGCGCCACATGTCCGCCCCCGAGGCTGCTGTGCTTGACGGCATGCTGCCGCCGGGCCTGACCATGGACATGCGCGACATGGCCCTGTGCCTGTTCGAAGCGATGGTGCTGGCCGACCCGCGCGCCGGCCAGCAGCAGCTCGACGCCGCCTGGGCCGCACAGCTGCACGCCTGGGCGCGCACCGCCTGCATGCAGTTGCAGCACCTGGCCGAGCAAAAGGGGGGCCGCGCCATTTACCTGGCGAAGGGTGTGGCCGTGCACCTCTCGGCGCGCGACGAGGAAATGTGCAAACAGTTTCGGGGTAACAATTACCGTGAGCTGGCCGACCAGTACGGGTTGACTGAAATGCGTGTTCGCCAGATTGTGGACACTTGGCAGCGCGCCCAGTACGCGCAGCGCCAGGGCTCACTGAGCCTGTAGCTCGCCCCCTGTAGCTCGCCCGCCCAGTGCAGGGCATGAAATTTCCTAAAACTCTTTAGGCGGGGGGCGCAAGGCCCCCGCGAGACGATGCCGCCTATGGCATCGCAAGCGACTTCCCCAGCGGCTTCCCCCGCACCCACACCCGGCTCACCCGCCGCAGCACCTGCGCCGGCTGACCCTTCCACGCTGCCGCAGGGCATTGAGATTTTCCGCGCCGGCACGCACCGCGACGACGCTGGCAACAGCCACAGCTTCTCGCGTGCCCAGCTCGCCGAGATGGCCTCCACCTACAACGCCGAGCTGCGCGAAGCCCCGCTCACCGTCGGCCATCCCAAAGACAACTTGCCCGCCTACGGCTGGGTCGCCAAGGTGTACGTGAACGAGGCCGGCAACCTGGCCATCGACCCGCACCAGGTAGACCCGGATTTTGCCCAGATGGTGAAAGACGGCCGCTTTAAAAAGCGCAGCGCCTCGTTCTACCCGCCCACCGCACCGCACAACCCGACTCCGGGCAAGTGGTACTTGCGCCACGTTGCCTTCCTGGGTGCCCAGCCCCCGGCTGTGACGGGCCTGAAAGACATCGGCTTTGCCGACGCTGGCGAAGCCGTGAGCTTTTCCGAAACCGCCGCCATCACAGCGGCACCCGCTGACCCCCCGCAATCACAGGAGCATGCAATGAGTGACCCGAACAAGGACGCCGATATCCAGAAGCTGCGCGACCAGCTCAAGGCCGCAGAAGACGCCAAGGAAAAAGCCCAGGCCGAAGCCAAGGACGCCAACGACAAGGTAGCGGCCGCGCAAAAGGAGGTGCAGAGCTTCTCCGAAAAAGCCGCCGCCGACCGGCGCGCCAGCTTCGCCAGCTTTGCCGAGAGCCAGGTGAAAGCCGGCCGCCTGCTGCCCAAGGACAAGGACGTGGCCATTGCCGCGCTTGAAGCTGTATCGGCCGCGCAGCCCGTGAGCTTTTCTGAAGGTGGCACCACCACCACGGTGACCGCGCTTGAACTGGGCAGCTGGCTGCAAGGGCAGATCAGCAGCCGCAACCCGGTGGTGAGCTTTGGCGAGCAAGCCGGTGGCGGCGGCGAACTGGCGCAGTTCGACGCACGCGGCAAGACCGATGCCGAAGTGCACCGCGCCGCGCTGGCCTACCAAGGCCAGCACCCCGAGGTGAACTACGCCGAGGCACTGAGCCAGGTAGTCAGCTTCTCGGGCTGACCGACCGACCCCCGCGCAACCCCACCACACAAGGACACTTCTATGACCCCCGATCAAGTCCGGTTTGCCAACCCCATCCTGGCAAACCTCATGCTCGCCGGCGTGGCCCAGGCCACCAGCATGGCAGCGCAGGTGCTGTTCCCGCGCTTGCCCACGGCTCTGCGCGGCTTCCAGCTCGCCAGCCTGGGCGACGAGGCCACCCGTGTGTACAACACGCGCCGTGCGCCAGGCACCGCGACCAAGCAAGTGCGCATTAGCTGGGAAGGCAAGACCTACACCGTGGACCAGCACGCCATTGACGTGCCGATACCGCGCGAGCTGATCCAGGAGGCCGACGAATCACGGCGCCTGAACGTCGGCGCCAACATCGGCATCAGCCAGATCGCAGTGAACACCGCGCTGCAAATTCTGGACCTGAGCTACGAGATGGAAGCGGCCGCCATCGCCACCGACCAGGCGGCCTACGGTGCCAACGTACTGGCACTGGCTTCTGGCACCAAGTGGAGCGCCGCGACCGGCACCCCGGTAGCCGACATCGCGGTGGCGACCGAGGCGATTCGCAAGGCCACCGGCCGCCGGCCCAACACGCTGGTGGTGTCCGCCGTGGCGCTCAACGCGCTGTGCATGAACGCAGAGGTAAAGACCTACCTGCCCAGCACCATGCTCGGCCCGGCCACGCTGGAGCAGCTCAAGGCCATCTTGAAGGTGCCGAACATCGTCAGCGCCGAGGCTATCTGGACGGACGAAGCCGGCGCGGTCAACGACGTGTGGGGCAACAACGCCATCCTGGCCTACGTGCCCAACATCGGCCCCACCGGTGCGGGCCTGTCGCTGGGCGAGCCGGCCTTCGGTTTCACCAGCTGGATGGACGGCCACCCGCTGGTCGAGACCCCTTACTACGACCGCGGCCTCAAGAGCTGGATTTACGGCGCGGCCTTCGAGCGCAAGCCCACCCTGGTGCGCGGCACGGCGGGCTTCCTGTTCCGCAACCCGAACTGATCGTTCCCATAACCCCAGCCAGCGCAATGGCGCCACAGCCCCCTGGCCGCCCTGAGTGCGGCCAGGGTCCGCAACACCGAGGAACCCAACATGTCCAAGATCAAAACCCTGATTGCCCTGGTGGCCACCGCCGTGATGGTGGCCGGCGAACGCGTTGTCGTGCAGGCAGGCGAGCCGCTGCCCGAGCCCATCAAGCCCCGCGACCGTGACGAAATGCTGACCAGCAAGGTGGCGGCAGAGAGCGCCGACGCACCCC